>Ga0194122_10003926_pt1 | contig 14846 bp, 12 predicted proteins | sample TA2MahCa10mmetaG_FD_155487 | JGI IMG/M metagenome (GOLD analysis project Ga0194122, IMG submission 155487) | Freshwater microbial communities from Lake Tanganyika, Tanzania - TA2015021 Mahale Deep Cast 10m | ecosystem: Environmental > Aquatic > Freshwater > Lake | place: Tanzania: Lake... | reverse complement strand
CCTACAACTGCGGGATTCGTCGCAAGTGGATGCAGCAGCGAGATTCAAAGTTCGATCTGTTCGAACCGCTGACTTTCTTGAAGCACTGTCACGGCGTCGGCGCGGGCGGCATGCAGACGTCGCTCGGTCTCAAAGGCATCACCACGCAGCGTGCGGACGGTCAGTGGCTCATCGAGTCGGGTGACTTGATGCTCTACGACGCCCAGTTCGCCCGCTATCAGGCCGCCAAGGGGCACCGCGCCATGGAAGTATTGAAAGCAGACGTGATTCACTACGACGACTGGGATTTGCGGTCGCCTACTGCGATGAATGCCAGGGCCGACATTCACGTCGCCGCGTTTCGCGAGTTCGTGAAGCGGCGTTTCAGCGATAACGACTGCCAGCAGTTCGGCTTTGAGAAGTCCAAGGTCGAGGCCTTCGACGTGCTCAATTATCTCCTCAATCCGCCCTGACTGCGGCCAATCAGGATCGGCTTTTTCGCGTAGCCTCGCTTTTCCGTCATTTCCACGTAGAAGTCGGTCTGGCTCTTGATGGCCGCCGGACCTACGTACGCGGCGCCGCCTGCCGCAACCGAAATTCCGGCTTCGAGAAACTGTTCGACCATCCATTCCTCCGCATCCCCCAAGGCCCAATCGGGGGCATACCAGACCCAGGCCTTCGTCTTCCCCGCCACCTCCGGTTTCGCCGCGATGAGCCGCTCGCCCGGAATTCGCTCCGCTTCAAACGCCTTCTTTTTCGGAGCCGGCTGGGCTCGGGCAGGCTCAATGAGCAGAACAAGGACGCACAGTGCGGATAGATAAATAAGTGTTTTCATGGAACAATTGACCTCAATGCTCGAATCATCATTCGAGGCGCTCTCGCCCAGTTCACAAGACTCACGCTGCTGAACGCCGTCTATCATGGGCTGGAAAGTACTTTCACGCCTGTGACGTGCGGTCCCACTTTTACTTGGCCGTTCTCGGTGTCGGTGATGAGCCTGCCATTGATGCGCACGTTTTCGAATACGACGCCGTCGATACCGTGCTCGGCGTCGAAGGCGCGGAGTTCCGAAGCCGGCGACAAGCGTCCCGTCACGGAAATGTCCTTGAACACCACGTTGCGGATCGTGCCGTGCTCTTTGGTGCTCGAATTGCGATATTGGCGGAACATGACGACCATGAGTTTCGGGCACCACTGGCTCTTCGGGTTCGCCGCGTACTTCTGGCCGGGGCGGCTCTGGTATTGCGGCGCCGGCGTGAAATCGTCGATCTCCACCCGGATGTTCTCGAAACGGATATCATGCACGGCCGCGCGATGGGCGTGCTGAATGTCCATCGCCACTTCCACCGTGCGGATGATGTCGCAATCGCGGAAAGTCACCTGGGCAATCTCCGGCGCGTGCGTCTCGACGCCGATCTCCAAGGCGCGGCCCCAGTCGTTCCATAGGACGCAGCCACCGACGTCCACGTTCTTCACGGGCCTATCATCATAGGACTCGTCCTTCCAACCCTTGCCGGCGACGCCCTTGACCACGATGCAGTCGTCGAACGCGCGGACGAAGCAGTTGCGCACGACGATGTCCTGGCTGTTGCAGATGTCGATGCCGTCGGCGTTGTAGCGCCAGAGTCCGATTACCTTGACGTTGGAGATCCGCGCGTTGCGGCAGCCGAAGAGCGTGCAACACCAGCGGTTCGGATCGCGCATCACGACGCCGTCGATGACCACATCGGAGGAGCCCCACAAGCGGACGATCCCTCCCCGGCCCTGGTCGCGCTCGAAGCCGCTACCGTCGATAATCCCTCGCCCCAGAATGCGGACCCGGGAGGCCGCGTGCGCATAGACGGCGCCATACACCACTGCGCCGGCCGCCACGTATACGGTCTGGTTGCTCTCCAGGACGATCGCGCCCGGTCGGTGAACGCCAGGCCCGAAGTAAATCACGCCCGGGTCCGTAGGCTTAGGGGCGTCCCTCTCCGGCGGGCTGGCGAACAAGTGCAATGCATGACGCGTGCCGTTGACTTCCACCGTCGCAAAACAAGGACGGGGCAGGGGAAGGTGATTCTGTCGCCACGCACCGCCGGCCTACTTGCCCACCGCAAATTTTGTCACGCCGGTCCGCTTGTTCTGTTTGTCGTAGGTGAGGAAATGCGTCCACTCGACTCGCTCCACGAAGACGAGCACGACCACGCCCGACTGGCCGTTGCCGTCGACGTAGTACTTCACGTTGGAAACGCCGGGCCGTTCGGCCTTGGGTAGCTTCTCGATGTACTCGTTGTAATCGTCGACCACCGTTTCCGCGGGCAGATCCTGTGTCTCCTTCCAACCCCTCAACGCATCGGGCACATTCGCCGCGCCGGGTTTCGGAGCTGCCTTCTCCCCCTCCTTGGGACTTTGCGGAGCCTCGAACTTCGCGATGCCGGCATAGGGATACTTCGACACCATGTCCCAGGCGAGCTTCTGCAGGATCGGTCTTTGCTCGTCGGTCAGGCCATCCCCTTCTTTGCCGGGAAACTTCAGCCCTTCCGGCGACATCCGATACAAAGCCGCGAAGTGCATATAGGCTCCCAGACGAAATCCAAGATGTCCCTGGTGCGGCATGATGTCGCCCCCCATGATGGAACCGCGATCGCCCGGCTTATCTCGGTAATTCACTTTCGTGATACCCGGGAACTTCCCGGCCACGATCATCTTTCGCACCTCGAGCATCCCATCGGCGAGCGGCACCAGGAAGACGATCCGCTTGCCGGCCTTGGCGTTGACCTCGTCGACGTAGGCCTCCTGCTGTTTGCGATACTTTTCCATCTTGGCCTGATATTCCACGAGGTCTGTCGTCTCATACTCCTCGGGCGACTTGGGGTTCTTGCGTCCATCGTGCACCAACCACGGCATCTGCATGAGGACGCGGAACTTGCGATTGTGCTTGGGGCCGAGTTCCACGAGCGTTGGCAGAAATTGTGGAAACGCCGGTCCCACCGAACTGTGTTGCCAAACGTAGACGTCGATCTCGCCCTTTTCGAGCAGCGGCTTCACATCGTCGATTCGATTGCCGTTGATGCCGGTGATCTTCTTGTGCCCGTCGATGCCGGCCGCCTGACACAACGGCGCGGAGCCTTCCGTCGACCAACTGTGCCCGCCGTTCATCACCCGCAGGCCGGCGGATTTTTCCGCGACAACCGGCGGCTTCGGCTCCTGAGCGCCGGCGACAGCCGCCCAGGAGATGAGTCCGCAAACAGTCAGTATCCTGGCGATGAACGGTGATCGAAGCATGTAAAACCTCATGGTTGAATGTGTGAATGAACTATCGTTTCTCGGGAACATCGCAAACAACGCGCAAACCGAAATAAGATCGGGCAACGGTTGGCGTCGTTGGGTTGGCATCTCGACCACGATAGGCGGCCTCGCAGCGTCGCTGGATGTCACCGAAGGCTCCGCCACGCATGACCCGGAAGTCTCCCTTGCGATTCACCGGGTCGTCTCGGTCAAGGTGCTCGGGAAAGATGTCTTTGTCGTAATGATCTTCGCAGGGCTGATAGAGATTGCCGTGCATGTCGTGCAAACCCCAGGGATTCGCCGCATACTTGTCCACCGGTGTCGGCTTGCCAATCTTGCTCTCGCCAAAATTCATCTTGGTCGGATCCTGCGTATTGCCATACCAGTATTTCGTCGTCGTCCCCGCCCGGCAGGCGTATTCCCATTGCGCCTCCGTCGGCAACCGATAGGTCCGCCCCGCCTTCTTCTCCTCCGGCAGTTCGTTCAGCTTTTTGACGAATTCCTACGCGGTCGCCCACGAAATAGAGTCCACGGGCAAGACATCCGGATCCCCCTCCTTGGAGCTGGAAGGGTTCTTCCCCATCACCTTGGTATATTGCGTCTGCGTCACCAGCATCGCCTGCATGTAAAAGGGCTTGGTGATCCGGACGGGATGCGGCTTGTTGTTGTGCCAGTCGTTATTCCCCATCGTGAACTCGCCTGCCTTGATCGGCACCATTGTCATGCCGATGGAGTTGGAGAACTCCTTGAGGGGAACGGCTTCCTGAGCGGGCTTTTCCGCAACCACGGGCGGTTTCGGTTCCTGAGCCTGAGCGCAAGTCGCCCAGGCAAAGGACGCGCAAACACTCAGAATCCCTGCGATGATTGGTGATCGAAACATGTGAAACCCGTTGATGTTCTTGTAAGTGGCTACTTGGACACGCCAGCATACGGATACTTCGACACCGTCTCCCAGGCCAGCTTTTGCAGGATCGCGTGCTGGGCATCGTCCACGGGAACCTTACCCATGTCGGCTTTCGGGCCCCAATAGAAACCGTCGGGAGACGACAGCTTCAATCCCTCGGGCGATTTTCGATAGATGGCGGCGTGGGCACAGTACATCGCCAATACCACGACCTGATTCCCGGCATGATCATCAAGGTTCTTCGTTTCATCGTTGTCCCAAAACAGTTGCGACTGTTTCGTCACGCCAGGTAGTTTTCTGGCGACGACCAACTTCCGCATCTCCATCACGGCGTCGGCCAGGGGAATGATGAACACCGCCTGCTTGCCGAGCCGTTTGTTGATCTCGTCGACTTTATCCTCGAGCTTCTTGCGACGCTTTTCCCATTCGGCCTGGATCGCGGCAAGGTCGTCGTCCTCTCGCGGCCAAATTCGCTTCTTGTTGTCGGGAGCCCAATTTCCGCCGCCCGAGGCCCATGCGTGTTGCAGGTAGATTCGGCAATCGGGCTTATGCTTCAGCGCCACGTCCACCATCTGGTCCAGGGCCTCGACGGGTTGTGCAAGCTGAACGAACCCCAAATAGACGACGTCGATCTCCGCCTTCACCAGGGCTTCTTTCTTGTCCTTGTCCAAAGCTTCTTCGACCCAATTCTTTCCGGATCGACCGAAATTATGGGTGTGAAGGACGAACGGCCGAACAAGCCCCACCTTCTCGAAGGGAAACGGGCACGACCAACTATTGCCGACGTGCCACATCCGCAACTCTTTGGGGGCCGCCTTCGGTTCCTGCGCACCGGAGCCAGCAGCCCAAGCGAAGAAGCCGCAAACACTCAGAATCCCTGCGATGATTGGTGATCGAAACACGTGAAACCCTTTGATGTTTTTGTAAGTGGTTACTTGGACACACCCGCATACGGATACTTCGACACGGTCTCCCAGGCCAGCTTTTGCAGGATCGCGTGCTGCTCGTCGGTCAATTCCTTCCACCGTGAGATCTTCAGCCCGACCGGCGAGGTGCGATAGATCGCCGCGAAGTGGCAGTAGCCGCTCAGGGCCGAGACATGCGGCCCGGCGTGCGGCATCGCATCGGACCACAATTCCGATTGCTTCTTCACACCGGGGTATTTGCCGTCCAGAACCATTTCTCGAAGCTTCACGGTGGCATCGCCGACCGGCACCAGAAATACCACCTTCTTCCCGAGCTTTTCGTTCAGTTTGTCCACGATGGCCTCGACCGGCTTGCGGGTCTTGTCGAGAGCCGCCTGAAGATCCGCGAGCTTGGAGTCGTCGTAATCGGCCGTCGTTTTGATGGCATCGCCGCGACCATCGTGAACCAACCAGGCAGCGTGATAATACGCCCGAAAATTCGGGTTCGCTTTCAGCCCCGTTTCGACGAGTTTCTCCGCGGTGCCGCCATCCTTTCCCCACGGCGCTTCCATCCACCAATGTACGCCGTGTGCGTAAACATCGACTTCGCCCGACTCGATGGGGCTGAAGTCGTTCGGCTTCGGAAGTCGAACTTCCTTGTGTCCCTCAATGCCAGCGACCTTGACCTGATCGGCCACGCCCCATGGCACGAAGATGAACCAGCTATTGCCGTTGAACATCACCCGCAGGCCGGCGGGCTTCTCGGCTACCGCCGGCTTCGCTTCCTGGGCGCCAGCATGGGTTGACCACGCGAGCAAACCGCTGAAGAACAGCAACGTGAACCATCGCTTCATGAATGAATCTCCACGCTAAGCCGCAAGCGGCAATTCCTACTTTCCAAAACCGGCGTGCCGATACTTCGACACGGTCTCCCAGGCGATGTCCTGCAAGATGGCCCGCTGTTCGTCGGTGATGCCTTCCATCGACTGGATGCCGGGGCCCTTCCCGCCGCCGCCGTATGTGACTTTGGAAAAGTCCGGCTTCAGTCCCACGGGCGAGACGCCGTACATCGTGGCCACGTTGCAGTAGGCAGTCAGGGCCAACACGTGGCGGTTCGAGTGCATGTTGAATTCGGTCCACAGCTCGGCCGGATCGGTGAGGCCAGGGAATTTGCCGTCGGCGACCATCTCCACCAGCTTCATCGTCGCCACGGCGGCCGGCGAGATCAGCACAACCTGCCGGCCGTGTTTCGCGTTAATGGCATCGACCAGCTTCTCCAACTCCTGCAGCGGCTCACCGGCGGAGCCTTTCTTCGTATCAGCCACGTGGAGGGTCTTCTTGCCGTCCTTCGGGGCCTGACCGCGGGGCCAAAGATACGTCTGCCACACGATGCGGAAGTTCGGGTTGTTCTTCACGCCAAGGGCAGCGAAGCCGGCCATCGTCGAGTCGTCAGGCCCCAGGTGATTCTTCCAAGTTTCCGCGTTGGGATAGCAATTTAGTGTGCCGATCAGCATCACGTCGATCTTGCCCTGTTCGACCGGATCGAGCCGGCCTTTCTGAATCGCTTCCATTCCTTTGAGGAACCCATGCCACGTGCCGACGTAGGGCGGGTCCACGGTCAGGTGCCCTTCGATGTTCGCCGCCTTGACGACGGCATCGTGAACTCCGCCGTTGACGAGCAGCATGTAGGCCACGCGCCCGCCGCCGGACTTTTTCGCATCAACGGCCGGCTTCTGCTCCTGCGCCATGGCGCAAGTTGCCCAAGTAAAGGACGCGCAAATACTCAGAATTCCGGCGATGAATGAGGATTGAAACATGATGGAGTTCTCTTTCTGTTAGAGGGATTGGTCGGCGGGATTTTTCTTGGAAGTCAGTGCGCCAGGACGACGCGGAAGCCGAGGTAGCATCCCCGGTAGGCGGACTGGTCGCGGCCGACCCGTGAGGCGGAGCGCAGGCGTTTCGCATCGCTGGACCAGCCGCCGCCGCGCTGGACCCTGGCCTTGCCTTCCGCCGGCCCGGTCGGATCGACCTGTTTTTCTTTGGGATAGCTGTTCGGCACGTAACGGTCCTCGCACCATTCCCACACGTTGCCGTGCATGTCGTGCAGGCCGAAGGCGTTTGCCTTGAACTGGCCCACGGGGGCGGTGAAGAGGTGCCCGTCCTTTCCCTTGATGCCGATGGACCAGCCGGGAAACCTGGCTCGCGCGCTGGCGTCGGCGCCATTGCCCGTCGCCGCCAAGCCTTCGGGATCGTCGCCATGGGCATAGGCGGTCTTTGTGCCGGCGCGACAGGCGTATTCCCATTCGGCCTCGGTCGGCAGGCGGTAGGTTTTCTTTTCCTTATTGCTCAGCCAGGCACAAAACGCCTTGGCATCCTGCCACGACACATCGACCACCGGATGATCGTCGGTCTGTTCGAACCCGGGGGTTTTCCAGGTGAACCGGGCGTGAATCTCTTCAATCTTGCCCGCCTCGTTGACGCCGTAAGCGCCCTTGCCGTCGCGTTCCCCGTCGGTCTGGTATTTCGTGTCGGCCACGAACTGCTTGAACTGGCCGACCGTGACCTCGTGGGCACTCATGGAGAAGCCTCTGGTGAGTTCCACCTCGTGCTGGACCTCTTGCGCCTCGCGGCTCGCTTCCGATTCCGGTGAGCCCATCGTGAACTTGCCGGGCGAAATGGGGACCAGCTTCATACCGATGCTGTTCTTGATTTCCTTGGGCGACTCGGCACCCTTTTCCGCCCAGAGTCCGCGTTTGGCTTCGCGGGCTTCGCGCTCAGCGGCGACTGCCGCGGTTTCCTCGGGGCTGACCTTCTTCGCCTCGCCAGGTTTCGCCGGCTTGGATTCCAGTTCCTCGACGACGACCCGGCCCAATCCTTCGGAGAGCATTTGCACAGCGAGCGATTTTCCGTCTTCGGTTCGGAAATGGAGGGCGCGCCCCGGATTGTTCGCACGCGGTATCGGGCCGTTCCAGACAACCTTCTTTCCTTCCACCATTTCCTTGAGCCGGGCCAGGGCCTGTTTGCCAAACGGCTGATCCAGTGCCGGCACTGCGACCCCTCGAATGCCGAATGTTGCCGGCTTGTCCGACTCCTTGCCACTACCGTCGATGCTAACGATCTTGAGCGTGTTGCCATCGACCACCTCCACCACCCGTCCCGGCTGGTTACCGGCATGCACTTTTGGTGCAAGGATGAGGATCGCTGCAAGGAAGCAAGCGATGCCCTTGAGAAGCGTGCGGAGATCGAGTTGGTTGGGTGTGAGCATGCGTGTCGGCGGTTTCATTCCATTTTTCAGTAGAGTCCGGTGAGGTTCAAAGCCTCACACCAAGATCTCTGTCAGGGGGCCGGCGGTGTCGATGTCCTTGAGCCCGGGATCGGCATCGCCGAACTTTTCGCGTTTGTCGCCAACGGCTTGCAGCAGGGAGAGGTAGAAGTTGCCCAGTGTGCGATGGCCTTGGGCGCCGTAGTTGGGGAACTGCAGGTAGCGCCCGGCTGTCTTGAGCTTTCCGCCCAGATTGCCGACGAGAACCAGGGGCCACTGCATTCCCTGGCCGTGATGCTCCTCAGCCGAGTCGCTCATCCAAACAATGAGCGTGCTGTCGAGCATGGTGCCATTGCCTTCCGGGATGGCTGCGAGCCGCTTCGCCAGGTCGGCCACCCGCGTGGCATGGAACTGACGGATCGGAACGGCGTTCTTGTCGCGCTCGGGACTGTCCGGGTGCGTGTGACCGATCGCGTGCGCGTCGATGTCCACGCGCAATTCCTTCCAAGTCTTGTAGCCGTGTGGACCACAGGAGGCGTCGATGACCGCCACGTTCGTCAATCGCGACGCGAGCGACGCGACGGCCACGACACACTGAGCCTCGAAGCGGTCGGTCTGGAGCTTGCTGTTGAACTTGTCGATTGCGGGCAGGTTGGCCTTGAGGCGGTCTTTGATCTTCGCGACTTTGTCCTCGCGGGTGCGCATCTGCTCGAAGGTGTCGAGGTAGATATCGAGCTTTTCGCGGTCCATCGCCGGGAGTTCGCCCCGAACCCGCTTGATGTCGGACTGAGCCCAGTCCAGCAGGTTGTTCCGAGCCTGAAACGCCTGCCCCGCCTTGCCCTCGGCGACGCTGCCGAAGAGCGAACCGAAGGCAACGTCCGGCTTGCAGACGATGGGGAGCGGTCGCTTACGGGAGACGACGGATACGGTGTTGGCAAAGGTGGTCTCCGGATTCATATGCACGCCCAAGCCGACGACCGGAATGATGCCGGGGAGCGATCCGGCCAGCGCGTGATCAATCGTCTGGGCCAGTGGATCGTTGAACGCGCCGTTGGCCTGGCTGGCACGCGCGTTGTAACAACCCAGCGCGCCGTAACCAGAGCCATGATTCGGAAAGGCATGCTTGCACGACAAGTTTTGAATAATCGTCATCCGGTCTTTGAACGGCGTCAGAGGCGCAATCGGTTCGGGAAGCTGATGGTCAGCGAGCGAAGCTTCCAGCCACTGGTCCCCTTTCTTCACATCCAAACTTTTCGGCCGGAGATGATACGGCCAGAGTCCGTTGCTCTCGATCACGAACACCACCCGCGGCGGCGGTGCTTCGCCGCTTGCCTCGGCCGCCAGCGCATTCAGGAACGGCTGTAGCACCACGGCCCCGGCGCCGAGCGTGATGCCCTTGAGCGCATTGCGGCGGGTAACCTGGTCCGGAGTGACCATGTTGAGCGGATTTGAGAGGTTCATTTTAGTTGTGAGGTTGTCTTTGGTGGAACGGTTGTTGTGGGAATGGGGGTGGTCGGGACGGTTCGATAGAGGAAGGATTCCGACGACAGCAGCGACACGAGCAGCGCCTTCATGCTGCCCTTGCTTTCGCGGTAGGCCTTGTGGGCGGCGACGAGCGTTGGTCCGTCGGCGAGCGTTTCGTTGCGGCCGAGGTAGTAGCGGAAGACGTGCCGCACGAACACCTGCTCGACGCGCTCCGATGAGGCCAGCTTTTCGATCAAATCGAACGGACCCTTCACCTCGCCGTCGATCTTCGGATCGCCGCTGTCGGTGATGGCGCCAGTCGTGTCGATGGGAATCGACGTCATCGTCCGCCGGCCGGTGGTGGCCTTGTTCTTCTCCTTGTCGACGACGATCTCCTTCTCACGGTAACGGCCGATGTGGTCGTACTGCTCGAACGGCAGGCCGAGCGGGTCCATCGTCTTGTGGCACTTCCAGCAGTATGCCTCGCGGGTGACTTGCATCCGGTCGCGCAGGCCACGATGCGGTTCGGGCGGCAGCATCGCATTGACGGTGATCGGCACCTCCAGGATGCGCCCGCCGAGCAACCGTTCGCGAATCCAGCGACCGCGATGAATCGCGTGGTTGTCGAAGTTCGACGACATCGACATCAACCAACTGGCTTGCGTGAGAATGCCGATCCGCTCTTCGGGGTGGGCGTCATAAGGTTTGCCGGCGAGCCAATCGTCATAGCTGGGAGCGGGAGTTCGGGGCTTCGCAATGAGGACAGGGTTTCCGCGACGCTCGAACACAACACCGGCCCAGTGCTTTTCGGGATCTGTCCTCTGCACACCATAAATGTCCCGCGAATGACTGGACTGGCTGCCCTGAAATGTATCTGGCGCAGAACCTGGCCCATCATTGAGCTTTTTCAATTCGTGATTGAGGTTGGTTTCATCGACGGGCTTGCCTTCTTTTGCGGCCCGCTCGGCGTTCCGCTTCTTCTGTTCGAGCAGCCGGACGAGTCGAATTTGGTAGTTCAGCGGATATTGTCCTTGCAAGAACGACTTGCGGGTTGTCAGCAGGGTCCGCAGCACTTCCTGGTCGGATTCCAATGCCCACTCGACCAACCGGTCGGTGTCGCGGACGAAATGCCCGGCGAATCCCATCTGGAACCCGCATCCGAGTCCCGACTGAAGTTCGTACACGGTTTCCGTACACTTCGCGACATCGGGCGCGGTCGTGTAGGCAAAGTATTCCTGGAAGAAGCCCAGCAGCCGCGACTTGGGGATGTCCGGATCGTTCATCGCCTTGGTCGATAAGCGCGGGTCGTCGGACTGGCGGAGGTCTGCGATGATGCCGTGAAAGATGCGTTCGACGTGCTTTCGCACCTCTTCGCTGGTCGTGAGCTTTCCTTCGACGGCCGCCTGCCACAGAATCGCATCCGGCTCACGGTCGGTCAGCGTGAAGGCGATGGCCCTCGCGGTATGCCGCGCCGCCATCGGTCCTCGTTTCGCGTCTCCGGCCGGTCGCTCGATGCGATACAGCACCTCCGGATGGCACAGCACGGAGATCAGGAACTGGTTCACGGCCAACGGGGCTTCCATCGACTGGAGCAGCTTTCCGAGGTTTTCGCTCTGCACTTTCAACGTGGCGGGGTCGAGCGGCAGGCGCAGCAGCACATCGAAGGTCTCGGTGACCGCCGCTTCCAACTGCTCGGGCGTCGCCGCCTTGCCCGCGCTCAGCGCCTTCGCCAGGTTCCCGAGCGATGGCGAGCGACCGATCCTGGGGACGATCTCCTTCGTGAACCGCTGGCAGTTGCGCAGGTGGTGCTCGTACTCCGCTCCGCTGATCCGGTGCATCGACGAGTAGTCGGTGAAATCCCATTTCCGAGGCAGGTTCCACGGCGCTTTGAGCGGCGACTCGCGCGACGAACTGGGAAACAGGATATGGTCCAGACCGAGCGAGAACTGGCTATTGAGCCGGAGGAAGAACTGCCTGTAGCTTTCGGGCGACAACCGCCAGACGCGGCTGGGCGTGTCCGCTTCGCCCACGGCCTTGCCGGAGAAGAGCGCGTCGTGATCGACCCAGTTGCCTCGGCTCGGCAGCAGTTCCTTGAGTTCATCCATTTTCACGCCGGCCGCCTTCAGGCTCGACTTGATCGAGGCAACCGCGAACTCCCGATCTGCTTTGGGAGGCTGTTTTCTATCCGGCGGCGGCATCTGGCCGTTGAAGAGCTGCTCGTAAACCCGATTCCAAGTCTCGAGGTCCTGGGGGGCTTTCGAGTCGAGGGAAAGAATGTGCAGGGAGACCTTGCCTTCTGGATCCTCCTTGCCATGGCAACGGACGCAGTGCGCGTCGAGAAACGAGCGCACGGTTTTCGCGTCGACCGTCGGCTCGGCGGCGCGACAGGGCACGCTGCCGATTGCGGCAAGCAGCGTCAGTGCAAGACAGGGGAGATATTGGTTCAGAAGTCGCATTTCACGCACCTTGCAAAGCGCCTACGCGTTGAGCACTTCGGGCAGCGGGGCGTAGATTTCCTTCGCTTCCGTCGAACTGGGCGAGCGGTTGAACGCGTCGCACGGTTTGCCGACCGCGGTCAGCAGCGTGGCGTACAGGGCGTTGGTGTAGGGGTTCGTGCCGTAGGCCGTGCCGAACGTCTGGTTGCCGCCATCTCCGCCCGCGGCCTGGGCCTTGACCGGGTACGACAGGAACTGACCCGTCTTCAGTTTGCCGCCGAGATTGCCAACGAGCACGACCGGCCAGTTCGCTCCCTTCCACGAGTGCTGCTGGTTGGCCGAATCGCTCATGAACACCAGCAGGGTGTTGTCCAGCATCGTGCCGCTGCCTTCCTTCGTCTCCTGCAGCTTCGTCAGCATCCGCGCCGCCTGCTTGGCGAGGTAGTTGTGGTAGTGCGACAGCGGCTCGAACGGCCGCTTGAAAGGTAAATCCTTATCAACGCCACCGTGCCCCAGCCCGTGTCCATCGCCGTTGCAAATGCCGGTATATTTCGACATCAGGCCACCGAGGCCGGAGGAGATCGTCACAACGTTCGTCAGGCCCGCCACCAGCGCCGCCGTGGCGATGTCCACCTGAGCCGCCGCGATGTCCGTGAACAAGCTCAATTTCTCCGGCAGCTTCGGAGCGTGCTTGTTCAGCGTGCCGTTCTGGTACTGGTCGGAGAGTTGGCCGTTGCGTTTGGAGAGGGACTCGAGTGCTTCGAGATGGGCTTCCAGCAACTCCCGCTCGGGCCCCGCGATTTCGCTTCGCACCCGCTGCACGTCGCCGCTCACGAAGTCGAGCAGGTTCTTCCGGGTCGCGAAATCGTTTCGCGTGGCACCGACGCTGCCGAAGAGCGATTCATACGCCATTTCCGGCTGGCACTGCATCGCGATCGGCTTGCCCGCGGTCCAGGCCGACGAGCAATACGCGGTCGTCGGCCCGCCGTTGGCGGCACCCAGGCCGAGCAGCGGAAACACGGCCGGCAGTTGCTGCGCGATGGCCGCGTCGATCGAGATGCCGAGCGCCGAGTGCTTGTTGCCCGGAATCCCCGTCAGGGCCGCGAAGTAACCGCCGTGGTCCACGGCGTTGGTGCCGCGCAAGCCGTGCAGGATCGTCAACCGGTCCTGAAACGGCGCGAACGGCTCGATGTCCAAAGGCAGCTTCAATCCCTTGAGGGGGATCTGCCGCAGCTTCTCGGATGCCAGCGGCACGCCCTCGGGCAACGTGCCGTCGATCTCGCGAAAGCCGTTGTCGAACACGATGAAAACGACGCGTTTCGGAGTCGTGGCCTTGCCCTCAGCCGCCGCTGCGGCTTTCTGCAATAACGGGGCAAACAGGAGTCCGCCGGCCCCGAGCGTGATGCCCTTGAGTGCCGTGCGGCGGTCGAGTTGGTTGGGGGTGAGCATGCGTGTCGGCGGTGTCATTCCATTTTTCAGTAGAGTCCGGCGAGGTTCAAAGCCTCACGCCATGATCTCCGCCAGCGGTCCGGCTTGCGCGGCGGCAGGCATCTTCGAGTCGAGTTCGCCGAAGTTTTCGCGCTTGTCTCCCACGGCGTGCAGCAGAGCCAGGTAGAAGTTGCGAATGGTCCGGTTCGCCGTTTCCTTCGCGTCCTCTTGATAGGTCGGGAACTGCAAGAAGCGGCCCGCTGTCTTCAAGCGTCCGCCAAGATTGCCGAGGGTGACCAACGGCCATTCCGCGCAGAAACCGTGATGCCCTTCGCCCGAATCGCTCATCCACACGATCAGCGTGTTGTCGAGCATCGTGCCGTTGCCCTCTTTCACCGCATCGAGTCGGCGGGCCAGATCAGCCACTCGTTCGGCATGGAAACGGCGAATCTTGATCGCGAACTCCACGCTGTCTGGTGCTTCGGCTGAGTGGCCAATCGCATGGCCGTCCTTGGTGACGCCGAGTTCGGTCCAAGTGTGATACGCGCCGATGCCGCCCGCCGCATCGATCGTCACCACATTGGTGAGCCTGGATGCGAGCGAAGCCGCGGCGATCGCACATTGGGCCTCGAAGCGTTGCGTCGTTCGTTTGCTGTCGAACTTGTCGAGCGACGGCAGATGGGCTCGCAGCCGTTCGCGGTTCTCGTTGATGCGGTCCTGGCGGGAACGCATCTGCTCAAAGGTGTCCAGGTAAACATCGAGCTTCTCACGGTCCATCGCCGGCAACTCTTTCTGCACCCGTTTGATGTCGGTGCGGCACCAGTCCAGCAGGTTGTTCCGAGCCTGAAACGCCTGACCCGCGTTGCCTTGCGCCACGCTGCCGAACAACGTCCGGAAGGCGAGGTCCGGTTGACAGATCATGGGGGTTGGTCGACGGGGGGCGTTGGCCGAGACGGTGTTCACGAACGCCGCCTCCGCAGAGGGCGGAACACCCAGCCCGAGCACTGGAATGATGTTCGGTTGGGCCGAGGCGATCGCATGGTCGATGGTTTGACCGGCAATGCCGCGCCGCCAGTTGAAGCAGCCCAGCCCGCCGTAACCCTTGCCGTGGTCGCCGCCGCCGGAAATCTTGTGCGAGAGCTTCTGGATGAGCCCCAGGCGATGCTTGAAGGGCGTCAGCGGTTGGATGGCTTCATGCA
>Ga0194122_10003923_pt1 | contig 14852 bp, 12 predicted proteins | sample TA2MahCa10mmetaG_FD_155487 | JGI IMG/M metagenome (GOLD analysis project Ga0194122, IMG submission 155487) | Freshwater microbial communities from Lake Tanganyika, Tanzania - TA2015021 Mahale Deep Cast 10m | ecosystem: Environmental > Aquatic > Freshwater > Lake | place: Tanzania: Lake... | reverse complement strand
AGAACACTGAGTGCGCGTTTCATTTTCTGCGGACTATTGTAACGGCAACGCCCAGCGCCGCCCAAGCCAGCCCGATCCACAGCGCCTTGGGACTCAGGCTCCACCACAGGTACAGGCACAGCAGGAAGCCGGCGGCAGGAGCCAAGGCGGAGGGCGAGCGCTCCCGCAGCGCGCGCAGAAACGCTGCCAGGTTGACGCCCATGAAGCCGATGAACGCTCCAAAATTGAGGAGTTCGGCACCCAGTTCATACGTAGCAAGGTAAGCTCCGGACAGTGCGATGGCGCCGATCAGCAGCACGTTGCGCGCGGGGACCTGTCGAACGGGATCGATCACGCCGAAGAATCGCGAGGGTAGCACACCGTCGCGGCCCATTCCGAAAAGCAGCCGGGCGCCCGCCATCTGGCCGCCGGAGCCCGAACCGATGGTGGCTGCCAACAGAGTTAGATTGACAGCGTGGAACAGCCAAAGGCCGCCGGCCTTGCCGGCGATGTGGACGTACGCCGTGTCGACATCAGGGAAAGGAACGCCGTGGGGCCAGACGATCTGCGCGACGTAGACCTCCAAGGCGGAGAGCACGCCAATCAGCAGGCAAACGATCACGGTGGCGCGCGGTATCGTTCGTTCGGCGTCCACGGTCTCTTCGGAAAGCGTGGAGATGGCGTCGAAGCCGATGAAGGTCAAAACGGCCAGAGACGTCGCGGAGGAGAAGGTCTGCCAGGAGTAGGTGGCCGGATCGTAGAAGGGCTTGGAGAGATCCGCCGTGGCGAAGAACTTGAGCGACGCGCCAACCATCCAAGCGACAACTGCGCCCATTACGAGAGCGAGATTCCGGTGCGTCGAAGCTGCCGCCTGTATGTTCCGCAGATTCAGCCAGGTAAATAGCAGAGCGAAAAAGAGAACCCAAGCTTCGTAGGGAACCATCGGCAAAAGATTTCCGGCAGCTTTCGCGCACCAGATCACGCAGATCAACGGGTTGATGACGTAGTCTAACAGGAGCCCCCAGCCGGTGAGAAACCCGAGCGAGGGGTGAATCTCCTTGCCGACATACGTGTAGGCCGAGCCGGCGCTGGGGTAGAGGCGCGCCATGCGGCCATAGCTGATGGCCGTGAGCAGCATGCCGGCCATCGCCACCAGAATCGTCGACACGACGTGGCCGCCGGCCTTGTTGGACACGACGCCGAACAGCGGCATGGGCGCCGTGGGCTGGATGATGATCAGCCCCATGAAGATCAGATCGCGCAGGTGTAACGCGCGCCGCAATTCCCCGGTGTTCGCCATCGTTGTATTGTCAACCATATGCGCCGCATTTGGCGAAAAATCCGGGACAAGCTGAAGGATCGGATCGAACAACGCATCACGGGCGCGGGCTATGCGTTCGTGGCGACGATACTTTTAACCGGCACGGGTGCGTTTGTCAGCGGCAACAACTTGATCTTTCTCATCACCTCCGCGCTGATGTCGACGCTATTGATTTCGGGATTAATCAACCGGCTCTCGTTGAGCGGCCTCGAGGTGGAGTTTCATCCGCCGGAACATCTGTTCGCCGGTGAGCAGGCGATGGCGCAATTGGTCATTCGCAACGAGAAACAGTGGATGCCCTGCTTCTCAACGAGGCTGCAATCGATTCACGCCGACGGCATTACGCAGCCGATCTACTTCGCGATGATCGGCGGGGGCGAATCGGTGACCGAATACGCGCCGGTCCGGTTTTCCCGCAGAGGCCGGTTTCGCGACAACTCGCTCGAATTTACATCGAGATTTCCATTCGGCTTCGCGGAGCGGCGGGCTCGGGTAACGCTGCTGGCCGACGTGCTGGTGTACCCGGCGCTAGATCCGCAGGCGCGCGCACAAGACTTCCTCGAGCATGTCCGGGGTGTCCGGTTGGCGCGCGGCGCGGGCCACGGGGAAGAGTTCCACCGGCTGCGGCCCTACCAGCCGTCGGACGCGGCAAAGCGGATCGATTGGCGGAGTTCGGCACGGCACAGCGAGCTTCACGTGCGTGAGAACACGCGCGATGAGACATCGTCGGTGACGATCGTTTTGGATCTGCTGCGCGGCGAAGAGAGCGCCGAATGGTTCGAGGCCGCGCTGCGCAGTGTCGCCTGGATGGTCGTGGAGTTGGACCGGGAAAACATTCCAGTGACGTTCATCACCCAACAGCGTGCGATTGCCACGCCGAATGGGGGCGACATCTACACAATATTGCGCTATCTGGCCGTGGTGGAGCCGATCTTTCTGGATGCCGAGGACGGACTGGAGCGGTTGATTCCCAACGACGACGGCGGACAGCTTCTGGTGCTCACGCCAAGCCCCGCGCGCCTTGGCGGGAGCCGTAACCGGTTATGATACAGATTCGCCTTCTTGGCATACGCATGCGAATTCTCCTCCTGGCGGCCGCTCTAGCTGCGTTCGCGCAAGCGCCTCCTGACAAAACAATCGACCCGGTGAGGACCGAAATCACGGTAAACGAGAAGATCAGCGCGGAAGCGCCCGCGTCTATCACCTCCCTGACCAAGCTTGAGATTCAAGAAAATCCCGGTGTGAACGTCGACGACCGGCTTCGATCGATTCCAGGGTTCACCTTGTTCCGGCGGTCGTCGAGCCTGGTGGCGAATCCCACGACGCAGGGCATCTCGCTGCGAGGCCTTGGTTCATCCGGCGCTTCGCGCACGCTGGTGCTTTGGGATGGCATTCCGGCGAACGATCCGTTTGGCGGCTGGGTGTACTGGACGCGCTTTTCGCCGGAGGATCTGGAGCGGGTGGAGGTGGTGCGCGGCGCATCGACAAGTGTATTCGGCGACCGCGCGATTGGGGGGTCCATCGCGCTCTTCTCCAGGCCCGCCGAACCGTGGCGGGTGCATGGGTCCTATGAGGGCGGCAACAACAACACGCACCAGGTGTCGGGGGGGATGAGCCATCTGCGGCCTCGCTGGTCCGCCAGCACGCAGGGCCGCGCGTTCCGCACGGATGGCTACTACATTATCGAGCCGGGCCGCCGGGGCACTGTCGATTCGCGCGCCGGCGTGGACTTCGCGGCCGGTGACATGCGCCTGGACTACATCGGGGCCAAGGACCGTCTGTTCATGAAGTTCGATGCCCTGGCGGAGGACCGTGCGAACGGTACCGTTGCGGTGCGGAATTCGACAAGTTTGGGCACACTCTCGGCGCAGTATTTCCGCGAAATGGGCAGGCACAATGTTTCGCTTTCCAGTTGGCATGGGCGGGAGGAGTATCGCGCGGTGTTCTCGGCCATCGCGGCCGACCGCCGGACCGAACGGCTCACGATGCGGCAAACCGTACCCGCCGAGGTGACGGGCGGCGCCGGCATATTCCGCCTCAACGGCAGCGGCTATCACGGCCTGTTCGGCGGAGATTTCACGCGGGTGGAAGGCTATAGCCTGGAAACGGCGCTTCCGGCGAACACCCGGAGCAACCGCGGCGGTGTGCAGTGGCAGCGGGGCGTGTTCGCGCAGGGCGACGTAAAGGCCGGGCCGGTGCAGTTTTTCGCCGGAAGCCGCGTTCACGCCGCCGGCAAACAGGGCGCGTTTCTCTCGCCGGCGGGCGGTATTGTGGCCGGCCGGAACTCTTGGCGCGCCCGCGGCACCGTGTATCGCAGCTTTCGCGCACCGACGCTGAACGAACTGTTCCGCGAGTTTCGAGCCGGCAATGCTGTGACACGGGCCAACGACGCGCTGCGGCCGGAGAAGAGTTTTGGCGCCGAGTTCGGCGCGGACTATTCGGGCGAGACGGCGCGTGCAGCGGTGACTTTCTACCGGACGGCGCTTTCGGATTTGATCACCAATGTGACGCTGCGGATCGCTCCTACGCTGATCGAGCGGCAGCGGCAGAACGCCGGCAATGCACTGACACGCGGCGTAGAAGTGAATTTCTCCCAGCGGTGGAACGCACTGCGCCTGGACACGGCATGGCTCTTCAGTGAGAGCCGGTTCGCAAATCGCAATCGAATCCCGCAGGTCCCGAAACACGCCGGGAATGCGACGATGACTTGGGCTCAGGGGCGGCTCCTCCTTAGCGGCGGGTTGCGAAGCTTTACGGCGCAGTATGAGGACGAGCTGAACACGTTCCGGCTGCCGGGATACGCGACCGTACAAGCTTCGGCTCGCGTCGGATTGACGGGTCAGTTGGCCGCGATCGCCGCATTCGAGAACCTCCTGGACCGGCGCTTCTATACTGGCTTCACGCCAGTGCCGGCCATCGGCGCGCCACGGCTGATACGAGCCGGTTTGCGTTGGGAGGGGCGGCTGCGAAAGTAGCTACTTTCTGAGCGGCGCCCAGCGGTTCACCGGGTGGCGCGCCAAACGCGCCGCCGCGTCGAACAGCTCGACGCAACCTTTACTGCCGCTTCGGCGCGGTACTCCGCGTCCACCTTCGCCCAAAGAACCTCCTCGGCGCCTTTGCGGAAAAACGCCCACTCCTTCTTTGTGTCGCGCACGAGGGTGAGCGCGAATACTTTCTGCACCCTGACGATCTCGCGTTGCACCAGGGGGCTGTGATGGTAGCCGATGCCGGCCGGTGAGCCCTACATGTGAACGAAAATTCAGCCATTCTGAGACAGGCGCCGGGATTCCTGTCTACGTGGATGCTCTTTCTCGATGCCTGCCGAAACTGGCATGACCGGATTCAACGTCAAAAGGAATATGGCCGTGCTGTGCAGTAGGCTTTTCGCCTCCGGGCTCCAGAAGCCTGGATTCAGTATAGTGGGAGGAATGGTGAAACGTCTGCTGGCCGCCCTGGTTTTCGCGGCCGCGTGCGGGGCCCAAGGTGCCCGGCGCCTGGAAATCGACCCCGCGAAGCCGAACGAAGTGATTGCGACATTGAACGGCGCGCCGGTCACGGCGGCCGAGTATCAGGAACTGCTTGTCGCGATGGATCCGAAGATGCGCGAGTCGGTGATGAACGACGGAGCGGAGACGCTTCGTCTAATCGGATGGCTGCGCGCCATGGCGGCGGAGGCCGGCCGGCGGGGGCTTACTGTCCAGGAACCGCTGCGTACAACACTGGAGATGACGCGGATGCAACTGCTTTCGAACGCCATCACCCAGCATCGCGAGATCGAATCGGTGGTGACGCCGTTCGAGCAGCAGGCTTACTACAACGCAAATTTGAAACAGTACTCCGGTGTGTTTCTGAAGGTCATCTATCTGCCTTTCACGAACGAGACGGAGGAGTTACAGGCGAAGCGGCGGATCGAGGAGGTGCACGGCAAACTCAAGGCCGGCGCGCCTTTCGTGGAGATGGTCAAGCAGTATTCGAAGCACGACGCGTCGCGCGAAAAGAACGGCGACTTCGACGAGATCCGCATGAGCGACGAGTTGCCGCAACTCGTGAAGGAGACGGCCTTTTCGCTTGGCGACCAGCAGTACAGCGCGCCGGTGCGCCTGCCGAACGGCTACTACATTTTCCAGAGAACGAAGCTGAACGTCGACCCCTACGCCAAAGTGAAGGATTCGATCTTCACGGACATGAAGCAGCGGCGTAATCTGGAGTGGGTGAACAAGCAACGGGCCGCGGTGCAAGTGGAGGTGATCAACCCGAACGCCACCGCGCCGAATATCGTTGTGGGCAAGATCAACGGGAAACCGGTGCAGGCCGCGCAGGTGCAAACGTACCTGGCTGCGATGGACGGCAAGCTCCGCGAAGGGTTGAAGAACGATTTGCGCGAGTTGCTGCTGGGCATCGGCTTCATGCAGCAAATGTCGGAGCTGGCGCTCGCGGAGAAACTGGACCAGCGGGCCCCGTACAAGCAGCAATTGGAGCTGATACTGGCGCAGGCAAAGGCGAACGCCGTGATGGCGGCCGCGCAGGCGGAGTTGAAATTGACGGAGGCCGAAATCCGGAAAGGGTACGACGACAACCTGAACTTCTATTCTTCGGCGCGGGTGAAGCTGATCTACCTGCCGGCGGCCGAGGAAGACAAGAAGTCCGTCGAAGCCGCGATGAAGCTTGGCGGCGAAATTCACGCGAAGCTGAAAGGCGGCCTGGATTTTGTGGCGGCGGTGAAGGAGTACTCCAAGGACCCCGTGACGCGAAACAAGAACGGCGACTATCCCCCGCTGAAAATTACCGACGAATTTCCACGCGAAGCGAAGGCTTCGATCTGGGCGCTGAAACCGGGTGAGTTTGGACATCCAACGGCGCTGCCGAACGGCGTGTACATTTACAAATTGATGGGTTGGGATCCGCAACCGTACACGGCGGTGAAGGCGGATGTGGAGAAGCGGCTGAAGCAGCAGCGCAATTCGCAGTGGCTGGCGCGCATGCGGGCGGGCGTGGACGTCAAGATTCTGGACCGCAAGTGATACGATAGGGTTTTCTCCGCATGGTGCAAACGGTTCCGGATATCCTCGCGCGCATCGTGGACCGGAAGCGCCAGGAGTTGGCCGGGCGGGTCCCAGACCCGGCGCTCGACGAACGCGCCTCCGCGTCGGCGTCCTCGCGCCGTTCGTTCCGGCGGGCCCTGGAAACGAATGGGCCGGCGATCATCGCGGAAATCAAGAAGGCTTCGCCGAGCAAGGGCTTGCTGACACCGGATTTCGACCCGGCGGCGATCGCGAAAGCGTACCAGGCCGGCGGCGCGGCGGCGCTCAGCGTGCTGACGGATGGACCGTTTTTCCAAGGGGCGTTTGCGGACTTGCAGGCCGCCCGCGCAGCTGTGCGGCTGCCCGCGCTGCGCAAGGATTTCACGATCGATCCGTTCCACGTTGTGGAGGCCGCGGCGCGCGGCGCGGATGCGATCCTGCTGATCGCGGCGATACTGACTACCGAACAACTCCGGACGTACCGCGAGCTTGCCGCCCGGTACGCGCTGGACGCGCTGGTGGAGGTTCACGACGCCGGGGAGCTGGAACGTGCAATCGATTCCGGCGCTGAGATCATCGGTGTCAATAACCGGGATCTCCACACCTTTGAGGTACGGCTGGAAACATCGCTTCGTTTGGCGGAGCGGATCCCCGCATCGGTGGTTCGAGTGAGCGAGAGCGGAATTCACTCGGCCGGCGACGTGCGGCTGTTGCAAGGCGCTGGCTATCAGGCGTTTCTTGTCGGCGAGCACCTTATGAAATCGCAGGACCCCGCGGCCGCGCTGGAGGCGCTGCGAGCGTGACCTTCGTCAAGGTGTGCGGAATCACGAATCGCGAAGACGCGCTTGCGGCAATCGACGCCGGGGCGCACGCGTTGGGCTTTAACTTCTATCCGAAGAGCCCGCGTTATGTAACGCCGGAGACGGCCGCGGAGATTTCCGCTGGACTGCCGGTATTGAAGGTCGGCGTCTTTGTGAACGAGCCGGATCTGGCGCGCACTGTCCGCCAGGCCGGTATGGACGTCGCCCAGTTGCACGGCGACGAGCCGGAGATTCCCGCGTCGATGCGCGTCTGGAAGGCGTTTCGCGTGGGGCCTTCGTTCCAGGTCGAACAGTTGGACGCGTTTCCGGCGGAGGCCTTTTTGTTGGACGCGCCGGGGGAACTGTATGGAGGGTCCGGACACACCTTCGATTGGAATTTGGCCCGCGGAGCGTCGCGGAAGATCCTGCTCGCCGGAGGGCTGGATGAAGGAAACGTCGGAACGGCGATTCAAGTTGCGCGGCCCTGGGGCGTGGACGCCTGCTCGCGGCTGGAATCGTCGCCCGGAAAGAAGGATCACGGCCGCGTGCGACGATTCGTAGCCGCGGCGCTTGCCGCATGATTACCAGTTCGCAACCGGACTTAAGCGGGCACTTTGGCCCATACGGCGGACGCTTTGTTCCCGAAGTACTGATGGCGCCACTCGACGAGTTGGAGCGGGCCTACACGGAAGCACGGCAGGATCCGGCGTTTCACGCCGGGTTGGCCGCACTGATGAAGGACTACGCCGGCCGGCCCACGGCGCTGTGGAACGCCAGGCGGCTTTCGGCCCATTTGGGCGGCGCGGATATTTGGATCAAGCGCGAGGACCTGCTGCATACGGGCGCGCACAAAATCAACAACTGCCTGGGTCAAATCCTGCTGGCGAAGCGGATGAACAAGTCGCGCGTAATCGCGGAGACGGGCGCCGGCCAGCATGGCGTGGCCACGGCGACGGTGTGCGCGCTGTTCGGCATGGACTGCACGGTCTATATGGGCGAGGAGGACATGCGCCGGCAACGGCTGAATGTCTTCCGTATGCGCCTGTTGGGCGCCAAGGTAGTTGGCGTGACAAACGGCAGCCGCACGTTGAAGGACGCAATTTCCGAAGCGATGCGCGATTGGGTAACGAACGTGGAGAACACACATTACCTGCTGGGCTCCGCGCTGGGCGCCCATCCGTACCCGCTGATGGTGCGCGATTTTCATTCGGTGATGGGCCGCGAGGCGCGCGCGCAGATGCTTGAAACACTGGGACGGCTGCCGGATTCGGTGATCGCGTGCGTGGGCGGCGGCTCGAATGCCATCGGCATTTTCCACGCCTTCATTCCGGATACGGACGTGGCATTGATCGGCGTGGAAGCGGGCGGACGGAATCTGACTCTCGGCGAGCACGCGGCGCGTTTCGCGGGCGGATCGCCGGGCGTACTGCAGGGCTGCTACAGCTACGTTCTGCAGAACGGGGACGGGCAGATCGCCCTGACCCATTCGATTTCGGCAGGGCTGGATTACGCCATGATCGGACCGGAGCACGCGGCGTTGGCCGACGCGGGCCGAGCCACGTACGTGAACTGCTCAGACGCCGATGCGCTGGAGGCGGCGAAGATGCTGTCGCGGATGGAGGGCATCATCCCGGCGCTGGAGTCCTCGCACGCCGTGGCAGAGGCGATTCGCCGGGCACCATCGGAAAAAGGCCGCGTGATCCTGGTGAATCTTTCGGGCCGCGGCGACAAAGACATCGACATCTATCGCGAGAACTTGAAGGAACTCGATGAGCAATAGCCGAATCGCGCGCCGCTTCGCGGAGCTGCGCGGCAACAACGAACCGGCGCTGATCGCCTACATCACTGCTGGCGATCCATCGCTGGCTCGAACGCCGGCGATGGTGTCGGCTCTGGAGCGCGGGGGCGCCGACGTCATCGAACTCGGCGTGCCGTTTTCCGATCCCATCGCGGACGGACCGGTGATCATGAAGGGCGCCGAACGGGCGCTGGCCGCGGGTGCGTCGCTGCGCGGCGTACTGGATTGCGCGGCGGAGATCCGGCGGCATTCGGAGATCCCGATTCTACTGTTCTCCTATTTGAACCCGCTGATGCGATATGGCTTCGAGCGGCTGGCCGCGGACGCGAAGGCAGCCGGCGTGGATGGCGTGTTAATGACGGACGTGAGCGTAGAAGAAGCGGAACCGTATGTGCGGACGATGCGGGAAGCCGGCCTGGACACGGTCTTTCTGGCCGCGCCGACTTCGACACCGGCGCGGCTGGCACTGGTTGGCCGGTACTCGTCCGGCTTCGTCTACCTGGTGAGCCGCACGGGCGTGACCGGCGTTCGCGATCAGCTTTCGTCTCAGGCGCTGCCGCTGGTGGAGGCGATGCGCGGCCACACGGAACTGCCGCTGGCGGTGGGCTTCGGCATTGCGAAAGCGGACGACGCGGCCGCGGTGGGCAAGCTGGCCGATGGCGTGGTGGTGGGCAGCGCGTTTGTGAAGATCATTGAGGCGCATGGAGCCTCACCGGAACTGGAGTCCAAATTGGAGGCGCTGGCGCGCGAGTTAAAGCAGGGCGCCGTGCGGGGCCGATGACGATTGAAGAAGCGAAGAACGTCCTGGCCGGGTGCCGGGGACAGATCGACGAAATCGACCGGCAACTGGTCCGTCTGATCAATGACCGGGTTCGCGTGGTGGAGCGCATCGGCGCGGTGAAGAAGGAAGTGGCGATGCCGGTCTACGAGCCCAAGCGCGAAGAGGAAGTGTACCGGAATATCGAGACGTCGAACGAAGGACCGTTGCCCAACGACGCCGCCAGGCGGATTTTTGAGCGAATCATCGACGAGATGCGTACGTTGCAACGTACGCGAATGGGAGCGAAGTAAATGCTGGTAGTCATGCAGGAAGGCGCGAGCGAAGAGAGCGTGCAGCGCGTCATCGACCGGTTGGTGACGATGGGCTTCACCGTGCACCGCTCGACGGGCGTGGCGCATACGATTCTGGGCGGCGTGGGGCCAATCGACGATTTCGACCCGGCTGGATTCGAAGTGCTGGAAGGCGTGCAGGAGTGCCACCGCATTGTGTCCGCCTACAAACTGGCGAACCGCCGGTTCCGCCCGCAGGGAACGGTGATCGAAGCCGGGAGCGTGCGCATCGGCGGGCCGGAAATGATCGTGATGGCCGGACCGTGCAGCGTGGAGAGCGAGGAGCAGATCGAGATCTCGGCCGAGCAGGTGGCCCGCGCGGGCGCGAAGGTGATTCGCGGCGGCGCATTCAAGCCGCGGTCTTCGCCCTATAGTTTTCAAGGACACGGCGAGGCCGGGCTGAAGATGCTGCGCGCGGCGGCGGACCGGAACGGCTTGCTGGTGGTGAGCGAGGTGATGGACCGCTCCCAGATTCCGCTATTGTGCGAGTACGCCGACATTTTGCAGGTGGGCGCGCGCAACATGCAAAATTTCAATCTCCTTCGCGAGTTGGGAACCGTAAACAAGCCGGTGCTGCTGAAGCGCGGCATTGCGGCGACGATCGAAGAGTTGCTGCTCTCGGCGGAATACATTATGTCAGGAGGCAACCATCGGATCCTGCTGTGTGAGCGCGGCATTCGCACGTTCGAGACGGCGACACGCAACACCATGGACATCTCGGCCATTCCGGTGTTGCAGCAACTCACACACTTGCCAGTCGTCGCCGACCCCTCGCACGGCGTGGGCAAGCGTCAATTGGTGGGAGCGATGGCGCGGGCATCCGTGGCGGCGGGCGCGGACGCGCTGATTGTGGAGGTCCATCACGACCCGGACCATGCGCTAAGCGACGGGGCGCAATCGCTGTACCCGGAACAGTTCGGCGACCTGATGAAACAGTTACGCGGAATCGCCGCTGCCGTGGGCCGGTCGATCGCGTAATGAAACGGGTGGCCATAGCCGGCGTGGGACTGATCGGCGGCAGCTTTGCGCTGGCGCTGCGGCGCGCGGGCTTCGATGGCGAGATCCGCGGAGTCAGTTCGGCGTCGACGATCGCGGTGGCGATGGAGCACCGGATCATCGACGGCGCGATGGAGTTGGAAGAGGCTTCGCGCTGGGCGGACGTGCTGTTTTTGGCACAGCCGATCCGGCGAATTCTCGCGATGCTTCCGGTCATCGGCGCGTCGATCGGGCCTTCGACTCTGGTGACGGACGCGGGGAGCACGAAACGCGCCATCTGCGAGGAGGCGGCGCGCGTGATGCCTCCAGAGCAGTTTCTGGGCGGGCACCCGATGGCGGGGAAGGAGTCCCGCGGCGCGGCGAGCGCGGACCCGTCGCTTTTTCGCGGGCGGACGTGGGTTATCACGCGGGAGAGTGGCCATCCGTTGGTGGATTGGCTCCGGCGGATTGGCGCGAACCTGTTGGTGCTGGATCCGGAGACGCACGACCGGACGGTGGCCTATACCTCGCACCTGCCGCAACTGACTTCGACGGCGCTGGCCTGTACGGTAGACGGGGCAGACCTGCGGGCCGGAGGGCCAGGACTGATCGATATGACGCGTTTGGCATTGAGTTCCTACGAGATGTGGGAAGACATTCTGGCGACAAACGCGGACGCGATCGACGGAGCGCTGCGCGAAGAGATCGCGCGTTTGGAGTCGCTCCGGAGCGGGCTGCGAAGCGGCCTGCGCGAGGAGTTCGAGAAGGGCGCGGGGATGCGGAAACGGCTGGTGCGGCCGGTGGAGTTGGGGTAATGGACATCCAGGATCTGGCGCGAGCCGAATGACCTCAAAAACTGATCCGCGTTCCCAACTCCAAGCGGCGTGGCGGGGCGGCCAGTAGCGGACGGCCGAATAGCGGAGAGCCCAGAACGCCTGAGAACGCCTGCGGGTTCGTCCGGTTCAGCACGTTTGCCGCTTGCACATAGAACTGGCATTTGAAAAGTGCGTCGTTCGCGCCACCTAGCGGCATGTCGGGCATCCCGCCGCCCGCATCGATGCGGCGCTGCACCACCACAACGCCGCCGCCCGGCTGGCGGGCCTTTCCGAAACCTTTGCTCCAGGCCACGCGGCCGCTCCAGATCAGCGACGCCGCGCCTCGGGCCGAGTTGCGGCTTACGCCTTGGGGACGGTCATTGAAGAACGTGTCGCCGTTGTCGTCCCGGCCGGTGGTGATATTGTAGGGCGTTGCCGAGTTAAAGGTCAGGAACGATCCGATCTGCCACCGCTTGGACAGAGAGGCTTGCGCCATCACATTCACGCGGTGCCGGATGTCCTGCTCGGCCGGGCCCCAATCCCTGGCAAAGGCCGGAATCAGCGGGTTGGGAGTCTCGTCCTCCGTTTTGCCGGCGAAGTAGAAGGCGCTGAAAAAGTACCGGCTGCCCGGCCCGCGCGGAAGAGCGTTCAACGAAAAGAGCGCGCCGCGCATACGCGTTCTGGCGGCGGTTTCGATTTCGAGCAGATATCCGAGATCAGAACCTGGCGGGTTGGCGTTGCGGCTTCGAAACTGATGAAGACCGCGCTCGAGACGAAAGTCGGCCATAAAGCTGAGATTGCCGGGCAGCTTCTGCTGCACGCCGCCGGAGAAGCGGATGGCGTAGGGCAACCGCCAGTTGGCGGCGCGTTGGAGGAAACCTGCGCGCGCGACACCGGCAGCCGAGGTGATGAGATCGACCTGCGACGCGCCGTTCAAACGCAGGATCTCTTCATAGAGCGAGCCTTCGAACCATTGATAGTAGATACCGCCGCCGGCGCGAACTGTAGTTTTGCCGTGACGGAACGGAGACCACGCTAACCCAGCTCGGGGCGATGGGTTGACACGATCCTCCACCTGGGTCATGCCTTCGATTCGGAGACCGAGACTGAGGCTGAGATCCTTGCGGGCGCGGATATCGTCGTGCATGTAAGCGCCGATTCGCGATTGATTGTACGCAACGTTCACTGGCGCCGACCGGCGGGAGGTCTGAGCTGGGCGGTTCCTCTGAAAAGCCGCAAGCGACGCGAAGACTGTGGTACCGGCGCCGTTCGAGAAGTCACGGCCGTTATAGCGAAGATGATCGAGCTGCCCGCCGGCCCGCAGGGAGTGCTTGCCCTTGTTCCAGGTGAGGTGGCCGGCACTTTCATAGCCGTTGGTCAGGCGGCTGGAGGCGGCCGTGGCGCCGCCCCTGGCGAACGCGCCCTGCACGATGACGGCTGGCGCCGGCGACTTTGAGGTATTGGCGAGCGAAGCGCGCTGTGCCTGGAAGCGCCATTCGCCGAGCAGCCGTTCGGCGAGAGAACTGTTGCCGGATAGCCGGATCTGATGCTGTGTAAGCGCGTAGCCGGCTGCGCGCTCGGGCAGATCGAACAGACCAATTGAGTCCTGCACGTTTTCGTCGAACTGGTAGCCGGCGTGAACTAGATGGTTCTTGCGGAACAAATGATTCAGCCGCGCGCCCGCGTGTTGATTGAGAGACGGCAGACGCACGAGATGGGCGAAGGGTCCGGTGAGCGTTTCGCCGACGGTGGTGCGCGAGTCGTAGCCGCCGTTTCGTGAGAAGTCGAAAGCGGAACTGGTGCGATTCTTGATCACGGGCCCCAACAGGGACGCTTCGATGCGGCGCAGCTGCCTGGGCTCGCGCCGCGGAGCGTACGCGTTGCGCGCATTGAGCGAATCGTCTCCAAAGGCGAACGACAGGTTGCCGTGCCACTCGCCGAGTCCCGGTTTGGTGACAATATCAATGATCATGTGGCCGTCGTCGTGCTCTTCGGCCGAGTACGGGGTCAGGCGAAAGCGAACCGATTGAATCTGGCTCTTGGGCGGCAGGCGGCCGCCACGGAACCCGTCCACGCGAAAGACGGCGCCCGGCCCGGCCATGGCTCGGAGCGCCTGTTCGAATTCGTCCTGATCGTCCGGCAAAAGCTCCAACTCTTTCTCCGTCAGGACGGAGGCGAAGCGGTCAACGAGTTCGTTATCGCCGGCAACATTGGCCTGATCCCGACGAGTGGCGAGTTTTAGAGACGTTTCGATGGTCAGCCGGCCTGCGCGAATCGTGACCGAGTTGGAGTAGCGCTGAAACTGAAGAGCTTCGATCGACAGCTCGACGCGGCCGTTCGCCAGGTTCAGGAAGAGCGCTTCACCCGCGGCCCCGGTGTCTTGGGTCAACGCCCCGGCGCGTACGATGGCGTTGGGCAACGACGCGCCCGAAGGGTCCCGCACGATGACGCGCAGGTCGCCCGCGCCCAGGATCGGCACGGCGGCTGCAATGCGCAGGAGCCAGATCATTTCCTGAACTTGCCGGCCTTGTACGAGGGGTTCACCTTTGCCGACTTGATTTCAACCTCTTCCACAATCTTGCCCTCCACGGTGGTGGTGATTGTTCTGGGCACCAGCAGACCGCCGAACATTGAGTAGCCGGAGAAACGAAGCTCAAACTCAACCTCGCGCGGCTTGGGCATCTCCGCGTCTTTCATTAGGTCGCCCTTGGCGGGGGCCGGACCCTCCAGCCGCTGGGTGCGAACGATCATTTGCGCATGCGGGCCTCGATAGGCCGCCATGACAGGCAAGTTGGATTTTTGATCGATGAACACTCGCAGCAGGTTTGCGCCGGACACTTTCGCGTCAAGTATCCAGGCTTTACCGTCGGGCGCCTCCGCCTCGCCTACGTATTCCCAGGAGACGCCGAAGGAGGCGGGCGGTGTCAGCGTATACAGGAGCACAGTACGCAGAAACTGGGCGCGCAGCGCTTTCGTGCGGGCGGCCTGCACCGCCGGATCGTTTTCGTTCTGGCCGGGCGGGCCGGTACGTAT
>Ga0194122_10003915_pt1 | contig 14866 bp, 12 predicted proteins | sample TA2MahCa10mmetaG_FD_155487 | JGI IMG/M metagenome (GOLD analysis project Ga0194122, IMG submission 155487) | Freshwater microbial communities from Lake Tanganyika, Tanzania - TA2015021 Mahale Deep Cast 10m | ecosystem: Environmental > Aquatic > Freshwater > Lake | place: Tanzania: Lake... | reverse complement strand
GCAGATTAATTTACACTACGCACCCATTCGGCGGGCTCTCGCCGAGGAGATTTTTCACACGATGCGTTTGACCAAGATCAAGCTGGCGGGATTCAAATCCTTCGTCGATCCGACCAGCGTTACTTTCCCCAGCAATCTCACCGGTGTCGTCGGCCCGAACGGCTGCGGCAAGTCCAATGTGATCGACGCCGTGCGCTGGGTGATGGGCGAACTTTCCGCCAAGCACTTGCGCGGCGATTCCATGGCCGACGTGGTTTTCAATGGTTCGAGTGCGCGCAAGCCCTTGGGCAAGGCGTCGGTCGAACTCGTGTTCGACAACTCCGACGGCAAAATCGGCGGCGCTTACGCCGCGTTCAACGAGGTTGCTTTGCGGCGCGAAGTCACTCGCGATGGCGCGAGCGCGTACTTCATCAACGGCGCTCGTTGCCGTCGCAAGGACATCACGCAGCTCTTTCTCGGCACCGGTCTCGGTTCGCGTAGCTACGCGATCATCGAGCAAGGCATGATCTCGCGCGTCATCGAAGCGAAGGCCGATGACATGCGGGCTTTCGTCGAAGAAGCAGCGGGTATCTCGAAATACAAAGAACGTCGCAAAGAAACCGAATCGCGAATTGCCGATACGCGCGAAAATCTCGAGCGCCTGCAAGATCTGCGGGATGAAATCGACAAACAGATTCGACACCTGCAGCGTCAGGCTACCGCGGCGAGGCGCTACCAGGAACTCAAGCAGCGCGAGCGACGGTTGACGGCAGAGCTGCTGGCACTGCGCTTGCGCGATCTCGACAGTGGCGCCGAGGTGCAGGATTCTGCGGTCCGCGAGAAAGAACTCGCGATGCAGGCGGCACTCGCCGACTTGCGCTCGGCCGAGGCCGCGATCGAAACCCAGCGTGCGTTTCATGCCGAGCAGAACGATGCCGTTTCGCAGGTACAGGCGCGCTATTACGGCGTCGGCGCCGACATCTCGCGCACCGAACAACAAATTCAGTTTGCGCGCGAGACCCGCGAGACCAAGCGCCGCGATCTCGCGCAGTCGCGAACCACGCTTGAAGCGCTCGCAGTGCAAATCACGCGTGATGAGCAGGAGCTGGTCACAATCCGTGACGAACTCGCACGACTTGCGCCCGAGATCGAGCGTGCGCGTCATGCCGAGGGCGATGCTGCGAGTCATCTCGAATCGGCCGAACACGCGCAGGCCGAATGGCAGCGACAGTGGGAGAGCTTCAATCAGGAGCTCGGCACCGCCAATCAGACCGTGCAAGTCGAGCGCGCGCGCATCGAGCAGCTCGAAAATCAATTGCGTCGCTTGCGCTCGCAGCGCGACCGACTCGATGTCGAGCGCGATGCCCTGCTGCAGCAGGAAGTGCAGGGCCAGCTCTTCGAACTCGGCGAACGTGAATCGCAAGCCAGAACCGCGGCCGACGGCCTGTCGCAGGACCTCGCCTCGGCGCTCGCAGAAGTGCAGCGCTTGCGCGCCTCGCAGCTGACCTTTGAAGAGCAGCTTGAATCGGCCCGCAGTCATCGCGAACGGGTGCGCGCAGAGGTGATGTCGGTCGAGGCGCTGCAGCGCGCGGCGCTCGGTCAGGCCGACGCGCGCGCCAACGAGTGGCTGCGCGGCGCGGGGCTCGCCGATCGGCAGCGCGTTGCCGAGACGCTGACGGTCGAGTCGGGTTACGAGCGTGCCGTCGAAACGGTACTCGGCGATTACCTCGAAGCGGTATGCGTGGGTGAGCTCGATGGCTTGCTCGATGCGCTCGCGCAAACCGAGGGCGCACAATTTGCGATCTTTGAGGGTTCCAGCGCCGCCGCGGCAGGTGAGGCCGGTCGACTGTCGTCCAAAGTTCAGGGCCCCGCCGCCGTACTCGAGGTACTCGAGTCGGTGCGCCTGGTCGGCAGTCTCGGCGAAGCGCTGCAGATCCGTCGTTCGCTCGGTCGCGGCGAATCGGTCATCACGCCGGGAGGCGAGTGGGTCGGTCGAGGCTGGTTGCGCGTTGCCCGCGGTGGTGATCCGCACGCAGGCGTGCTCGAGCGCGAGCAGCGGCTCAAGGCTTTGCGTGGCGGTGGTGATGAGGCGGATCGTCGCGTCCGCGAACTCGAATCCTCGCTGCAAGCGGCACGTACCGCGCTCGGCGTAGCTGAGCTCGCCCTCGACACCGTCCAGGGACGCATCCAGCAGGCGCATCGCGAACACGCTGATCTGCTCGGGCAACTCGAGGCCTCGCGCGCGCGGGTCCAGGAATCAACCCTGCGCCGACAACGTCTCGAAGAAGAATCCACCGAGGTCACCCGCGAAATGGGCGTGACCGAAGAGACCTTGGCGCGAGCACGGGGCGAGCTCGAGCGCGGGCTTGTGCGTCTCAATGAATTGGATGCACGCCGACCTGAACTCAACGCCTCACGAGAGCTCGCTCGCGATACGCTCTTGCAGGCCCGTGCCGCGGCCCAGGCGGCGCAACTTGCAGCGCGCGATCTGCTGGTGCGGGCCGAGGGTCGGCGAACGGCTGCCGGATCCATGGAAACCGGCATTGCGCGCGCCGTCGAACAACGGGTGCAGTTGCTGGGTCGCACCAGCGAACTCGAGACCGAACTCGCGGGGGGCGAGGGCCCCATCCTCGAGCTCGAAGGTTTGCTCGAGGGCTTGTTATCGCGTCGCCTCGAGGTGGAGACCGATCTCGCGCAGGCGCGTCGCATGCTTGAAGAGGCTGACACCGAGCTGCGCTCGCTCGATGAACAGCGGCAAACCGCCGAGCGTCGCGTCAGCGAAGCGCGCGAGGCCATGGAAGTTGCGCGTCTGGCGGCGCAAGAAACCCGCGTCCGCCGCGAGTCGATTGCCGAGCAGTTCACGGCGACCCAGTTCGACATCGAAGAAATTCGCGCCGGCCTCGCACCTGAATCAGAAGTGGCCGATTGGGAGACCCAGCTCGCCGACACACGCACCGACATCGAAAAACTCGGTCAGGTCAATCTCGCGGCCATCGACGAACTCAAAGAAAACAGCGAGCGCAAAGAGTATCTCGATCGGCAATTCGCCGACCTGACCTCTGCGCTGGCGACGCTCGAGGACGCGATGCACAAGATCGATCGCGAAACGCGCACGCGCTTCGACGATACTTTCAACAAGATCAACGCCGGACTGCAGGAGAAATTCCCGCGTCTCTTCGGCGGTGGCCACGCTTATCTCGAGCTTTCGGGCGAAGATCCGCTGACGGCAGGTGTGGCGATCATGGCGCGCCCACCGGGCAAGCGAAACGTGACGATCTCGCAACTTTCCGGCGGGGAAAAGGCTTTGACCGCCGTGGCGCTCGTGTTCTCGATCTTTGACCTGAATCCGGCGCCGTTCTGTCTGCTGGACGAAGTCGACGCCCCGCTCGATGAAAACAACGTCGGTCGGTTCTGCGACATCGTTCGCGAGATGGCCAATCGCATCCAGTTCATTTTCGTCACCCACAACAAGGTGACGATGGAGCTTGCTTCGCAGTTGCTCGGTGTGACCATGAACGAACCCGGCGTATCGCGCCTGGTCGCAGTCGATGTCGATGAAGCCGTCCGGCTCGCCGCTACCTGAATGGCAAGTCAGTGATGCCTGACGAGCTCCCGTTGATGGAGTCATGCTGAAAAAATGGAAGATGTGCTGAATTCTTTGACTAGTGATTTGCGGGTGGCGTTGCTCGCGCTCGGCGGAGTTGTTCTGCTGGTCATCGTGATTTGGGAACTCGTGCAGCGTCGGCGTGCGGCGCGCGCCGATGCAAGCCGCCTCAAAGGCCCGCTCGGACAGGCGACCGACGCCGACGACGACGCGCTGTCGAGAGCCGATCCGCTCATCCGCACCGAGCCGACCCTGACGCTGCCTGAAATGTCGGCGACTCGCGATCGTCTCGTCCAGCCACGGCTGGTCGATCTCGACATGGCGCGCGTCGAGCCGGGACTGGGCACGGACATTCCCGTCATGGGCGCCTCGCCCCCGAGCACCGAACCTTTGGCTGCCGATGCTCCGCGCGGTGACGAGGCTGCCGATATAGCGCCTGCCTCGGGAGCGCCCGCAGCGACCGCTGCGTCCGCAGTGTCTGTGGCGCCTGCGTCCACATCGGCTGAGGTGACTCCCGCATCCGTGGAGGAAGACCAGCGCGTGATCATTGCGCTGCGTGTCGTTGCCCGTAGCGGCGAGCGATTCAGCGGCGCAAGTTTGCGTCAGGCATTGCTCGGTGAGGGCTTCGTGCACGGTGACATGTCGATCTTCCATCGTCAGCTCGCGGATGGGCGCACTTTGATGAGCGCCGCGAGTCTCACCAAGCCCGGAAACTTTGATCTGGCGACGATGGACTCAACGCGATTCCTCGGCATCAATCTGTTTGCCGTGTTGCCGGGACCGCTGCCGGGTCGCGATGCGGTCGACAAACTACTGCTCGCCGGACACACGCTCGCGCAGCGTCTGCGGGGCGATCTGCTCGACTCGAAGGGGCAAGCGCTGACCGAGGCGCGTCTGGCTGAAATGCGGCGCGAGGCTGCCGCCGGCGCGAACTGAGCCGATGAGCGGCCTGCGCGCATGAGCGATCTCGGCCCATGAGCGACCTCGGTCCATGAGCGCGGGATCATCGCTAGAGAGCTCGCGCCGCCGCGCCGCGCAATTGCGGCGCGATATCGAATATCACAATTATCGTTACTACATTCTCGACGACCCGGAGATCCCGGATGCCGAGTGGGATCGGCTGCTGCAGGAACTGCGCGCGCTCGAGTCCGAGCATCCTGAGTTCGTCACCGCGGATTCGCCGACGCAGCGCGTTGGCGCAACGCCAACCGACGAGTTTGCTGAAGTGCGACACCGTGTGCCGATGCTCTCACTCGACAACGCGTTTACCGAAGACGACCTGCGTGCTTTCGATCGTCGGGTTCGTGAGCGCGTGGGTACGACCGAAGAAATCGAGTATTCCGCAGAGCCCAAGCTCGATGGCCTTGCAATCTCGGTAACCTATGAAAACGGCGTGTTCGTGCGTGCGGCAACACGCGGCGATGGCACGACCGGCGAGGACGTCAGCGCGAATGTGCGCACCATTCGTTCCTTGCCGCTGCACTTGCAGGGGAAGGCACCGCCTGTGTTCGAGGCACGCGGCGAAGTGTTCATGCCGGTGTCGGGTTTCGATCGCCTGAACGCCGAGGCTGCGAAGCGCGGCGAGAAAATCTTTGCCAATCCGCGTAACGCCGCGGCCGGTAGCCTGCGCCAACTCGATCCGCGGATCACGGCGCAGCGACCGCTCGATATTTTCTTTTATGCGGTCGGTGCGATCGACGGGTTGGAGTTGCCGCCGTTGCACAGCCAGACCCTCGATATGCTGCGCCGCTATGGACTGAAAGTGTCGCCCGAGATCAGGCGAGTACGTGGCGCCGAAGGCTGTCTCGAGTATTACGCCGAGATCGGCCGTCGGCGGGCCTCGCTCGCGTATCAGATCGATGGCGTGGTGTACAAAGTCGACAGCATTACCGCACAGCGTGCACTCGGTTTCGTTTCGCGGGCGCCGCGCTGGGCGGTGGCACACAAGTTTCCGGCGGAAGAGGCGTTGACGCAGTTGCGCGACGTCGAGTTTCAAGTCGGGCGCACGGGTGCGTTGACGCCGGTTGCGCGGCTGGAGCCGGTGTTCGTGGGTGGTGTGACGGTCAGCAACGCGACGCTGCACAACATGGATGAGGTCGTGCGCAAAGATGTGCGCATCGGCGATACCGTGGTCGTTCGCCGTGCCGGCGATGTCATTCCGGAAGTGGCGCGCGTGCTGGCCGAGCGACGTCCGGCAGGGGCGCGCGAGGTGCAGTTGCCGACGCACTGTCCGGTGTGTGCGGCACCCGTCGAGCGCGACGCCGATGCGGCTGTTGCGCGTTGTACGGGTGGATATCGTTGCAGCGCGCAGCGCAAGGAGCGGCTCCGGCATTTCGCCTCGCGTCGCGCGCTCGACATCGAGGGGGTGGGTGAGAAGTTGGTCGATCAACTGGTCGAGGCCGCGCTCGTCGAGTCGCCCGCCGATCTTTACCGGCTCGAGGCCGCGACACTCGCGAACCTCGAGCGCATGGGTCCGAAGTCCGCAGAAAATATTATTGGCGCGCTGCAGAAGTCCAAGGCCACGACGCTCGCGCGCTTTCTGTTTGCGCTCGGCATTCGCGATGTCGGCGAGGCCACGGCGGCTGCCTTGGCCGCGCACTTCGGCACCCTCGAGCGGCTGATGGCTGCCGATCTCGAAGGCGTGCAGCGAGTGTCCGATGTCGGGCCCGTGATCGCCCATCATGTAGTCGAATTCTTTGCTGATGCGGCGAATCGCGAGGTTGTCGAACGTCTGCAGGCGGCCGGCCTGCATTGGCCCTTGGTCGAGGTTCCGGCGGCGGGGGATCAGCCGCTTGCGGGACTCACCTTCGTGTTGACGGGAACGCTCGATGCCCTGCAGCGTGAAGAGGCCGAAGACGCATTGCGCGCTCTCGGGGCGAAAGCAGCCGGGAGCGTCTCGAAGAAAACGAGTTATCTCGTGGCGGGGCGCGATGCCGGCTCGAAACTGCGCAAGGCCGAGGAGCTCGGTATCCCGATTCTCGATGAGGCGGCGTTGCAGCGCATCCTCAAAGAAAAACGCCCGCCTTGAGGGCGGGCGTTTGTTCGCAGCTGCGAATGCGGCGCGTCAGATCTTCTTTTCGATCTTGGCGGCCTTGGTCAGCTCATCGCTGTACGCGCGGAACTTCTTGGCTAGCACCGCCTGATTGAGCTGCTGCTTGACCTGCTCGAACGGCGGCGGCTGCACTTCACGTACATCGTCGAGGCGGATCACGTGCCAGCCGAACTGCGTCTGCACCGGCTTGGCAATAGTCTCGCCTTTCTTGAGCGCCATCACCGCGTCGGCGAAGGGCTTGACCATGCTGGCCGGGCTGAACCAGCCGAGATCACCACCATTTTCGCGCGATGAGTCGAGCGAATCTTTGGCAAGCGCTGCGAAGCGTTCGCCTTTCTTCAGGCGCTCGAGGACCTGCGTGGCCGCGATCTCGGTCGGCACCAGAATGTGTCGCGCCTTGTACTCGTTGCGCGACATCTGCGCGACTTGGGCGTCGTACTCGGCTTTCAGTTCTTGCTCGGTCGGCGTTTTGCCTTCGAGGTACTTCGTGGCGACCGCCTGCTGCAAGATGTTGAGGCGGCTAAGGGCGATCTCGGCGGCGAGGTCAGCTTTCTTGTCGAGACCGTCCTTCTCGGCCTGAGTCGCGAGCATATGCAGACCGATCAGTGAGTCGAGGGCGCGCTTTTTCTGTTCGGCGTCTAGGTCGGCGACGGCGCGGCCGGCAACCTGCTTGACGAAGGTGTCGAACTCGCCCTGTGTGATCGCCTTGCCGTTGATGGTGGCGACGGGCTTTTTGGCAGCCTCGGCGGCGGGGTCTTTGGCCTCACCCTTGGGCTGGCAGGCGGCAACAAGAGCGGCAAGAGCGAGAACGGTAAACAAACGCGAATGCTTCATGGACATGTCCCGGGTCTATCGGTGATCGAAGGAGGGCGGATTATGAGGGCAAGCGGGCATCGATGGACAGGGCGTGAATGCCCTGACCCATCAAATCGGCAAGTGCGGCGTAGACCAGCCGATGGCGAGCAAGCGGCGCAAGACCTGCAAACTCGGACGACTGGATCAGCACGTGAAAATGCCCGCCTTCGCGGGCCCCGACGTGACCGGCATGTAGCGCGCTGTCGTCGCGGATCTCGAGTTGGACGGGCGTCAAGGCGCTCGTCAGGCGAGCCCTGATCGCCTCGCTCAGGATGGGCGGCTGCGGCGCGTGAGCCATACGGTTTGTCCGATGATGAATACAAAACTCATGGCGGTGATGCCGTAAACCTTGAAGTTGACCCAGGTGGCTTGCGGGTAGTTCCACGCCACCCACAGGTTCAGCATTCCCATCACAACATAAAAAACTGCCCAGACCAAAGTGACGAGTGACCAGTCGGCCAGTCGAACACCGGTAAAAGCCTCGGCCGCCGCGGCCGTCATCAAGCGCTCGATCAGGGGTTTGCGGAGGATGACGCTGATGACGCAAGCGAGCGCGAGCGCCCAGAATAGGGCGGTCGGTTTCCAGATGATGAAGCGCTCATCGCGCAGCCATAGTGTGGCACCGCCGAGCACGAAGACGAGTGCCGCGCTAGCCAAATGCATGGGCGGAATGCGCTGGCGACGCAAGCGATCGTAGATGAGCAACAGGACCATGGCGCCCATCAAGGTCGCCGTCGCGGCGTAGATGCCTTGCCACTTGTAGGCGATCAGGAACGCCAGCAGCGGCAGGAATTCAATCAGGGCTTCCATGCGATCGATATCATAAGCGTGTGCAACGGTTTCAACTGCATCCGGATAATCCGCAACGGCGTTTGGTGCGGCTCGCCGCAGAGATTCTGCGATCGGGTGGCGTGATCGCCTACCCGACGGATTCTTGCTACGCGCTCGGCTGTCATATTGGTGACAAAGACGCGCTCGAGCGGATCCGTCGCATCCGCGGGGCCGACAAACACCATCACTTCACGCTGGTCTGCCGCGACCTCACCGAGATCGCGCACTATGCCAAGGTCGACACATGGCAGTTCCGAGTGCTGAAGTCCTGCACGCCGGGGCCGTACACGTTTTTACTCGAAGCGACCCGCGAGGTACCGCGGCGGCTGCAGCATGAAAAACGGCGCACCATCGGCATTCGAGTGCCCGACCATGAGGTGCCGCGAATGCTGCTGGCAGAGCTCGGTGAGCCGATCATGAGTTCGACGCTCGTGCTGCCCGGCGATGGGCTTGCCTTGAACGATGCCGACGAGATCGAAGAGCGGCTCGGCAATCAACTCGACGGCCTGCTCGATGGGGGTGCCTGTGGCCTCGAGCCCACCACGGTGGTGGATCTCGCCTCGCATCCGCCGGTCATTGCCAGGCAGGGGCGGGGCAGTCTCGAGCCTTTCGGGCTGTGAGCCAGACGGTATAATTCACAAGCTCGGTAGCCAGCGAAATTCACCCGTTGGGCTGTGAAATGAAATCCTATATAAATCAATAACATATGACAATAATCTCAGGCGGGACTTCAGCTCATGAGCGCTAACCCGCAAGCCAACCGCGTGCTTTCGGGCATGCGTCCGACCGGGCAGCTGCACCTTGGCAACTATCACGGCGCACTCAAGAACTGGGTTGACTTGCAGTATCAGTACCCCTGTTTCTTCTTCGTCGCTGACTGGCATGCCCTGACGACCGGCTATGAGGACACGAGCCGTTTACCCGAATTTACCCGCGAGATGGCGATCGACTGGCTGGCGGCGGGGCTCAACCCCGGGGTGGCGATCATCTTCGTGCAGTCGCATGTACCCGAGCACGCCGAGTTGCATCTGTTGCTGTCCATGATTACGCCGCTCTCCTGGCTCGAGCGGGTGCCGACCTACAAAGATCAGCAGGCCGAGTTGCAAGAAAAAGACCTCGCGACCTACGGGTTCCTTGGTTACCCCTTGCTGCAATCGGCCGACATCCTGCTCTACCGACCGCGCTACGTGCCGGTCGGCGAGGATCAAGTGGCGCACGTCGAAGTGACTCGCGAGGTCGCACGGCGGTTCAACAATTTGTTTGGTCGCGAGGCCGGCTTCGAAGAAAAGTCCGAGAAGGCCGTGGCCGAACTCGGCGCGCGCAATGGCCAGCTTTATCGAGAGCTGCGCCGCAAATTTCAGGAGACGGGCGATACCGCCTCGCTCGAAAAGGCGCAGGCGCTCGTGCAGTCGAACACGCGCATCACCGTGGCCGATCGTGAGCGACTGCTCGGCTATCTCGAGGGCTCGAGTGTGAGCATCCTTCCCGAGCCGCAGGCCCTGCTGACGCCGACGCCGAAGCTGCCTGGCGTCGATGGTCGCAAGATGTCGAAGTCCTACGGCAATACCATCGGTCTTCGGGAAGATCCTGACTCGATCACGCGCAAGCTCAAAACCATGCAGACCGACCCCGCGCGGGCGCGTCGCACCGACCCGGGCGATCCGGACAAGTGCCCGGTATTTTCGCTGCACCAAGTCTATTCGGATGAGCCGACGCGCAATTGGGCCGCGGCGGGTTGCCGCAGCGCCGGCATCGGATGTCTCGAATGCAAGAAGCCATTGATCGAGCGCATTGTGGCCGAGGCGACCACCATGCGACAGCGCGCGGCCGAATACGAAAATAATCCGGAGCTCGTGCGCGCCATCCTGACCGAGGGCAGCGAGAAAGCGCGCGAGGCGGCGCGAGAAACTTTGGACGAGGTGCGCTACGCCATGCACCTGCGTGGAGACTGACGTCATGGCGAAGCCCGAACTCAAGCTGGTGCCGACGCCCAACGAGGCGAGCGACTCCAATGAATCTGCGACGCCTTCGCAAGCGGAGATGCCGTTCGCGGTGGTGCAGGGCGAGCCGATCACGCAGCTGCCGCGCGACCTGTACATCCCGCCGCAGGCACTCGAAGTATTCCTCGAGGCCTTCGAAGGTCCACTCGATCTGCTGCTGTATCTCATCCGTCGGCAGAACCTCGATATCCTCGACATCCCGCTCGCCGACATCACCAAGCAATACATGAACTACATCGAGCTGATGCAGGAGCTGCAGCTCGAATTGGCTGGCGAATACATGCTGATGGCGGCGACGCTCGCCGAAATCAAGTCGCGCATGTTGTTGCCGCGCTCCACCGATCCGACCGCCGAAGAGGCGGACCCGCGGGCCGATCTGGTGCGTCGCTTGCAAGAGTACGAACGCTACAAGCAGGCGGCAGAGACTATCGATCGCATGCCGCGTGAGGAGCGCGACACCTGGCCTGCAAGCGCCGAGGCCGATGTGCGCCGACCGGCGTCGACGCTGCCCACGGTGACGCTGCAGGAGATGATTGTGGCGTTTCGGGATGTGGTCGCGCGCGCCGCGATGTTTGGTCACCTCCATGTGCAGCGTGAGCGCCTTTCGGTGCGCGCCCGCATGACCGACGTGCTCGCCGCCGTGGAAGGCGGCGGCTTCGTTGAATTCCTCAGGCTCTTCGAGGCCGAGGAAGGTCGAATGGGAGTCACGGTGACATTCATCGCCATCCTTGAACTCGTGCGCGAGGGTTTGATCGATCTCGTGCAAACCGAAACCTATGGCCCGCTGCACGTGCGTGCGGCGCAGGCCCCACGCCTGCGTCTGGTCGATGGCGTATCACCCGTGGATACGGGGCCAGTTGAGAATGACGAGGAAATTCGATGAGCGAACATCACATCCGCAACGTGCTCGAGGCAGCGATGCTGGCGGCTGGCAAGCCGATGTCGGCGGCCGAGCTTGCGCAGCTTTTTGACGAGGACGGCCGGCCGGACAAAGCGGCGATCACCACTGCACTCGACGAGCTTGTGGCACTCTACGCAGATCGCGCGATCGAGCTCAAAGAAACCGCCAGTGGCTGGCGTATCCAGGTACGCGCGAATTACGCGCGCGAGATCGGTCGCTTGTGGCCCGAGCGTCCGCAAAAATATTCACGAGCCTTGCTCGAAACTCTGGCGCTCATCGCGTACCGCCAACCGATTACTCGTGCCGAGATCGAGTCCGTGCGCGGTGTCGCCGTCAATCCGAACATCGTCAAGACGCTGATGGAGCGCGAATGGGTGCGCGTGGTCGGTCATCGCGATGTACCCGGGCATCCGGAACTTCTCGGCACCACCAAAACGTTTCTCGATTACTTTGGACTGCGCTCGCTCGAGGAGATGCCGCCGCTCGCCGAGCTCAAGGCCATGGCGGATCTCAATCCGCAGCTCGATCTGCCGGTGGCTGACGAACCTGCGCTGCTTGCCGTGCCCGCAGAGGCCGTGGACGTGGCTGAGGGTGTTGAAGCGACTGAGGCGGTTGAAGCGACTGAGGCAGTTGAAGCGCTCGATGCAAAGGCCTGACCGTTCGCGACGGCAGTCGAGTGAGGCCGCCTCCGAGGGCGATCGCATCCAGAAAATTTTGGCGCAGGCGGGATTGGCGTCGCGCCGCGAAGCCGAGGAATGGATCCGCGCGGGTCGTGTCACTGTCAATGGTGCGGTCGCCGAGATCGGCGCGCGAGTGTCGGGACGAGATGAACTGCGCGTCGATGGTCGCGTGGTCCGACGCAGTCGCGATCCCTCGCGCCTGAAAACCGAGGTCTCGGTTTTTCTTTGTCATCGCTCAACCGGGGATTCTTTGACCGAGGGTTTGATCGCGCGCTTGCCGCGGCGGGCGGGGCGCCGATTCCTGGCGGTGTCGCCGATGCCGCGCGTCGACGGTGGGCTCGAGCTGGTGACGACCGACGGTGCGCTCGCCGAGCGTTTGCAGCGACGCGTGCGGCGTTGGCCGACCGAATTTTTGGTGCGGGTGCGCGGTGAGCTCGATGAGAGTCACCTCGAAAATCTTCGGCAGGGTGAACTCGACGACGGTCGTCGGCTCGAGGGGGTCGAAGTCGAGGGCTCAGAGCAGGAAGCGGGCGGCGCCAATCGTTGGTATCGCTTTCTCGCCATCGGCGCGAGTGGCAAGGACGTGCGCCGACTCTTCGAGCGACAGGGCGCGTTTGTCAGTCGTATCACGCGTACCGCACTCGGGCCGCTTGCGCTTACCCGGGACCCTCAATCGGGGCATTTTCGGTCTTTGACCAGCGAAGAAGCCGTGGCGCTCGGCGGTGACTCTGCGTGAGACCTTACTGCGCGTCGAAGGCGCGGCCGCTCACCCCGCGTGATTGGGGGCCGAGCAGGGCGATCATTGGCGCGGTGAGCGACTCTGGCAGCGGCAGCGTTTCGGCGGCCTCTGAGGGGTAAGCCTGCCGTCGCATTTGGGTGCGGGCCCGTCCTGGGTTCAAAGAATTGACACGCACCGTGGTTTTTTCGAGCTCATCGGCCAACACCTGCATCAGGCCCTCAAGACCGAATTTCGACACGGCATAAGCACCCCAATAGGCGCGGCCGCGACGACCCACGGCGCTCGAGAGACAGAGCACGCTCGCGTCGGTCGACGCGCGCAGCACTGGTAGCAGTACCTGCGTCAGCGCGAAGGGCGCCGTCAGATTGACGTGCATCACTTTCATCCAGGTCGGGACGTCGTAATCTTCGATCGGTCCTGGAACACCGAGGATCGCCGCATTGTGCACGAGCCCATCGAGTCGGCCCCAGCGCTGCATGAGCGCATGGGCGATCGCGTCGAAATCCCCTGCCACGGCTTTTTCGAGATCTAGCGGGGCGATCACGGCCTCGGGCGTCGCGGCGCCGCTCGCGGTACGCAGCGCGGCGATTTCGGCGTGCACGCCCTCGAGTTTTTTGACGTTGCGCCCGATGAGCACGACCTCGGCGCCGCGTCGCGCGCACTCGAGCGCGAGCGCGCGGCCGATGCCCGCGGTCGGCCCGGTGATGGCGATGACTCGGCCTTGCAGCTCATTGTCTTCGAGCTTGATAAGTCGCGGGTCGAAATCAGCAATCGGGTCAGCGGTCATCGGTAAAGGTCCTCGGAAAAACTCGACTGGTCAAAGAAATGTGTTGGCAAATAAATCAGCGGGCGAGTGTCCGCGGCAACTTTCCGCGGGCCAGGGTCAGAGCGTCACGCCAACTGCTGAGGGTGCGCCGCAGTGCGGGCGCAAGGTTTGCTGCGCTGCCAGGCTTTGAAGCCTCCGGCCGCGTGACCTGCAGAACGGCATAGCTCATCCAGAGCAGCGGCACGCGCAGCAGGGGGCGCGTTGCGGGGGTGGTGGTTGCAGCGGCATCGCAAAGTTGCGTTGCCAAATAATGCCGTCGTGTTTCGATTTCGGCACGCTCGGCGGATCCAAGCGGATCGGCTTGCCAGCGGGCGTGCGGTTCGGCGGGGTTACTGAGGGGCCGATAGATTCGTCCTCTGCGGGCGTGCAACGCAAATTCGCTCAGCAGTTCGAGCTCGCGCAGCAGAGCGCCGGCTCGGTTCGAGAGTTGCTCGGCCATGGCGACGGGCGCATTGGCGCCAAGGGCGACTTCGCGAAACACGCTGGCGCCCCAAGCGCGCAGGTGTTCGTCGAGTTCGTCGCGGCTGAGGAAGGCAACGCCCGCCAAGTCCACACGCACATGCTCAATCAGCGCGCGCAAGTCGGGCGGCGAGCGTCTTTGCCGTGCCGCAGCATCAGCCAAAGCTCGCGTCGCGGGATGACGGGCGGCGCCCTCGGCGAGGCGCGTCAATTCTTCGTGCCACCATTCGAGCCGCACATGCGCAACCTGATGCTCGAGGCCGTCGCGCAGACTGGCCGACACTTCCTGTTCGATAGCGAACAGGGCAGTGAGTGCGGCGGATTGCTCGGGCGCACAGAAGCGAATCAGCCAGTCGCGATCGAAGCCGTAGCTCACGCGCGCTCGTACGGCTTGCGCAGATGGGCGAGATAATTGACCGCGATATCGGCAGTCAGCCGGGCGCTACGACCAATGGGGTCGTATTCGATCCCGCGCAGCTCGATAAGCTCCAGCCCTGCGGCGCGCGCCCAGCTCGCAAGCTCCGACGGCTTGATCAAGCGTTCGTATTCGTGGGTGCCCCGGGGCACGAGTCGGGTGAGATATTCCGCGCCGACGATGGCCAGCATGAACGATCGAAAATTGCGGTTGAGCGTCGAGACAAAGAGTGATCCGTCCGGGCTCAAAAGTTGCGCGAGGGTTTGAATGGTCGCGCCCGGATCGGGAATGTGCTCAAGCATTTCCATGCAGGTGACGATAGGGAAGGCCGCGGGCGATTCGCTCGCAAGGGCCTCGACGGTCTGCACGCGGTAGTCGATCGCGAGGGCTTCGCCGGTTGCATGCAGCCGCGCAACATCGATCATGGTGGGCGCAAGATCAATGGCTGTCACGTGCGCGCCCGCGCGTGCCAAGCCCTCGGCGAGCAGCCCGCCACCGCAACCGACATCGGCTGCACGCACGCCG
>Ga0194122_10003911_pt1 | contig 14869 bp, 7 predicted proteins | sample TA2MahCa10mmetaG_FD_155487 | JGI IMG/M metagenome (GOLD analysis project Ga0194122, IMG submission 155487) | Freshwater microbial communities from Lake Tanganyika, Tanzania - TA2015021 Mahale Deep Cast 10m | ecosystem: Environmental > Aquatic > Freshwater > Lake | place: Tanzania: Lake... | reverse complement strand
TCGTGTCTCCTGCCCGGCGTCGCCGTGGCCCTGACCTCCCTCACGTTTGAGCCCCCCGCCGGCGTCCCGGCCAAGGGGCGGCACGTGGTGTTCCTTTCCGGCGACGAGGAGTACCGGGGCGAGGAGGCGCTGCCGATGCTCGCCAAGGTGCTGAGCCAGCGCCACGGCTTCCGCTGCACGGTGCTGTTCGCCCTCGATGCCGACGGGACCATCAACCCTGACAACCAGCGTTCGCTCGCCGATTCGGCCGCGCTCGACACCGCCGACGCCCTCGTGCTCGCCCTGCGGTTCCGGCAATGGCCGGACGAGGCGATGGAGCGCTTCGTCCGCGCCTTCCACCGGGGGGTGCCGCTGATCGCGCTGCGCACCTCCACCCACGCGTTCAACTTCCCCGCGACGTCCCGTTGGGCCGTCTATAGCTGGAACAGCAAGGCGCCTTGGCCCGGCGGCTTTGGCAAGCACGTGCTCGGCGAGACCTGGGTCACCCACTGGGGCAAGCATAAGGGCGAGGCCACGCGGACGGTCGTCGCCGCCGGCGCGGCCGGCGATCCCCTCCTACGCGGGGTGGGCCCGATCTTCGGGGACAGCGACGTCTACGAGGCCTATCCGCCCGCCGACGCCCGCCTGCTCCTCCGCGGCCTCGTCCTGCGCGGGATGAACCCTGGGGACGCCCCCGCCGACCACCGCAAGCCCCGCGCCACCGACAAGCAGCCGCAGGGGGTCAACGACCCCGCGATGCCCGTCGCGTGGACCCGCCAGTTCCGCAACGAGGCCGGCACGACCAACCGCGTCTTCACCACCACCCTCGGCGCCGCCACCGACCTGAGCGACGAAAGCCTCCGTCGGCTGGTGGTTAACGCCGTCTTCTGGGGTCTCGGCCTCGAGGTTCCCGCCGCGGCTGACGTGACGCCCGTCGATCCCTACGAGCCGCGCGCCTACGGCTTCCGCGCGTTCCGCTATGGTCTCCGCCCGGCGGACTACGCGCTGGGTCGCACCGTGCCCGCCGGCGGCACCCCGCCGCCGGTGCCGAAGAAGGCCCCGGCCAAGAAGTGATTTTCCCGTCCCCCACCCTAACCCACGATGAAATCCATCCGCCTCCTCACCGCCCTCGCCATCGCCGCCGCAGCCGCCCGCGCGGCCGACGCCGGGTTCCAACCGATCTTCAACGGCAAGGACCTCTCCGGCTGGGAGGGTAACGCCGACTTCTGGTCCGTCCGCGACGGCGCGATCACCGGCCAGACCACCGCCGAGAAGACCACCAAGGGGAACACGTTCCTCGTCTGGAAAGGCGGCAAGCCCGCCAATTTCGAGCTGCGCGCCCGCTTCCGCCTCACCGCCCAGAACGACAAGAACCAGGCCAACTCCGGCATCCAATACCGCAGCAAGCTGCTCGATGCCGCGGCCTTCGTCGTGGGCGGCTACCAGGCCGACATCGACTCGACCGGCAAGTACGCCGGGATGCTCTACGAGGAGCGCGGCCGCGGGATTCTGATGTCGCCCGGCCAGACCATTCGCGTCAGCGCCCCGGACGCCGCCGCCGTCGCCGCCGCCCAGGCCGACAAGAAGGCCAAGGGCAAGGCGAAGGCGAAGGTCGAGGTCCTTGGCACCGCCACCCAGCCCGAGGAGATCCTCGCCGCCTACAAGCTCGGGGAATGGAACGAGCTGCGCATCGTCGCGAACGGCCAGCGGCTCCAGCACTACCTCAACGGCAAGCTCTCGGCCGATGTGACTGACACCGACGCGACCGCCGGCGCCAAGGACGGCGTAATCGCGCTGCAGCTGCACCAGGGCCCACCGATGACGATCCAGTTCAAGGACGTCCACCTGAAGACGCTGCCCTGATCGCCCCTTCCCGCCCGGCCGCGCTCCCCGGCGGCCGGGTGCCGGTTTCCCCGCTGCCCCGGCTTAACGGGCCAGTCCACTCCCACCCCCAACCTTACCCCGATGCGCCTGTCCCGCCCCTTCCTCGCCCGTCTCGCCTGCGCCGCCGCGTTCCCGGCGGCCCTTTCCGCCCAAACCGCTCCCCCGGCCGCGCCCGGCGCCCCCGCCTCGACCGTCAAGCTGGAGGAGTTCGTGGTCACCGGCGTGTTCAACGCCACCGAGGCCAAGAAGGCCACCACCGCCATCACCGCCGTGGATATGGCGGTGATTGCGGACCAGGTGCCCATCAGCGCGGACGACATTCTCTTAAATGTGGCGGGCGTGTTCGTGAATTCGTCCCTCGGCGAGATCCGCGGGATGGTCTACTCGCGCGGCATCTCGGCTGACAGCAGCGACGGCGCGACCGGACAGTACTACGTGTCGATGCAGGAGGACGGCCTGCCGCTCACGAACGTCAATTTCGGCAATTACAACGCGAGCTACTTCAACCGTCCCGACGGCACCCTCCAGCGGGTCGAGGCGGTGCGCGGGGGCAGCGCGTCGATCACCTCCTCCAATTCCCCCGGTGGCGCCTTCAACTACATCAGCCGCGTCGGTTCCTCCACGTTCGGGGGCGAGCTGCGCACCCGCTACGGCCTCGAGGGCCGCGGCTCCCCGCACCTCCGCGTCGAGGGCGTGGTCGGTGGCCCGCTGGGCCGCAAGGGATGGAATTACAGCTTGGGCGGTTTCTACCGCTACGCCGAGGGGCACCGCCCGCCCGACGGCTACCCGATGAACCACGGGTTCAACCTCCGCGGGAACCTTTACCGGGACTACGGGCGCGGCTCGGTGAAAATCTACGGCAAGTACCTCGACGACCGGAACCACTGGTACGAGTACCTGCTCGCCCGCGACCCGCAGGACCCGAAGCATTACCCCGGCCTCAGCCGCTACAGCACCAACCTGTTTCCGAAGACAAAATTCCAGTATCCGCGCGAGTCCGACACCACTTTCGCCACCTTCGACTCCGCCGACGCCGTGCGCTCCCGCCAGCGCTACGGCGGCGTCGAATGGAAGCACGACTTCGGCGGCGGCTGGTCCGTCAACCACAACATCAAGGCCAGCCGCAGCTGGGCCGACTGGAACTCCAGCGCGGGCGTCACCCCGCGGTCCCTCGACTGGCCCAATTTCTTCAGCACGATGGGTATCCAGTTCAGCGGCGGCGGCACCGCCCTGAACGGCCGCGTTCCGCCCGGGCTGTACCAGTTCTACGACCGCCAGACCGGCAACGTCCTCGCCGAGGTGACCTCGAACGGTTCCTACACCGTCAACGCCAACGCGATGGTGCAGGCCGGCCAGGTGGTGCGCTTCGCCAACCTGCCCAACCAGCGGATCCTGCCCAACGCGCTCTGGACGAACAACGGCCGCGTCGCGAACGAGCATATGGACGAGCTGATGGAGCGCCTCTCCCTCACCAAGAAGCTGGGGTCAATGTCCTTCACCTTCGGCGGCTACTTCGGCTACTCGGACATCTCCGATCGCCAGACGAGCGGCGGTCGCACGGCCTCCCCCCTGACCGAGCAGCCGCAGCCGCTCGGCATCCGCTGGATCCCGGCCACCGCCGCCACCGCGCCCGCCGGCACCCCCGCCGCCACCCTCGCCGGCGTCGACGGCTGGAACGGCCGGACCGTGCAGCTCACGAACCCGGAGGGTTTCACCGCGCTCGGCGTGGGTTACGTGCGCAACGAAGCCATCGCCCGGCAACTGGCCTACTTCTTCGGTCACAAGTGGGACATTACGGACCGCTGGGGCGTCGACTGGGGGTTCCGCGGGGAGAAGTTCCGGGTGGTCGGCTTCAACCAGTCGGGTACCCAGAACCCGCGCGGCAACTGGGACCCGACCTACGGTGGCGCCGATGGCGACCCGTTCACGATGTTCGACAACCGCTTCCAGGTGCCCAACGCGGCCGCGAAATGGTTCTTCGACAAGGATGTCCGCAGCTTCTCCTGGTCGGTCGCGACCAACTACGTGATCGACAACGAGAACTCGTTCTACGTCCGCTACGCCGACGGCGAGAAGGCGCCCGATTACGGCTTCTTCCGGAACTACAACTCCGTCTTCCGCCTGAACAACCTGAAGCCGCGGCCGCAGACCGTGGAGCAGTGGGAGCTCGGCTACCGCTGGAAGCGCAAGGACCTCACCCTGACCGTCACGCCCTTCTGGAGCCGCCTCGCCAACATCAACAACAACCCGCAGGCCACCGAGGCCGACGGCGCCACCCTGTATTATCCGGATCCGATCTACAATATGGTCACCTCCTACGGCATCGAGCTGGAGGGCGAGTACCGCCTGACCGAACGCCTGCGCCTGCGCTCCGTCTTCACTACCCAGAAGTCCACCAACACCATCTGGAAGGTGTTCGTGGCCGGCGTGAACGGCCGCGATGATGACAGCTACCTCGATTTCTCCGGCAAGCCGGCCGACAACAACCCGGACTTCATCCTCAACACGACGCTCGATTACCGCACGCGCTCGTGGTTCGCCAACGTCTCTTGGCGCCATATGGGCGAGCGCGCCGGCAACATCGCCAACGTCATCACCCTGCCCCGCTTCAACCAGTTCAACCTCACCGCCGGCTACACCTTCTCGCGGACCCGCTCGGTGAACCTGAACATCAACAACGTCCTCGACAGCGAGGGCGTGATGACCTGGCGCGGCTGGGGCGTGAACCCCGGCGACCGCCAGAGCTACCGGTCTCTCCCGGAAACCGGCCGCGACACGATGCTCCAGTACGTGCCCGTCCAGCCCCGCGCCTTCTTCCTCACCTACACCCAGAAATTCTGACGTCACCGCGGCCCCGCCGCGCTCGTCTCGTCCGCCTCCCCTTCCTTATGCGCCTGTTGCCCGTCCTCCTGGCCCTGACCGCCGCCGCCCTGCCGGCCGCGGAACAGAAGAAAGGCAACCCGATCCGCCCCAACCCGGCCGAGCTGCCGCCCCCGGCGGATCCCGCGGGCATCACCGCCCCGCCGGGGTTCAAGGTGGAGATGCTCTACAGCGTCCCGCGCACCGATCAGGGTTCCTGGGTGTCGCTGACCCCCGACCCCAAGGGACGCCTCCTCGCGTCCGACCAATACGGTGGCATCTACCGGATCACGCTCCCGCCGCTCGGCACCAGCGCGGGCCTGCGGGTGGAGAAGCTGGACATCGACCTGAACCGGGTGGCCGTCGGCGCCCCGCCGCCGGAGGAGCCGCGCAAGGGCAAGAACGAGAAGGCCAAGACCGAGAAGGCGGGCCCCGTCGAACGCCTTGAGGTGGGCGCCCACGGCCTGCTCCACGCCTTCGGCAGCCTTTACGTGATGGTGAACGAGAACCGAGCCCGCGCCGGGCTCTGGCGCCTGCGCGACACCGACGGCGATGACCAGTACGACGAGGTGAAGTACCTGCGCCCGCTCAAGGGCGCCGGCGAGCACGGCACCCACTCGCTCGTCCTCTCCCCCGATGGCCAGACCATTACCGCTTCCTTCGGCAACTTCACCGACCTGCCTGCCACCGTGGAGAAGACCCGCCCGACGGCCTGGGGCGAGGACCACCTCCTGCCGCGGATGTGGGACGCCCGCGGCCACGCCCGCGGCCGGATGGCCCCGGGATCGCACATCGTGCGCTTCGACCCCGAGGGGAAGGTCTACGAGCTGTTCTCGATCGGCTTCCGCAACCAGTTCGACATCGCCTATGACCAGAACGGGGAGCTGTTCACCTTCGACTCCGATATGGAGTGGGACCAGGGCACCCCGTGGTATATGCCGACCCGCATCAACCACGCGGTCAGCGGCGGCGACTTCGGCTGGCGCAGCGGCGCCGGCCGCTGGCCCGAGTATTACGCCGATAGCCTCGGCACCGTCGTCGACATCGGCCCGGGCAGCCCCACCGGGGTCGCGTTCGGCACCGGGGCGAAGTTCCCCGCCAAGTACCAGCGGGCCTTTTTCGCCGCCGACTGGACCTACGGCACCCTCTACGCGATCCATCTGCAGCCCGAGGGCGCCGGCTTCCGCGGCGAGCGGACCGAGTTCATCACCGGCAAACCCCTCCCGCTCACGGACGTGATCATCCACCCCGGCGACGGCGCAATGTACTTCGCGGTTGGCGGCCGCCGCACGCAGTCCGCCCTTTACCGGGTGACCTACACCGGGACGGAGAGCACCGCCCCGGTCGGCGCCCTGCCGCCCACGGCCGAGGCGAAGGCGCGCCGGGCCCTCGAGGAATTCCACCGCGAGGGCGCCCCCGCCGCCGCGATCGACACCGCCTGGCCGCACCTCGCCAGCCGCGACCGCAACCTGCGCTTCGCCGCCCGCGTGGTGCTGGAGCGCCAGCCCTCCGCCCGCTGGGCCGAGCGCGCCCTGACCGAACTCCAGCCGCAGGCCTTGATCGAGGCGATGATCGCCCTCGCCCGCACCGGGGACAAGTCACTGCAGCCTCGGCTCATCGCGGCCCTCGGGCGGCTGGACCTCCGCACCGTCGAGCCCGGTCTTCGCCTGCCCCTCCTGCGCGCGTGGCAACTGGTGTTCACCCGGATGGGCAAACCCTCCGGAGAGGTCTGCGCGACCATCGCCGCCAAGCTCGATCCCCTCTTCCCCCACGCCGACCCGCTGGTGAACCGGGAACTGCTGCCGCTGCTCGTCTTCCTCGATTCCCGCCAGGCCGTCGCCAAGGCGGTCCCGCTGCTCAGCGTTTCGGAGCCCGTGACCGTGACCGGCGAGGAGATCGGCGGGGCGGCCCTGATCGCCCGCAACGACCGCTACGCTGCCGCCGTCACCGGCGTGAAAGCCAACCGCCCTGACCGCCAGCAGATCGCGCTGGCCTACACCCTGCGCCACGCGACGGTGGGCTGGACCCCGCGCCTGCGCACGGAGTTCTTCTCCTGGTTCCCGCGCATCGCCACCTGGAAGGGCGGCAACAGCTTCAGCGGCTTCATCCAGAACATCCGCACCGAGTCCCTCGCCAACGTGCCCGACAAGGCCGAGCGGGCCGCGCTTCAGACGCTCTCGCAGCCGCCCCCGCCGTCCTTCGCCGCGCCTTCCGTGCTGCCGCAGGGTCCCGGCCGGCCCTACACGCTCGCCGAGGCCGCGGGGCTGATGCCCGCCAAGCTCTCCGGCCGCGACTTCGCCCGCGGGAAGGCGATGTACACCGCCACCGCCTGCGTCCTCTGCCACCGCTTCGGGGACGAGGGCGGCAGCGGCGTCGGCCCCGACCTGACCGGTGCCGGCGGCCGCTATTCGATCCGCGACCTGCTGGAGAACATCCTCGAGCCCTCCGCGGTGATCAGCGACCAGTTCGGGGCGGAGCAGGTCGAGCGCCGCGACGGCGACCCGCTGGTCGGCCGCGTGGTGGGCGAGGAGAACGGGGAACTGCTGGTGATGGCCAACCCCTTCATGCCCGACGAGAAGGTGCGGGTGAAGGCCACCGACATCACCGCGCGCCGCCCGTGGGCGACCTCGCTGATGCCCGCGGGCCTCATCAACAGCCTCAATCCCGAGGAGATCCAGGACCTCCTAGCCTACCTGCTGAGCGGCGGGAACCCGCAGGACCCGATGTTCAAGCGCTGAGGCGGACCGGGTCCGTCCGCCGGAAACATCTGGCCGCCCGCCCCCTCGGGGCGCGGCGGCTGGTGCGAATGCCGGGAGTCGAACCCGGATCAATGGCTTCGGAGGCCACTACACTATCCATTGTGCTACATTCGCAGGGCCGAAGCTCCGCGATGAAGCGCGCCGCCCCACCGACCGTCAAGCAACGAAACGGCCCGCGGCCCGCTTCCGCCGCAACTGCGTCGTTGCCTCGGCCCGCGCCAGCCCGCAGCCTCGCCCCCAATGTCCGCCGAGTCTCCCGCCTCCGGGGCCCCCGCCGCACCCACCGACTTCATCCGCGACCTGGTCGCCGCTGACGTCGCCGCCGGCCGCCACGCCCGGATCATCACCCGCTTCCCCCCGGAACCCAACGGCTACCTCCACATCGGCCACGCCAAGTCGATCTGCCTCAATTTCGGCATCGCCCGCGAGCACGGCGGGGTCTGCCACCTCCGCTTCGACGACACCAACCCGGCCAAGGAGGACATCGAGTACGTCGAATCGATCTCCCGCGACGTCCAGTGGCTGATCGCCGGCTGGGCCGACCACTGCCTCGGTCTTAAACCCCGCGGCGCCACCCCCGCCGCTACCCCCGGTTCCGCCACCCCCGACTTCCACCTCGCCGCCGCCGGCGCCGGCGAACGGGAGGCCTTCTTCGCCAGCGACTACTTCGAGGCTCTCCACGCCTACGCCGTGGAGCTGATCCGCCGAGGCAAGGCCTACGTCTGCGACCTCACCCCGGAGGAGACCGACGCCTACCGTGGCGCCCCGGACCAGCCCGGCCGCGACTCCCCCTACCGCGACCGCACGGTGGCGGAGAACCTCGACCTCTTCGCCCGGATGCGCGCCGGGGAGTTCCCCAACGGCGCCCGCAGCCTCCGCGCCCGCATCGATATGGCCTCGCCCAACGTGTGGCTGCGCGACCCCCTCCTTTACCGGATCCGCCACACCGCCCACCACCACGCCGGCAACCGCTGGTGCATCTACCCGCTCTACGACTTCGCCCACTGCCTCAGCGACTACATCGAGGGCATCACCCACAGCATCTGCACGCTCGAGTTCGAGGTCCACCGCCCCCTCTACGACTGGATCCTCCAGAGCCTCGACCTGTCCCGGACCCTCCCGCACCAGTACGAGTTCGCCAAGCTGAACATCAGCTACCTCGTCTTCAGCAAACGCCGCCTGCTCCAGCTGGTGGAGAACAACCTCGTCGCCGGCTGGGATGACCCCCGGATGCCCACGCTCTCCGGCGCCCGCCGCCGCGGCATCCCCGCCGCCGCCATCCGCCGCCTCGCCAGCCTCGTCGGGGTCACGAAGTACGACAGCCTCACCGACATCGCCCTCTTCGAGCACGCAATCCGCGAGGAACTCAACCCGCTCGCCCTCCGCCGCCTTGCGGTCCTCCGCCCCCTCAAGATCGTCCTCACCAACCTCGCCCCCGGCGAGGAGATCCCCTGCCTCGCGACCAATAACCCGCAGGACCCGGAGCCCACGACCCGCCCCCTCGCCCTCACCCGCGAGCTGTTCATCGAGGCCGAGGACTTCGCCGAGGTTCCCCCGCCCAAGTTCTTCCGCCTCAAGCCCGGCGGCGAGGTCCGCCTGAAGTACGCCTGCATCATCAGCTGCCAGCAGGTGGTCAAGGACGCCGCCGGTCAAGTGACCGAGCTGCACTGCACCGCCGACCTCACCACCCGCTCCGGCCAGCCCGACGCCGACCGCAAGGTCAAGGGCACGCTCCACTGGGTCAGCGCCACCCGCGGCGTGCCCGCCAAGGTCCAGCTGTACGACCGGCTCTTCGCCGTACCTGAACCTGCCGCCAGCGACGACTTCCGCGTACACGTGAACCCGCGTTCGCTCGAGACAGTCACCGCCGTGGTCGAGCCCGCCCTCGCCTCCGCCCAACCGGGCGACTGCTTCCAATTCGAACGGCTCGGCTACTTCGTGCCCGACGCGCGCGACAGCGCCCCGGGCCGCCCCGTGTTCAACCGCACCATCTCCCTCAAGGACGCGTGGACCGCCAAGGGGCCGGCCCGCGCCTGAACCCTCGCATCCTCGCGATGAACGTCGGATTCCTCCTCTTCCCCAAGCTCACCCAGCTGGACCTCACCGGCCCCTACGAGGTGCTCGCCCGCGCCCCCGGCGCCAAGCTCCACCTCGTCTGGAAATACCCCGATCCGGTCGAGAGCGACCGCGGCCTTCAGCTCACGCCCACCACCACGTTCACCGATTGTCCACAGCTGGACATCCTGTGCGTCCCAGGTGGGCCGGGTCAGGTCGACCTGATGGACGACCAGGAGACCCTCGACTTCCTCCGCCGCCAAGCCGAGGGCGCCAAGTGGGTCACGTCCGTCTGCACCGGCTCCCTGATCCTCGGTGCCGCCGGCCTGCTCCAGGGCTATCGCGCCACCTCGCATTGGGCCTCGCGAGACCAACTGAGCCTGTTCGGGGCAGTGCCGGACGACGCCCGCGTGGTCCTCGACCGCAACCGGCTCACCGGGGCCGGAGTGACGGCCGGGCTCGATTTCGCCTTTCAACTGGTCGGGGCCGCCTGCGACGAACGCACCGCCCAGGCGATCCAGCTCGCCCTCGAATACGAGCCGCAGCCGCCCGCCTGGGCCGGCACCCCGCACCACGCGCCGGCGGATGTCTTGGAGGAAGCCAAGCTGAAGATGGCCGCGTTTATGGAGAAGCGCCTCGCCGCCAGTAAACGCGCCGCCGCCCGCCTCGCGCCGCCCGCTGAGGGCGCGGCCGCTGAACCCTGGCTCACCTGAAAGCGCGCCCGTGAAGCAAAGCATCGTCACGCTCGATATGGAGGGCGTTCTCACGCCCGAGATCTGGATCGCCGTGGCCGAGGCCACCGGCATCCCCGAGCTCCGGCGCACCACCCGCGACGAGTCCGACTACGACAAGCTGATGGGCGAACGCATCGCCATCCTCGACCGGCACGGGATCACCCTACCGCGCATCCAAGAGGTCATCGCCGGGCTGCCCCTGCTCCCCGGCGCGGCCGAGTTCCTCACCGCGCTCCGCGCCCGGACGCAGGTCATCATCCTCTCCGATACCTTCGAACAGTTCGCCCAGCCGCTGCTCCGTCAGATGGGCTGGCCGACGATCTGGTGCCACCGCTTGGTGGTGGAGAACGAGCGCATCGCGGGGTACCGCCTGCGACTCCCCGACCAGAAGCGCCGCGCCGTCAGCGCCCTTCAGTCGCTCAACTACCGGGTCATCGCCGCCGGGGATTCCTATAACGACACGACGATGCTCGGCCAGGCCGACCTCGGGTTCCTCTTCCACGCCCCGGAGAACGTCGTGCGCGAGTTCCCCCGCTTCCCCGCGCTCAACTCCTACGGCGACCTACTCGCGCGGATCACGGCCTGTCTCTGAACCGGCGTGGACCGGCGCCGCCCGCAGGGGCGCGCCGGATCACAGCCTGGCCCGCAGACGCTCCAGCCGGGCGCGGACGCGCTCCCGGCCGAGGACCCGCATCATCCCGGTGAGGCTCGGGCCCACGTTGGAGCCCGACACCGCCAACCGCACCACCGCCTGGTAGTCGCCAAAGGCCAGCCCTCCGCGGGCAGCGAGCGCCTTGATCCCCTCCTCCAGCGCCCCGTCGGTGCCGAAATCGAGCCCCGGCAGCGCCGCGAGGACCTCGTCCAACCGCGCCCGCGGGTCGCCCTTGGCCAGCACCTTCTCGCGCACCTTGGCATCCAGCGGAAACTCCTCGGTGAAGAAGTGCGCCGCGTAAGCCGGCAACTCCTCCAATCCCTTGAGCTTCGGCTGGCAGAGCAACGCCACGTCGCGAAAGTACCCCGCCTCCGCCGCCAACCCGGCCGCGCCCGTCGCGGTCGGCCGCGTGTGCTGCTCCCGCGCCCGCGCCACGAAGGCGTCCGCCGGCAGCTCAAGGAGGTAAGTCTGGTTCATATGCGCGAGCTTCCGGTCATCGAAGCGCGCATTACTCTGGTTCACGCCCGGCAGATCGAACAGCCGCACGATCTCGGCCAGCGGCATTTTCTCCCGGTCATCGCCCGGGTTCCAACCCAGCAGGCAGAGGAAGTTTACCAGCGCCTCCGGCAGGTAGCCGCGGCGCTGGTACTCCTCAATCAGCGCGCCCTGGTCGCGCTTCGACATCTTGCCCGGGCCATTCTGCTTCAGGATCAGCGGGATATGGGCGAACACCGGCGGCGGCACGCCGAACCCTTGGTACAGGTGCGCGTGCTTGCTCGTGTTCGAAAGATGGTCCTCGCCGCGAATCACATGGGTGACCCGCATCGCGATGTCGTCGACCACGTTCACGAGGTGGAAGACCGGGTTCCCGTCCGAACGCACGATCACGAAGTCCTCGTCCTCGACCCGCTCCACCCGGCCGCGGATCCGGTCCTCGATCACCACCGGCGCCGCCGCCACCTTGGTGACCGTCTTGCCCCGGTGCTCGTCGAACACCTCGCGCCGCTCGCCCTCGAGCCGGAACCAGATGGCCCCGTCCTTCTCGTAGGCCCGGCCGAGGTCGCGCAGGCGGTTGACGTGCTCGCGGTAGATCTCCGCGCGCTCGCTCTGCCGGTAGGGGCCGCAGTCCCCGCCGCCACTGGCCCCGAAACGCGGGCCCTCGTCCCAGTTCAAGCCCAGCCAGGTCAGGCTCTCGTAGATTAACCGCAGGTACTCGTCGCTGTTCCGCTCCTTGTCCGTGTCCTCGATGCGCAGGATGAACGTCCCGCCGGTGTGGCGGGCGTAGAGCCAGTTGAACAGCGCGGTGCGGGCGCTCCCGATATGGAAGAAGCCGGTCGGACTGGGCGCGAAGCGGACGCGGACGGGAGACATGATGGTCAAGGAAGGCCGGCGCCCGGAAAGGGCGACAGGCACGGGCATTTCCCGCCACCCTCGACCGGGGCTCAATGCCGAAATCGCCGGAATTTCACTTGTCGCCGCCACCGGATTGGGGAACCCGTGTCCGATTGCCGATGAAGCCGCTCAAGCTTGTCCTCCTCATCCTTGGTGCCGGAATCCTGCTTGCCGCCGGACTCGTCGCCCTCGCGCTGCAGCCGTCCGTCCAGACTTGGGCGACCCGGCGGGCCCTGGAGGGCTCCCCCGTGGCGATCGATCGCGTCGCCGCCAGTCCCGGCGCGGCACGGCTGGAGGGCATCACCTTCCGCCAGCCCGGCCTCGTCGTCCGGGTCGGTTCCCTCGAGACCACGCATTCGCTCGGCGCGTGGCTCGGTTCCCGCCGCTTGGAGGTCGAGGAAATCAACCTCCGGGATGTGGTGGTGGAACTCACCCCCGCGCCCGCGGCGACCGCCCCCGCGGCCAACCAGCCCAGCCCGGCAGCCCCGGCACCCGGTTCCGCGACCCCGCCCGCGTCCGGCAAGGCCGAGGCGCCCCCCAAGGCCTTCGCCGGCCTGCTCGACCCGGCCCGCCTCCCGTTTGACCTGCGCGTTGGCCGCCTTGGCGTGGCGGGCCGGGCCAGCCTCGGGAACGGCCAGACGGCCACGCTCGACCTGAAGGGCACCAATCTCGCCACCGGCGGCGCCGGCAAACTAGAATGGACGATCGATTTCGCGGACGCCACCCCGGCCGCCGCCCTCCGCGGCCTCCGGTCCACTGGCACCGCCACCCTGACGCTCGCCGCCGACCGGGCGCTGACCGCGGTCGGTTTGGCGACGATACTCGCCGCCGTCGGTCCCGCGCTGCCGCCGGACCAAGTCACGCTCAACGCGCAGGCAAACCGCGATCCCCAGGGCAAGGAAGCCTACGCCATCCAACTGGGCCTCCTCCGCCGCGGACGGGCGGAAACCCTCCTGCAAGCCAAGGGCGGCTTCGCCCCGACCCAAGCCGACCTCAGCGGCACCTGGGAGGTGGCCCTGCGCAGCGAGCAACTGGCCGCCCTGCTCGCGGGCTTCGGGCTCCCCGAGGTCGCCGCTACCGGCGACGGGAAATTCTCCGCACGCCCCGACGGCACCGCCGGCGCCACGACCGGGCGCCTCCAAGCCACGGTCTCGCGGCTCGATCAGATTTCCCCCAGCCTCGCCGCCATCGGTTCGATTCAGGTGGCCGCCAACTTCGACGTGGGGCTGCAGGATCACGCGGCGCAGCTGAAGGCCTTCGACGTGGACGTCAGCGAGGCCGGCGGCCGACGTTTCGCCCGGTTACAGCTCACCCAGCCCGCAACCTACCGCCTCGCGGAGCGCCAACTGTCCCTCGCCCACCCGCAGGCCGAGGCTGCCCGGCTCGTGCTGGACGCGGTCCCGCTCGCCTGGGCGCAGCCGCTCGTCCAGCCCTTTCAGATCGCGCAAGGCGCACTCTCGCTCGAACTCGCCGCCGTCGCCGAGCCCGACGGCAGCCGGATCCGCCTGCAGAGCCCCGCCCCGCTCGTGCTCAGAAACCTGATCCTCCGCGAGGCTGGCGGGCGCCCGCTGGTCGAGGGCCTGACGGTCTCCGCGCGTCCCACCGTCGATTACACCCGCGAGCAACTGCGCACCTCGCTCGCGGAATTCAGCGCCCGCCTGCCTGCGGGTGACGCGGTGCAGGGCGAACTCCGGGCGGAAACGCGCCCGCTGACCGGCAAGCCCGCGACGACGTTGCAGGCCAACCTCCACGCCAAGGTGACGACGCTGCTGCGTCCCTTTCTCGCCTTCGATCCAGGCGCCATCGAGGCCAACGTGAGCCTTGAGGGCCGCCACGAGGGGGATGCCCTGACCGTGTCCCGCGCGGATGCCGGGGTGACGCGCGCCGGCGGCGCCCCGCTGGCCCGATTGGCGCTGCTGCAACCCCTGCGGGGTGATCTGCGGGCGGGCACGTTCGCCGCGGACAATACCGCCAAGCCCGCCCTGCGGGTGCAGTTGGGGGAGATCCCCCTCGCTTGGGCCGGAACCTACGTTCCCGACAGCCAGCTTACCGGCAACCTCAGCGGCGCCACCCTTACCGCGGCTTGGACGTCCGATGGGGCCGCCACCTTGCACACCGCCTCCCCCATCGGCCTCCGCGGGGTCAGCATCGCCCTCGGCGGGCAACCGCAGGTGAGCAACCTAGACCTCAGCCTCGACGCCACCGCCGTGCGGCGTGGGCAGTCGCTCGGGTTAACGGTGCGCCGGTTCGAGGCGCGCCAAGGCGAGGAGGCCCTGCTGCTGGTCGAGGCCGAGGGTGAACTCACCCCGGGGCCCAAGCCGGCGGGCAAGGTCAAGGGAACCGTGCAGGCCGAGGCGCTTCTGTTCCGCCAACCGGCACTCACCGCCCTCGTGCCGGTCGCGCAGGGCCGCATCCGCACCACCTTCGCCACCACCTTCAAGGTCGGCGACGCCCTCGCGGCCAAGCTCTCGCTCGCGACCAAGGGCCTCGGGGTCCTCGGCCAGCCTGCCCTGGGTGATGCCTCGCTCTCGCTGACCGCGCAGGCTAAGGCGGAT
>Ga0194122_10003907_pt1 | contig 14883 bp, 11 predicted proteins | sample TA2MahCa10mmetaG_FD_155487 | JGI IMG/M metagenome (GOLD analysis project Ga0194122, IMG submission 155487) | Freshwater microbial communities from Lake Tanganyika, Tanzania - TA2015021 Mahale Deep Cast 10m | ecosystem: Environmental > Aquatic > Freshwater > Lake | place: Tanzania: Lake... | reverse complement strand
ATAAGGATCGGTCTTCATCTGTTCAGCCGCTTCTATATAAGAAGGCGGGACGTTTTTAGGAATTTTGATCTGAATCTCAACATATTGATCCCCCCGAGATCCGCTCTTGGCCGAACGAATCCCCTTTCCCGCCAATTTTAGTCTCTGACCACTTGAAATTCCTTTTGGGATTTTTAAATGAACTCTACCGGTTAGAGTGGGGACTTCAATTTCGTGCCCCAAAACAACTTCAGAAAAGGTCACCGGAAGCTTCAAAATAATGTCATTTTTTTCGCGAACAAAATAGGGATGAGGTAAGACATCAATAATCAAAATCAAATCTCCCTTCGTCCCACCCGAAAGTCCTTTATCACCCTGGCCCGAGAGCTTGATTTTAGCTCCGGATTCGATCCCTTCAGGAATTTTTACCGAGAGCTTTTTACCATCCCCTAGTTCAATGGCCTTCTCTCCCCCTTGAGCCGATTCTAAAAACGAAACAGTGAGTTGAGCTTCTCGATCGGCACCACGTTGCGGAAACCCTCCTCCAAATGGGCCCGCTCCACCTCGACGTCGCCCCGAAGTTCGACCTCCAAAACCACCCGAACTAAAAATTTCTTCAAATAAATCTCCAAGCCCCAAATCTCCAAAGTCCGGCCCTCCCATCCCAGGCCCCCCACCCCAATTTGGCCTAGCTCCTCCAGCCCCTCGAGCAAAGGGATTAGCCCCCAGAGCTCGCATCTGGTCATATTGCTGACGTTTTTTAGAGTCCTTAAGTACTTCATAAGCCAAATTCACTTCTTTGAACTTTTGCTCAGCCACTTTGTCGTTTGGATTGACATCGGGATGATATTTTTTAGCCAACTTCAAGAAGGCTTTGCGAATTTCCGATTCATTCGCCGTTTGTTTAACCCCTAATAATTCGTATAAATCCTTGTCCATTTGAACTCTCTCAACTCATCTGAATTTTTGCTTCGTCACATTACTTCAGGCGAACTTTTTGTTACTTTTACCCCATGAATCAACTTACATTAAAAATCATACTCTTAGCTATATTAAGCATGAATTTGAGTTCGACAAGAGCTCTAGATAAAAAACCCAAGCATCGAGGGAAGTTATTCTTTCAAAAAAATGATCAATCGCTAACGCCCCCGACTTTAAAACCCCAACCCCCTTCACCCTCTGCAGGCTCACCAGCAGGAAGAACTATCGAAACTAAATCAACGACCCATTCTGCTGAGTCCCCCTCAGGGAATCGTCCCGACTCTAGCTCTTTTCCTAATTTAGAACCTGAGAAATGCCAAATAACCCACAGCATTGAAACCTGGGTTCAAATTACCAATCAACACTCCCCTGCTGCAAACCAGAATGGGGTTTATTTTATTTCAGACTTCAGAGATGTCCCTCAACTTTTTTTCCTAAAAACACCCAAAAGTTGGCCCACTCAAATCAGTTTTTTACCGGAGGGAATTTCCTCCTTCAAACTAAGTCCTAAGGGAACCCAGATTCTATTAACTTCTCAAGTTGGAGGAGACGAACAATACGATCTCTATTTATGGGAAAACAATTCAGTTCACCCCCTAATAGTCGACAGAAATAAGCGGATTGAAAGTTTCGAATGGGGGCCAGATTCCAAGTGGTTCCTGTTCACTAGTAATTCCAGAAACAAAATTGACATGGATCTCTACCGTTGGGATCTCTCTAAAGGTAGCTCGGAATTACTCATGGCTCTTGAAGGAAACCATGTAGTAACCGATATTTCTCCTGATGGAAAATGGGCTCTCATCACTCGATTCCGATCCGTCACTGACAGTGATGTTCTGTTATTTAATCTGACAACTAAGGAAATACTCAATGTAACAGAGAACCTAGGTCTGGCAGCATCCAAAGGGGGCGTATTTACTAAAAACTCTCAATCTATTTTCTATATCTCGGACAACAACAATGGAATAGCTCAAGCCTTTCTCACTGAGATGAAGAAGCCTAAAGCCTCCAAACTCATGACTTCTGGTTCAGATGAAGTTGAAGAACTATTCATGGATCCCTCCAGAAGAAAAGTTATCTTTTTAAAAAATCACGAGGGCTATTCGAAATTCGAAGGGATTTCTATCGACAGTGCAGGGCAAAGGAAATCTGTTCTTTCACTGCCAAAAGATGACCGCACCGTCATCCGAGGCATGGGCTTTGCTTCCGGAAGTAAAGAATCTCCTCTTTTCTTCTCCCAAACCTCCTCTCTCTACCCGGCTCAAGTCTTTTCCTGGCAAAACAACCATATAACTCAGTGGACCGACTCGTCGGCAAATATATTGCGCAAAGAATGCTTAGTCCAAGAGGAACTCATTCACTATCCAGCGATAGATGGAAAAAAAATACCGGCTTTTCTCTATAAACCAAAAGGTCCAATAACCCAAGATCAAGAAACTCAAACAAAGCCTATCCCCTTTCTCATTTTCATTCATGGAGGGCCTGAAAGCCAGTACCGTCCCTATTTCAACAAAATCTTTCATTATTTTCTTGAGCGCGGGTATGGAATTTTAGCCCCCAACGTCAGAGGCAGTACAGGTTATGGAAGAGAGTACACCCTCCTGGATAACTACAAATTACGCATTAACAGCGTTCAAGACGGCATTGATTCAGCCAAGTGGCTGATTGACCAACGTCTAGCTCACAAAGACAAGCTGGGGGTTTATGGAGGAAGCTACGGCGGCTTTATGGTCCTCTCAATGATTGAAAACGCTCCTGACCTTTTTTCTGCAGCTTCTGAGAGTGTCGGCATCTCAAATTTTGTCACTTTTTTAAAGAACACGAAACCCTACAGGCGAGCTCTTCGTGAAGTGGAATATGGACCGCTTACCGATGAAGAGTTTCTTTTATCTATTTCTCCCATCACCCACATCAATAAAATTAAGACTCCGCTTTTGATTTTTCACGGCGCTAATGACCCCAGAGTTCCTGTGACTGAAACAGAACAGATTGAGACAGCTCTAAAGAAAAAAGAAATACCTATCGAAGTGAAGATCTTTTCTGATGAAGGTCATGGGAATGTTAAATTGAAAAACATACTCGAACAGGCGAGATGGATGGTTCATTTTTTTGAGAAAACCTTTGCTGGTAAAAAAACTGAAGGGGTTTCTTCCTTAGTGAAAGAAACCCCTTAAATTCGGCTAAAGGTGATAATAATGATTTCAAGTTGCTTGTTTTCTGAGTTTCAAGTTGAGTTCAAAAATGTTTATCGAGTTGTTGAATCAAAGCTGTTTTCTTAAGTTGCCTATAAAATGTTTTATCAACGTTGCTTTATCGTTGTTGTTGTAGCTGTCGTTGCACCTGCCGTTTCTTTCGTGTCGGGTTTATCTCTCTTATGTCTTAAGTACTGCAGATGTGATGCCAAACCTCATCACGCTTAAATTAAGATAAAAAATCCCTCACATCTGTTCGAATCTTAACGCCAAGGTGCCAGCCAATTTTTTTGTTCATAAATCCAATACATTAGACTGAACTGCTTTTTGACAGCTAGTTGAAGGCTAAATGGATACAGTTAAAACAGTTCGAAGATCGTTTAAAGTTTAGACACTTTAGCCACGAAATTCTAGGTAAGCAGAAAAGAAAAAGCCCTGAAAGCCAACATAGGCCCTATTGAAGGAATAACCGTAGGTCCCCTTACCAACCAAACTTACAACATCCGATAAGGGTATAGAGTATCCGGCACCCGCTTTAAACCAAAGCCCGCTGAAATCTGAGGCACTCTCAACCTGGTCCAGAGGAAAATCGGAAATCCCAATCCCCTTCGAATATTGAAGAACCCCAAAAAATCTAAAATTCTGATAGAGGTATTCAAAAACAGCCGAGACATCAAACAACCGTGCAACGCCTGATTTTACAGAAAGGGAATCGATAGGTTGAGACTCACTTCCACTCAACTGCGTGACCCCAAGTTCAACTCCCAGAGAAGATTCGCGACTCAGATACCAATAGATAAAAGCACCCCCTTGGCCGCCCATTCCTTGAAGAGTTACTTCATCGTATGCGGGGGATAGAATTCCAAAATTTCCGCCTGCATAAACACCATAAGTAAACGAAGGATCCCTTTTAATAACGGCTAATTCATCTTCAGGTAAACGGGACCTCTTTTTGTTTTTCTTTTTTTTCTTCTTGGCCTGTGACCGATTGTCATCTAGCTCTTGCTGTTCTGCCCCCTTTATAGCGGACTCATCTATCCACCCCTGCTCTACCCCATCAACTAACTCTACTTCTACTTTAACCCATCCGCCTTCACTCTCCCCTAAAATAGTCAGAACTGTTCCTTTGGGTAATCTCCCAATAACTTCGGCGTCCTTTTGAGCTCCCCGTAAAAGAACCGTTCCCGAAGAAAGCTCGGCGGCACTTCCTCCGCTAAATTCTTCTGCCTTAACGGGAAGAGAAAATAAAAACAGGAATAAAATTAAAATTAAATACGAGTAAACTTTGCAACGAATTCGATATGTCGAGTTTGCGGGAACATATCGATAGGCTGCAGTTCGTCGAAGGAAAATTGACTCTTTAAACACTGAACGTCTTGGGCAAAAGTTTGTACTGAGCATGATACGTAAATAAGAGTTTTAAGTTCTTTATGAACAAGTTGAGTTAAGGTCCCAGCCAAACCACTCCGCGGCGGATCCACTATAAGTGTATCATAGTGACCCTTAATCTCAGACGGTAATTTTCGATAAGTAGATCGATTAACCATGTCACAGATAAATGCGGTTGAAGAGTTATGGGCTTTGATCCCCAACTCCTCTCTCTTTTTCTTTGCTTGATCAATCGCAGCCTGGCTGCCATCGATCGCAAAAACGCTTTTAACTTTATTAAAGTAAGCAAAAGTTAAGTTCCCATTCCCACAAAAAAGTTCAACCACATTTTGAGCATTGGATTGTTCCACATGACGACTCACGCATTCCTGGAGTTGTTTATTTTGTTCTTCATTAATCTGACGAAAACCTTCACTGCCATGCGCTTCATTGGTGACTCTCTTCACTTCGGAGGCTTCATTAATGTAAAGCTCAAGTTTTTGAACCGTTTCTGTTTTGGGGATTCCACTTTCTCGGATCTTTTTGATCTCCGAATTAATAAGGGGATGTGCAATTTTGCACTCTTTTATATCAACCAGGTCATGACTTTTCTTTTTGAAAAAACCTAATTTTCCGGAACCGACCCTTAATTGAATTCTATTTCGATAATTTAGAGAGGCTTGCGCACCTAAAATTGGAAGGATCTGTTTAGGTTGTAACGAAGTGCGCTCCATAGCGTGAAGAATCATCTCCTGCTTACCGCGGAGCTGATGTTGGTAGTCCCAATGAAGCCAATCGCATCCCCCGCAACTATGAAAATACTCACAAGGAGGCTCTACCCGCTCGGGTGAAGCTTGAAGGACTTCCAAAAGCTCACTTTCACAATACTTTTTATCCTGAGAAACCACCCTAACCTTGACGGTGTCACCCGGAATCGCTCGCGGAACAAAATAGATATTCCCGTCTGCATCACACGCTACGCCCTGCCCGAGCAAACTAATTCTCGATATTTTTACAACTTTCTCACTCATATTATTGCTGCTTTAATATTTGAATTGTTTTCAATAAGACCTCTTGGGGAGGGGGGATTTTAATGCGATCTTCTTCTTGCTGAGAAATCAGAAACTCTGTTCCCCAAGACATAAGCAAATTTGAGTAAGTTTCAAACAAAGGATGCTGTTTGAGAGACCAATTCATTGCGGGAACAAACAACATTTTCCCTTTTTTCCCAATCTGACTTGAGATCAATAAAGTGACTACATTATCCGAGAGCCCCAAAGCACTCTTTGCTATCGTGTTTAAAGTGGCTGGAACAACAATAACCAAATCAAAACTCTCTAAATGGTCCACATTAGCTTGAGGCTCAGTTATCACCGATTTTCCCGTAGCCCACTCCACCGGGAGTTCGGTCATAAACTTCTTCACCTCCGGAGTATAAAAAGCTGTTACTTCGGCTAGAGATCGCCTCAATTCTCTAATAATTTTAACAGTTTCTACACAAGCAATTCCACCGCATATTGCCAAAGCGATCTGTTTACCCTTTAGGTCACTTGATTTTATTTCGACGGCACGGTCTTGGATTCTCATTGGGCCAGCAGTCTTTATTTTGTTGTTTTTTTTCATCTTTCCAACGCTTGCAGGGCAACACTTAAAAGATATCGCAATAAATCTCAATCCTTTTTATACTTTTTACGCGAGAAACGGAAAATAAAGTTGCGGGTAAGCTTTCCTATTGTGACGAAGTATGGGTTGTGCTAAGACTCCATCTCGCAGGTTTTGTCGAAGTTGTCGATTTAAGAAGGAGTATTTATGGGAGAAATTGTCCTGTACGCAAAAAAAAGTTGCACTCAATGCAAAAAGGCTATCGCTTTTTTAAACAAAAAAGGGGTCCCTTATCAAGTTAAGGACATCGTTCATGAACCACCCCCACGCTCCCTTCTCGAAAAAGTTATTAAAGCTGAGAACATTTATGCGAGCCTCAATCAACGTAGCACTACCTACAAAGACAACCAATTAGGAAAGCGCAGAACCACAAAGAATGAAGCGATTCGTTTAATGTTGAAAGATCCCAATTTGATTAAACGACCTCTCATCATCCGAGACAATAAAGCTTATCAAGGATTTGATGAGAAAAGTCTGTTGGACTTTGTGACATTGCAATCACAAGTAGCAGCAGCAGCAGCAGCAGCTTCAGCTCTTACACCTGAAGCGACAGAATCAGCAAACCCAAACGCATAAAGCCAATCTTTTCATTTTTAGAGAAAAGGAGCCCGATTTCGGGCTCCTTTTTTCTTACTTACCAATATTTTTCACTATAAACGAACTTCATGGCCGTTTGAACCTCTTAAAAAATACTTAATTGGTGCAGGTATAATCTCTCACACGAAAAAGAATAAAGGACGTTTGTTTGCCTATACTTTCAACAGTACTCTTGCAGGCATACATATGTCTTACCCGTTTCTTCTACACCCATGTATACAACCTGAGCACAGTGCCTGAAATTAGGTATTCGAATTGCACCTTAGATGTTACAAAGGGGATTCTCAATCATGATCGCGACGAAAAAGGCTATTTTAAGCCCTATTGAATCTTTCCACTGGAAAGAACTCGACGATAAACACTATCGACTGAGTTTTTATGACCTGCAAGGGCATCAAGCTGAAAAGACAATTTCAAAAGAGATTCTGGACTCTGCGCTCAAATTATTTAACGGAAAAACGCATTTGATTAAGCGTTCTTCGGGAGGCTATAGCCCCGCTTTTCCCAACAAACTACTTATTTACCATTCCTTAGACAGCGAAACACCCCAGGAACTCCAGGGAAATATCCTCCGAATAAATGCTACATTTCTGGACTTTGAAAGAAATGACCGCAATGAAATCATCAGCAGCAAATTGATTCTTCACAATAAAAATGTCTCCCCATCTTCGTTTCGCCTGCTCGCAGATAAAGAAGACCCTTTCAAACACCAATATTGGCTTGATTCTGGTTCTCAAATCATCCCAGTTTCAGTTTTTGATTTTTTTCGTTCTCAGGACGAGATAATACGGGCCTGTTTTGTCAAAACAAAAGATCTCAATACAATTTCTAAAGTTGAAAGAGGACAGAAAAGACCGATCACAATCTACTCAGCACCTGAGTCTGTTCTACGAGTCTCTCTTCCCGAGGAAGCTAACAGTGTTGTGGAGTGTCACACAGCTTCAATGTCTCTATTGGCTTTATCCAAAGACAACAACAGTCTCGATATACCTGACTTTTTAAAATTTGGACCTCCACAAACTATACCAACAGGCTCCCCAATAGATATACTCAACCATTATTTAAGAATTTGTCAGGATCCCCACTCTATCTCACTTAAGAAATCGTTTCTTTCTGTTTTAGAACGACCGATTGAAATCCAAGATGAGTCGAATCTTCTGCCTTTTGGGGTATTTGAGCGAACTTAATGCCTGCACATTTTAGTGGTTTATAGTAATGATTTAGACTATAAATCGCCACCTATGATCTCATGTGAAAACCTATCCTTAAGTTTTGGTGGCCGAAAGCTCTTTGATGATGTCACTCTCAAATTTGTTCCTGGTAATTGTTATGGTGTAATTGGAGCCAACGGTGCTGGAAAATCAACTTTTCTTAAGGTCCTATCCGGGGTCATTCCCCCCTCTACAGGCAAGGTATCGATCACCCCTAGAGAAAGAATCGCAACATTAAAACAGGACCATTTCATTTATGATAATGAAGAGGTCTTACGAACAGTTTTAATGGGCCACACGGAACTTATCTCGGTCATTAAGGAACGAGAAGAGATCTATGCTAAAGAGGAGTTCACTGAAAAAGATGGAGACAGAGCTTCGGAACTAGAAACTCTATTTACAGATTTAGAGGGTTGGGAAGCCGAATCAAATGCAGCCATCCTATTAGCTGGTCTTGGAATTTCAACTGAACTTCACAACAAAAAAATGCGAGAACTTGTCGATGGAGACAAGGTTAAAGTTTTACTGGCTCAAGCGCTTTTCGGTAAGCCAGACATTTTACTCCTTGATGAACCTACCAACCATTTAGATGTAGATGCAATTGAATGGTTAGAAGACTTCCTGATGGTTTTTGAGAAAACTGTGATTGTTGTCTCTCACGATCGCCATTTTCTTAACACCGTCTGTACCCACATGACCGATATTGATTTTGGCAAGATCACGCTTTTTACGGGTAACTATGATTTTTGGTATGAATCAAGCCAATTAGCCCAACGAATGCTTGAGGAAAAAAATAAGAAACTTGAAGACAAAGCCCAGGAACTGAAAGCCTTCATTGCCCGATTTAGCGCTAATAAATCAAAATCAAAACAGGCTACTTCAAGACGAAAACTTCTTGATAAACTCACTTTAGATGACATTCGACCCTCCTCAAGAAAATACCCTTTCTTTGGATTCAAACCCGGTCGAGAACCGGGAGACCAAATTTTAAAATGCCAAGACCTTTCATGCTCGGTCGATGGTTCAGAGTTATTTACCAAGGGAAACTTGGTTGTGGATAAAGGAAATCGGATCTGCGTAGTTGGGGATAATGAAATTGCCATTTCCTCTTTCTATAGAATAATTGCTAGCGAACTCTCCCCCGATCGAGGAGAATTTTCTTGGGGAGTCACAACCTCTCAGGCCTATTTCCCTAAAGATAATGCTAATTATTTTAACGATAGGAATATTTCTCTCATCGATTGGATGCGGCAATACTCTGAAGAAAAAGCCGAAACTTTCATAAGAGGATTTTTAGGTCGCTTTTTATTTTCCGGTGACGATGCAACGAAGAAAGTAGGAGTTCTTTCTGGAGGAGAAAAAGTTCGCTGCATGTTTGGAAAGATTGTTCTAACTGGCGCTAACGTGCTTTTGTTGGATGGACCTACAAATCACCTTGATCTTGAATCTATTACTGCTCTCAACAATGCTCTAATGAGATTCCCTGGTGTGATCTTATTCTCTTCGCACGATCATGAATTTAACCAAAGCTTGGCGAACAGAGTTCTGGAAATTACCTCATCGGGTTTTATAGATTATCGTATGACGTATGATGACTACCTTGCAGAGAAACGAAAGGCCAAGAAATCTCGCTAGGGAGTGACTTGGGTCTATTAAGACCGGTTATTTTTTGTGACGAACCATCTTGATAAAAGCGGAACTCAAGTTCTTGTTTTCTGATCGCAGCTAGAATTGCTTCAGGATGACGTTCACAATCTAGGACGGTTTTCCAAGAGGTCATCTGCCGTGCAATATGGAGATCGCTTGAAGCTATTTTGGGTAGTTTACTCTGAAGAACTTCGGTAAATAATCTATCGCCACTTGCGACCTCCCAGGCATCAAAGGCCTGGGCTAATTCCTCTCGGCGATTCCAAAGATGATAGGTTTGCTTCTCGAGCTTACCGGAGTCAACCGGATGAGCCGCAACAGAAATGGCCCCTTGTGCTTTAATCGCCTTTGCGATCTCCAAGACATCTCCATCGGCTGAAATATAATTTGAGACTCCAAGCGCTAGAATGTGCGCGGAGCGGTGATTTGAGATTGAGTTTTTAGACAACTCAACTCCAGGAATCACTACCATGCGATACAACTTCCAGGCTCTATCAGCTTCATTTCTCAATGTCTCAAGGTAATGGGGAAAAGTTTCTGGAGTCAAACATAGGCCCAAATGACCTGCTGCTTTTCCGATTAAGGTTTTAGTTTCTCCCACATGATCAGTTATCGCTATGGCTCCAAAACCTCTTTGACCATATAGGTCAATCACTTCCGAAATAGGTAATTTCCCATCACTGAGGTTAGAATGAACATGGAAATCGGCTAACATCATGTTTTTTAGAATAACTGGTTGCTGTGAGGATTTTGTTAGGGGAAAGTAAGTTTTTCGTTAATACTTACTCACTTTGAATGGGCTTTTTAAGAGGTTCAAAAGGCCATGAAGTTTGGTCCTCTATCGGTCTTTGTTAGTTAAGAAAAAACATATCAGACCAGCCTCTTAAAAAGCCTATACAATGGGAGCAGGTATCTTTCGTTAGGAGTTAAGAAGTCAACTTGAGTATAATAATTAAAAACTTAAAAAAAACCCTGTGAAAAATCCACATTTACTCGATTTCCATATAACTCGCGAAGCCATTGCCGGGATTACTACTTTTTTTACGATGGCCTATATCATCTTTGTGAATCCGGCTATTCTTTCAACTGAAGGAACCGGAATGAGTTTCGAGGGGGTTTTAACGGCCACTGTTCTTCTATCTTTTTCAATGACGCTTCTCATGGGGCTCTATGCAAAGTTACCGTTTGCCGTGGCTCCGGGAATGGGAATTAACGCTTTCTTTGCTTACTCCCTCATCTTAGGCCAAAAAATCCCATTTGCGACAGCTTTAGGAATGATCTTCTGGGCAGGTGTGTTTTTTATTTTAATCTCGGTCACCCCGATCCGCGAACGCATTGCCCAAGCCATCCCTCATAACTTAAGGGTCGCCTCAGCTGCAGGAATCGGAATTTTCTTATCTTTTATCGGATTAAAAAATACAGGGCTTGTCGTAAGCGACCCCGTTACTTTCGTTAAAGTTGGAACTATAAATAAATTTGTTCTTCTTAGTTTTTTGGGAATGGGACTTAATCTTTATCTACTTCAAAAAAAAAACCCATTTGCTTTCCTAGCGGGCATTTTAGTTGTGACTCTGTTGGCTCTTAGTTTCGGGTTCATTCAACCTCCTAAAGAAATTCTGAAATGGCCCAACTTTTCTACAGTGTTTTTTAAATTAGATGTTATCTCTCCATTGAAACTGTCTTTACTTCCCGCAATCATATCGATTCTTTTTACCGATTTATTCGACTCTATTTCGACATTCATCGGAGTTGCGCACGCCTCTAATTTAAAAGATGAAAATGGGGATCCTAAGAACCTTAAGCAGGGGCTCATTGTAGATGCTATTGCAACTATGAGTGCGGGGCTTTTGGGAACCTCCTCAGGAACAGCTTATATTGAAAGTTCTGCAGGAATTGAAGTTGGAGGAAGAACCGGGCTTACATCTATCTTTACGGCCCTGTGTTTTCTTCCTTGTCTGTTTCTAAGTCCCTTAGCAGCTATCGTCCCTACTTATGCAACAGCCCCAGTGCTTATTATTGTTGGCGGGTTAATGTTTCGAACAGTTCACGAACTCAAATTGGAACGGTTAGAAGACAGTATCCCGGCGTATCTAACCATTGTTCTCATTCCGCTTACCTTCTCGATCACTCAAGGGATTCTCTGGGGTTTTATCTCTCATTTTCTCATGTATATGCTTTCTGGTCGAAGAAGAGAACTTCCCAAAATGCAGGTGGCTTTGGCTTTTATTTCCCTAAGTCTATTGATCATTGAATCTTTAAAACTAAATTAAAGTTTTTGTTTTTTGATCCAATCTTGAATTTGAGAAATCACCCATTGCGGGTCTTCAAGAGGAAGATCATGATTAGCTGTAGGGTGAGTTTTTAATTCCCAATTCAACTTTGACTGGAGGGTTGAGGAGCAATCAGAATCTACTAATCGATCTCCTAAACTATTCAAAAGAAGTATAGGAGGAGTCTTTTGAGATAAGTTTGGTCGAAATCGAGACGCCGCAACTAATTGTCTCACAAAATTGATTTTTGTGGCCGGATGATTCTGGTAGGCCATTACCCGCTGTTTAAGGCTCTTTTCCTCAATGGTAAAATGAGAAGTCGTAAGTTCTAAAACTTTTTTTTCTCGTTTCTGGACATCTCGGGTTAGGACGATATTCAATAAAGGGATCCAAGCTCTGGGCTTTAGTCGCTGATAAAAGGGATTAATCCCAGAAAGACTGATGTTGATAAAAACTCCACCGTTAAGTTCATTTGAAAATCTCTGAATCCACTCAAGAGCCACCATTCCCCCCAGCGAAATCGCTAAAACGAAACAATGGGGAGTTTTTCCGGAAAGTTGATTCTCACTTTTCAAGCAGTCTTTTGCTTGAACTCTAATCGATTCGACCATTTCTGCAACGGTCATTGGGCAATTCATTTTCCAGTTTTTGCCGCTTCCAGGAAGATCCAGCATCACTACTTTATGATTAGGAAAAGCCGACTCAAACTTCGAAGGGAAATCTTCCCAATGAGCAGATTCTCGCATCAATCCTCTGATAAAAAACCAATAAATGGGAGGACTAGTCGTCATACCAAAAATCGATGGCTTGCTTCCTTAAGATTATTTTTTCATTTGGAGGAATTTCGGCCCAGTGGCCTGGAGACTGAACTGCACGAAAGAGAAAATCAAAAAGGTGTATATGACGACGAAGGGTTCTTTGTAGTCGATGACGTGTGATGGGGTTAAACACTCCCAAGATAGAAAATATCTGTCGAAAATTTTTTCTTACCCAAAGCCAAGACCCCATCTCTAAACAAAAAGGCAAAAACAATCTATTCCCTTCTAAACTCTGGTGCTGATCATAAAGATAGTCCCATAGGTCTCCATGGGTCACATATTGGCGAGACTGGGGTTCGATTTTATAAATATGATTAGGGTAAGTTTTATCAAGCATGCTCCTTAAAGCAAAAACCTCAGCCAAATGCTTAAAAGGATTTCTAGTTTTAGCGTAGGGAAACCAAAACCTGTCTCTAGCTCCATAACCGGAATGAACATCTACGCTGATAGCAACCTTAGATTCAAACACCTCTTCTCTAACAAACTGACACAGGATCTGAGCTTCATATTCCATAGGCGCATTCAATGGCCCCTGATACCAAGGCAACCTGGAAGATATTCTGTGCCCTCCATAAAGAGACAAGGGATGTAAATTTTCGGCTTTTACCGGAGCGTTTCTCATCAGATCCACACCTTGACCGTTAGAACGCCTTTTCAAAAACATTCCGACCGGATTGATCACCGGTAAAAGAACTAACCGATTTCTTTTTAAAACGTCTTGGGTGCTTTTGTCCCACTGAAGCAGGTTCAGAAACGTTCTTAGATAGGCTAAATTCACTTGGCTTCCAATGCGTTCAAGCCCATGAACTCCGGAAAAGAGACTAAAAGTAGGTGCAGTTTTATTTTCGGTCCCTAGAACAATACCAATTAGGGGAAAAACATGACCCGAATGCTCTATTTCACCTAAAAGCTTTACGGTTCCCCAACTTCCTACAAGCTCAATAAGCTCAAAGAGTTCGTCGAGTTCCGGAAGAAGGCCAACATAACGTTTGATATTCAATTGATTATCTAAAGGTTTAACTAATTTCACGGCGATCTTTGGGGATTAAAGGGTTTATTTCAGACGGGAAACAACAACTCAATTAGTATAACTTTTTAATTCGAGTTTGTCAGCCGAGCCCTTAAAGCATTTTTTATCAATCAGGCCGGTAACGCCGTTCGTAAAGCTGTGTTAGTGACTCCATGTCCAGAACGGTAAAGAAATCTACACAATGAAAATCTCGGTCTAACGCCGGAGTTGAAGACACTTTAGCCCCTGCCTTTAGGTAAGATTGCAATAAAGCTGGGATTAACTCTTCAATCGGCCTTGAAATAGCCTCAGCAGCATCTGGGGGGACTACCATGAGGCGCGGCATTTCATAAATCGGAAGAGGCTTTGCCTCAACAGAAGCCAATAAAGCATCCCTAGTACGGAAATGCTCCACTACAAGTGCGACCTCTCTGGGATCCATAGTTTTAACGCTGGAACACCCAAATAAATACTTGGCCTTCACTTCGTTCATGTATTTCACTAAGCCGCGCCACAATAAATTCATGACTACCCCTTTTCGATAGTCTCGGTGAATGCAAGCCCGACTTAGCTCCAGTTTAACTCCAGGTAGTTCAAAAAAGCCTTGCACAGTGAACTCGCTCTGCGAATAAAAAACGTTAGAAAATTCAGAACAAATAAGACGATAGGTCCCCACGATCTTCTGAGTTTCTTTATCAATGATTACCAAGTGGTCGGCCACAGGATCCAAAGATTCGACATCTAAACCAAAAGGAAACTTTTTCTTTCGATATTCCTTGTGAAAAACCTGATAGCGAAGTTTCATGACCTCTTTGAGCTCGGCTCGGCTCTCAATTGTCTTAATAATGTAAGAGCCTTTCTCAAAAAAGACGGGGATTTTTCTAGTAAACAACTTTTCAACTCGCCCTGCATGCATGTGATTGCCGTACTGGTTTAATAGCTCTTTAAAGGGCTCAATTTTTCGAAGTTGGTTCAACAAGGGATTCCCCCTCCTTTTAGACCGTTTTTGCCTTACCCCTTAAACTACCTTAAAATTGTTAAGGACTTGTTAGAGGCCCATCAAAAACAGGTCAGGGTCTATCAAGAAACCTTAAAACCTCAAAGCAAATACTTATAAGTATTTAATATTACTTGTTTTTATTGGATTTT
>Ga0194122_10003905_pt1 | contig 14885 bp, 11 predicted proteins | sample TA2MahCa10mmetaG_FD_155487 | JGI IMG/M metagenome (GOLD analysis project Ga0194122, IMG submission 155487) | Freshwater microbial communities from Lake Tanganyika, Tanzania - TA2015021 Mahale Deep Cast 10m | ecosystem: Environmental > Aquatic > Freshwater > Lake | place: Tanzania: Lake... | reverse complement strand
CTAGCCTCCGCAAGTGAGCAATGTCTTGAACGACGAGGCACAAAAACAAGTCATTGCGTTGGGCCAGTTAGGCTGGTCGCTGCGCAAGATCGAGAAGGCCACCGGCATCCGGCGAGAGACGGCCGCTGGCTACCTGAAAGCCGCAGGCATCAGCCTCCGACCACCGCGCGGATGGGGCAAGACGATCCCCACGCCGGCAAATCCGGCCAATGAGGTGGCCACCGACTTTTCCACCGGTCCCGCTCCCACTGCGGCCAGCTTCTGTGAGCCCTACCGCACCCTCATCGAAGGCGAACTGGCGCGCGGCCGCAACGCCATGAGCATCTGGCAACATCTGATGGACTGGCACGGCTTCACCGGCTCCTACCAGAGCGTCAAGCGCTTCGTGCGCAAACAGCAGGGTCCCACGGCCAAGGTTGCTCATCCCGTGATCGAAACCGCGCCGGGCGAAGAGGCGCAAGTTGATTATGGCCAGGGACCGCTGGTCCGCGATCCGCGCGCCGGCAAGCATCGTCGCACTCGCCTGTTCGTCATGACTCTCGGCTACGGCCGCAAGAGCGTCCGGCTGCTCACGTTTGCCTCCAGCAGCCGAGTGTGGTGCGAACTCCACCAAACCGCTTTCGAGCGCCTGGGCGGCACGCCGCGCATGCTGGCCCTGGACAACCTCAAGGAAGGGGTGCTCAAGGCCGACATCTACGATCCGGCTTTGAATCCGCTCTATCGCGACTTCCTCAAGCACCACAACGCGGTCGCCCTACCTTGCCGCCCAGCCGACCCGGATCGCAAAGGCAAAGTCAAGTCAGGCGTCGGCCATACCCAAAAGACGCCGTTGAAGGGCATGAAGTTCGACAGTCTCCCGGAAGCTCAGCAGGACCTCGATCATTGGGACGCCCGTTGGGCCGACACGCGCATCCATGGCACTACCAAGCGGCAAGTGGCCGCCATGTTCGCCGAAGAGAAATCCGCGCTCCAGCCCTTACCCCTGGAGCCGTTCCGCTTCTACGAATACGGCAAGCGCAGAGTGCACCTGGATGGCTGTGTGGAAGTGGAGGCCGCCTACTACAGCGTGCCGCCCGGCTTAATTGGCCAGGAGGTCCCCTTACAGTGGGATGACCTCTAGGTGCGCATCCTGCATCCGGCCACGGGCCAACTCCTCCGCGAGCACCTGCACCAGCAGCAGCGTGGCCGGCATCGCGTGGCCGCAGCGGACCGGTCCCCGAAAACGCCGCCGGGCGTGCTCGAACTACTGGCACGCGCCCGCCGCGCGGGAACCCACATCGGCACGCTCTGTGAAGCGATGCATGCCCGGTGCGGCACCGAAGCGGTGCGCCGTATTCAGGGTGTGCTGGGCTTCCTCAAAAAGTACGGCGCGGCCCGCGTGGAAGAAGCCTGCGCTGCCGCCCACGATCTGGAAGCTTACGACTATCGCTTTGTCCGTCGCTACCTGGAGCGGCAAGCCACGCCGCCCCTCAGTCTGAAACAGGTCGATCCGCTCATCCGGCAACTCCATCTCTATCGAGATCTGATCGCCGAACGAACTCAAACCGAGGAGATTTCCCACCATGAATCTGAATGAACTCACCCGCGCCCTGCGGCAACTCTGCTTGGGCGGCATGGCCGCAGTCCTGGAAACGCGGCTGCGCCAGGCGCAGGCCCAGACGATGCCACCGATCGATCTGCTATCGACGCTGGTCCACGATGAACTCACGCGCCGCAGCGACCGCCTGCTCGCCCGGCGCCAGAAGGAAGCCGCCTTCCGCGACGCGCACCGGACCTTGGACAACTTCGACTTCACCTTCAACCCAAAGATGAATCGCAGCCTCATCTTCGATCTGGCCACCACGCTTTTCATCAAGCGGCGTGAAGATGCTTTGTTTGTTGGCCCAGGTGGGACCGGCAAAAGTCATCTGGCCCAGGCCATCGGGCAAGCCGCCATCGTGCAGGGTTATCGCGTCCGCTACCGCGAGGCTCATATTTTGCTCGAAGAACTGGCCGACGCCACCGCTGATGGGTCGCGCAAACAATTCATGGCCGAACTGGCGACGGCGCCGCTGTTGATCATCGAAGATTTCGGAATGCGCAAACTACCGATGACGGCCGCCGAAGACCTGCTGGAGATCATCATGCGCCGTTATGAACGGGCCAGCACGTTGCTGACATCCAACCGCCCCGTCGACGACTGGGGGAAACTGCTCGGCGATACAGCCGCCGTGAGTTTGATGCTGGACCGGCTTCTCCACCACGGGCGCGTTCTACAATGCGGTCCCAAGAGCTGGCGCACCAAAACGGCCGGCGTGGTGCCGGTGGAGGGCCTCAAGCCGTGACCACGAAACTGGACACGCGCGGCCGAACCGGGCTATAAATACTGGTGTCCTGACGCGCTCCCCATTGGCCGGTTTTGAGGTGACCTCGTTTGGCCGGATTTGGGGTGACCACCGAGGCCAAGGTTCCCGCGAAATTCGCTTGGGCCTGCACTTCATCTTTTAGATCGAAGTACTCGCAAGGGGCAGGGCCGCAAGGCTCTGCCCTTTTTGGGTGGCGTACTCGCGCAGCCGCCGCGCCGCTTCATTAAGCGTCTCTTCCTTCTTACAGAAACAGAACCGCACCAGATGCGCGCCGTCGCGCGAGTTCTCAAAGAAGCTCGACCCCGGAACGCACGCCACGCCCCCCTGCTCCATCAGATCGCGCGCAAAAGCCACATCGTCATTGAAACCGAAGGCCGAGATGTCCGCCATGATGTAGTACGCGCCCGCCGGGCGAATCGGCGCAAACCCGGGCGACGCGCTCAGGGCATCGAACAGCAGATCACGCCGCGCGCGGTAGTGGCCCGATAAATCGGCAAAGAATGCTTGGTCGAGTCCCAGCGCCATCACCGCGGCCTGCTGCATGGGCGCGGGCGAGTTGACGGTGAGGAAGTCGTGCACCTTGCGAACCGAGTCCGATAGGTCCGGCGCAGCCAGCATCCAGCCCACGCGCCATCCGGTGACCGAAAACGTCTTGCTCATCGAGTTCACCAGGATGGTGCGTTCGCGCATGCCTGGCAGCGACATCAGCGGCGTGTGGGTCGCGCCGTCGTAGAGAATGTGTTCGTAGATCTCATCGGCAATCGCCAGCACGTCGTGCTCCTGGCACAATTCGGCGATCAACTCGAGTTCGGCGCGCGTGAAGACTTTGCCCGTCGGGTTGTGCGGATTGGTAAGAATGATGGCCTTCGTACGCGAGTTGAAGGCACGGCGCAGCGCATCGGGATCGAAGCCCCAGTGCGGCGCTTCGAGCCTCACCAGCCGCCGCTCAGCGCCACAGAGCCACGTATCAGGCCCGTAGTTCTCGTAGTACGGCTCAAAGACGATTACATCTTCGCCCAGGTTGGTGGTCGCCAGAAGCGACGCGACCATCGCTTCGGTGGAGCCGCAGCACACGGTCACCTCGCGCTCGGGGTCAAGCATGAGCCCATAGCGGCGGTGATAGTAGCCGGCAATCGCCCGCCGCAGCGCCGGCGTGCCCCAGGTGATCGTGTATTGGTTATGTTCGGCGTCAATCGCCGCCTTGGCCGCGTCCTTCACGGCGGCGGGCGCGGCGAAGTCCGGAAAGCCTTGCGCGAGGTTCACCGCGCCGGAGGCCAACGCCAGACGCGTCATCTCGCGGATCACCGACTCAGTGAAATTGCGTGTGCGCTCACTGCGGAAGCGGGCGCGGCCCGAGGTGCTCATTTCTGCGAGGGTAGCACCTTCGATATGATCGAATCTCTGCGCTCTACCATCCTCATTCTGCTGCTGGCCCCGGCGGTCCTGCGCGCCGCCGATTTTGCCGACCCCGGCAAGCAGCTCAACGAGTACTTGGCGGACAAAACCAAGAAGCGCCTGCAACTCACGTTTGAACTCCGCCAGCGTCTCGAAGACCGCGCCGGCATAGCCTTCGGACTCGACCGAGACATCATGGCTGACTACGTGCGCTTCCGCATCGGCGCGGTCGTCAAACCCGCTTCGTGGATCAAGGCTGTGGCGCTGCTGCAGGACACACGCACCGCCGGTTACGGGCTGCCCGCGCCCGGCAACGTGCGAGACCCGCATGACCTGCAGGAAGCCTACGTGGAAATGGTCTCGTCCAGCCAGAAAGGCCTGGGGCTCATCGTGGGCCGCCAGATGATCGGCTATGGCGATACGCGCTTGATCGGCTCACCGCAATGGGCCTACGCCGCGCGCACGTGGGACACCGCGCGGCTTTCCTACGTGACGCCGAAAGCACGTTGGGAGTTCCTGCTCATTTCGCCTATCCAGACGCGCGGCAATGCGTTCAACCGGCCCGTGCTGGGCGACCGCATCTGGGGCATGTACAGCACGTTTAAAGATGCCGGCGGGCACAAGGGCACGGTGACGGACGTGTATGTGCTGCGCCATGACCAGAATCGCCCCGGCGGCTTTACCGGCGTGGGGACCCTGGGCGTGAACGTATTCGGTACGCGCTGGCTGGTGCCGCTCTCAAAAGGCTGGCGCGCGGTGTTTGAAGGCGTGCTGCAGAACGGGCACGTGGGTCCGCTCGATCACCATGCGACGGGCACGGTGGCGCTGGCTGGCTACAAGACGCAGCTCTTCAAACGCACCTTCGACACGGCCAACGAATACAAGTACGCCTCGGGTACCGATCCCGCCTCCGGCCGCAGCGGCACGTTCGATCAACTGTACCCCGCCGCGCACGACAAACTGGGCCATGTGGACCTGATCGGCTGGAAAAATGTGCACAACCTCCGGTCGGTGAACACGCTCACCATCCGCAAGGGCTGGACGGCGGTGCTGATGTACAACGCCACGTGGCTGGCCAACCCGCGCGATGCACTCTACAACCTGCAGAGCCGCGTGATCGTGCGCTCGCCGACAGGCAACGCGGGACGCTGGGTGGGGCAGGAAGTGGACTCGTTCACCAACTGGCAATGGCAGAGCTTCATCATCGGCGGCGGTGTGGGGCAGTTCTACCCAGGGACGTTCATCAAGCGCACCACGCCCGCGCCGCGTTCGCACTTGATCTACCTCACCACGAGCTACACGTTCTGATTGGGTGGGCCGGGCTCGGAGGCCACAACGTAGCGGCGGCCGTCTGGCTCGGGAGGCACATCGGCGGCGCGCAGCGGCACGGCAAACTTGTGTTCCCCGAGACAGCCCCGATCATTCATGGTTCATCCGCACCGCCCCGCCCATACACGCCGCCACCACTCTCCGCTGGCTCCGCACCACGGGACGGGTCGTGACCAGCTTCCAGCCAAAGAAGACCAGGCATGCGAGCAGCGCGGCGAGGATCGCCACGGGTGCGAGGGCAAGACAGATTCTTTCCAGGAGTTTCGCCGCTGGCCACATCAGCCGGATGCGCTGGCGCGCGCTGAGTCGTCCCGCTTGATTTTGGGTAAGATCAACGGGCGTGCATCCCAGTCCGCGCGCCAGGGCAGCGCGCTCCAGCGGTCCACGTGACGATGCCTGGGTTGTCGGCCTCGCGGACCGATGCCGTTAGCGGCGCTTCCCGCGTTTGCCCGGCGGGCGCTTGGCTGCGGCCACTACCACGGGTACCTTGGCCGGAGGGCCGGGCGCGGGCGCCACCACCACCACCGCTGCACTCGGAGGACGCGGCACGCCAGACCAAATGCGCCGGTAGATATCCGCATTGCGCAACACCGTCTGCACGTAGTTGCGCGTTTCGTGGAACGGGATTGTCTCAATAAACTCAGGCGCCTCTTTGTAATCGCCCCAAGCCTGCCAACTCTTGGCGCGCCCCGGCCCGGCGTTGTAGGCCGCTAGCGTAAGGTGCCATTGATCGTTGAACGATGTCAGAATCTGCTTTAAGTAGGTGATCCCGATGCGCAAACTCGAATCCGGGTTGTGCAGCAGCGACAGCGTGAACGTCCGGATGCCCAACCGCCGCGAAACCTCGCGCCCGGTGGCCGGCATCACCTGCGTCAACCCGCGCGCGTTGGCCCGCGAAATCGCGCCCGGGTCGAACTCGGATTCCTGCCGGATCAGCCCGGCGACGATGTACGGATCAAGTCCGCTTGACTCGGCGTGGCGCTCCAGCGGCTCGCGGAACGGCAGCGGATAGGCCAGCCGCCAGAACTCCTTCGGCGCGTCTTCCAGGCGCCAGCTCAACATGCCCGGCGCACTGGCCTTGATCGTCCGCAGAGCCGGGAGATTTTCGCCCCGCCCCTGCGCCATACGCGACAGTTCCATCGCCAGCAGGAGTTTCTTGCCCCCCTGCGACTGGCCGAACTTCAGATCCGTCTCCGCCCAGTCCACCAGCCCCGCCTGCGTCAGCAGCCGCGCGCGGCGGAGCCGCAACCGTGTGGGCTCGTCCATCGCAAAGTCAGCGCCCGCGCCGGGCTTGGGCAGCTTCAGCTTGCCAGTAAACTCCAGCACCGAAGGCGACGGCGTGGCTGAGGCCAGCGCCGCGCGCTTCAACCGTTCGTTGCTCACGACGGCGTAGTAGAGGTTGGGAAAGCGCGTCGAGATGGTCTGGTAGTAAGCCTTCGCCGAATCGAGATCGTTGCCCTGCTCAGCCAACCGCCCGAGGAAATAGAGCGCCGCTGCGGTTTCGTCCGACCCCGGGAACTTTTCCAGATGCTCACGCATCCACCGCGCCGCACCGGACTGCCGCTGCATGTAGCGCGAAAACGCGATCTTCCAGTGACACAGCGCCGCCTCGGGATCCGGCGCAAACTCCGCGCATCCGGCAAAGTGCGGCTCCAATCCCTGCAAGTCGTTCACCAGCAGAAACCGGTTCCCCGCCCCGGACAACGCCTTCATGCGATAGCGCGACTTGGGGTGGCGCTCATTCAGCAACCGTACCGCTTCGTCCACCTCGGCATACCGGTTCAGCCGCCGCGCGGACTGAGCGATGTAGAACAGCCGCTCGGCATCGGCATCCGGCGCGTTGGGCGCCGCGGCGGTCTTCATGTAGCCGATCACGCCGTTGTGGTCGCGCGCGTAGAATCGCGCCGAGCCGATGCGGATCAGCACCCGCTCGCGATCGGCCAGAGCGAATTGCCCCACCGCCGCCTGCAAGCCGGCCACGGCGCGCGAGATTTCTCCGCCCTCCATCAGCAACTGAGCACGCTTCAGTTCGAGCGCTGCCGGCGACGGTGGCAGCGGTTGCAGACGCGCCAGCACGGCTTCGGCCTTGCGCGCTTCTTCGCTGCGCGGATACTCGTAGTAGATTTTCTGAAGCTCAATCGCGGCTTGGTCGCACCTCCCGGCCGCCTCCAGCGCCGAACCGTAGAGCCACGCGCTTTGCGGCATCGGCATCTGGCGGCGGAAACGCGTGGCCAGGCGCAGCGCCGCCTCGCCCTGGCCGGCTTCAATCAATAAGCTACCCGCCGACAGCGCGGCCCACGTCAAGTGCGGCGAGGGCAAGACGGCATGAGACGCGGTTTGCTCAAACATCGATGCCGCTTCGTCTTTACGGCCCAGGGCGAGGAGGGCCCGCGCTGCGCCGTATTGGGCAAAATCCGCGAGGTCCGGCAAACGGCGCGCAGCGGCCGTGAAGCCTTCCAGAGCCTCGTTGTTACGGTTCGACTGCAGATCCCCCGCCGCCAGGGCCAATTGCGCCAGCGCGCCATCGGCGGTGGAGGCGTGCTGTTGCGCGAACCCGCCCAGCGCCGCGCGCGATGCCGCCGACCCGGTGGACCGGTACGCCCGCGACAAACTCTCCAGCGAAGCGCCGCACAACGGCAGCGCCAGCAGGAAAACGTTAGCAATCCGAGACCATCGCACCTGGATACTTCTCCCCCAACCGGCTTGCCTCGCCCATGGCCAGCGTGCGCACCAGTTCCTCATGATAGTAATCGGCAATCGCCTCACCCTTCCCCAAGAACTCCTGCCGAAACAGGACGCGGTCGCGGTCGATTTCTTCCTGAAACACTTCGTACAATTTGCCGGCCGCGCGCCCATCGCGCACTCGGGCGGCATGATACAACTGCAACTCGGCTACGCGGACACTGGCAGAGCGGCGCGCGCGGCGGTGGATTTCGGCATCCGGCGCTGCCGCCGCCACCGGCGCTACTTGGACCAGGCCAACTGAAACAGTAGACGCAGCCGGGGCCGAAGCGTTGCGTTGCGTGCGTAATTCCCAGGCCGCGCCGGCGAGCGTCGCGGTCAGTTCCAGGCCGTTCGCGTCCACGTTGCCTTCGGCCAGCAGCACCGCAGCCGCCTTCCCACCGTTCGGCACCGGGAACAGGTGCACGCGCAACGGAGTCCAGGGCGCGAGGCCCACGGTGACCGCCAGCGAAACCTCGCGCGGCGTCCAGGCCGTGGTGACGGGTTCGAGCGTCGCTATCGCTTCGGCAAGGGCCGGGGCGTCCGAGAGGGGCACGGAGATCTCCGCCGACGGCGCCCAAGGCGCGAGTTCCAGCTTGAGCCGCTCGCCCTGCACCGTGAACAGCGCCAAGCGTTCGCAGAACTCGCCCGCTGCATCCAGCACCGCCCGCGTCCACTCGCCCTGACGCTCCGCGCGGAGCACACGCCGGGCTGCACGGTTCAACGCCGCGGTGAGCTCGTGCGAGCTGGCAGTAACGGTGGCGTTCATTCTTCCATTGTTAGTGTAGCAACGCAGGAAAACAAAAGCGCTGGGTTACGTTTTAGTTGCTACGCCAGCTTCGCTTCCAGTTCCGCCCAGCGCGCGTAGAGCTGCTCAACCGCCGCCTGCGCCGCCTGCATTTCCTCGTACACACGATGCAGGCGCGGGCCATCTGAAACTACGTCAGGCGCGTGCATCAGCGCGCGCTGCGCTTCCAGTGCCGACTCCGCTGCAAGAATCTTCGCTTCCATCGTTTCCCACTCGCGGGCTTCGAGGTACGACAGCTTCTTCTTCGCCGGAGCCGCGGGGGCAGCAGCAGCAGCCGCGACGGGTTTGTCTTCCTTCGCCGCCGCAGGGCGCTTGGGCGTTTGCGCGGACTGCCACTGCGCGTAGTCCGCATACGTCATCAACGTGCCGTCCGGCTCAAACGACACAATCACCGTCGCCACGCGGTCCAGCAGAAAACGGTCGTGCGTCACCAGCACCATCGCGCCGGGGAAATCGAGCAGACTGTCCTCCAACACTTCGAGCGTGGCGATGTCAAGATCGTTCGTCGGCTCGTCGAGCAACAACACATCGGCCTCGCGCAGCATCAGGCGCGCAATCAGCACGCGCGCGCGCTCGCCGCCCGATAGGTTGCGCATCATCACGTCAAGCTGCTCGTCGCGGAACAGGAAGCGCTTCGCCCAACCGGCCACGTGCTGCGGGCGGCCCTGGTAGATCACCGAATCGCCATGCGGGGCGAGCGCGCGGCGGAGCGGCACGTCGAGGTCAAGCTGCTCGCGGTTCTGATCGAAGTACACCATCCGGAGATTGTCGGCACGAAAGATCTCTCCCGCCGCCGGTTCGTACTCGCCCAGCATCAACCGAAGCAAGCTGGTCTTGCCCGTGCCGTTGGCGCCCAGCAACCCAACGCGCACGCCCGGCGACAACTTGAGATTCAGTACCGAGAACAAACGCCGCCCACCCACTTCGCACGCCGCGCCGGTGGCTTCCAGCAGCCGCTTGGTCTGCCGCTCAGACGCCGTGAAGTCAATCCGCACAGACGACGAACGCCGCCGCTCGCTCACGTCGCCGAGTTCGTCGATCAGCCGGTTGGCCTCGTCAATCCGAGCCTTGGATTTTGTGGTGCGCGCCTTGGCGCCGCGCCGCAACCACTCCACCTCGTGCTTCACCTTGGTGTTCAGCGAATCTTCGAGCTTGGACTGCGCGGCTTCGAAGTCCGTGCGTTTTTCGAGGAACTCGCTGTACGCCCCGTTGGTGCGAAAAATGCCCTCAGGGTAGCGCCGGCTCAACTCAGCCATCGACGTGGCGACGTTTTCCAGGAAGTAACGGTCATGGCTCACCATCACCGCCGCAAACCGCGCCGAGGCGAGGAGCTTCTCCAGCCACACAATGCCGCCCACGTCCAGGTGATTCGTCGGCTCATCCAGCAGCAGAATGTCCGGCATCCGGATCAGCGCTTCAGCAATCGCGAGGCGCTTGCGCCACCCGCCCGAGAGCCGCGACGCCTCTATATCGCCGCTCACCGCGCCTTCGGTAAAGCCCGCCGCGCCGAGCGTGGTGTTCAGGCGCGCATCCAGATCCTCATCTGGCGGGCACGCTGCCGCAAGCACCTGCCGCACCGTCCGCCCTTGCTCGAACACCGAATCCTGCGGCACATAGCAGAGCCGCGCCCCTTTGCGCAGCGCCCGCTCGCCAGTATCGGAGTCCTCCACGCCCGCCAGGATCTTCAGCAGCGTCGACTTGCCGCTGCCATTCGGACCGATGAGCCCCAACCGGTCGCCTTCGCTGATGGTGAGCGAGACATTCTCCAACAAAGTGCGCGCGCCGAAGCTCTTCACCAGCCCGCGACAGTTCAAAATCAAACTCATTCTGTGATCTACTCTTTTTATGCTATCGCGTGCCCTTGGGACCCTTTGTATTTGGCCGCTGCTCGCGCTGGCAGCGCGGCCCCTCACGCATGACGACTATGCGGACTGGAAGTCGATTCAGACGGTGACGCTGTCGCGCGACGGCAAGTGGCTCGCCTACGCGCTGTTTCCGCAGGAAGGCAACGGGCACCTGGTGATTCGTGAAATTGCAACGGGCAAGGAGCACCGCGAGCCGGTAGGCGCACAGCCGCCCCCGCCGGAGGCTGACCCGGACTCCGCCGAATCCACCCCGCCGCGCCGCCCGTCGATTCGGATCGCCTTCACGGGAGACTCGGCGTTTGTCACCGCCAGCACCTTTCCAGACAAGACCGCGGCGCGTGGCAAAAATGGACTCGCGATCATTGGCTTAGCAGGTTTCACCACAGCGCGCATTGCCAATGTAAAGAGCTTCGCGATCCCAGAGCATTCTGGCCGCTGGCTTGCCTATCTGCTGGAGCCGGAAGCGAAACAGAAGACCGGCCTCGGCGCGGAATTGCGCTTGCGAAACCTGGACACGGGCGCGGAGACCAAGGTTCCGTTCATCACCGAATACAGCTTGGCGAAGGATGGCGGCACGTTGGTTTATGCGGTATCGGCCTCCGCCCCCGACGCCGATGGAGTCTACGTACTTACGCCCGGTAACAACACGCCGCAGACTCTGCTATCCGGCCTAGGTAAGTGCAGTAAGTTAACTTGGGACCGTGCACAGCGGCAAATCGTGTTTCTCTCCGCCCGCGAGAACCAAACCGTGCTCCACCATTGGACGCGCCAGGCCACCACCAGCCGATCCGTATTGGTGGGGCCCGAGGCCGCGGCCATCTTCGCGAAAGGCGCACTGAGCTTTTCGCGCGACGGTGAGTCCGTGTGGTTTGGCACGTTGCCGCCCGCCGCGCCGAAGGCCACCGCCAACACGCCAGGCGTGGCCGTCGACCTCTGGCACTGGCGAGATCCGCTCATTCAGCCCATGCAAAAGGTGCGCGCCACGCGCGAGCTCGACCGGAGTTACCAGGCGGTGGTGCATCTAAAAGACCGCTCCGTTGTACAGATCGGTTCCACCGCCTTACCCACCGTCACGCCGACCGACGACGGACTATGGGCGATCGGCGCGGACGGACGCCTCTACTCCACCGAAGTAGACCACGACACAGCCTACGCCGACTACTACTTCATCGACGCCCGCAGCGGCGAGCGCCGCCTGATTGCCACGAAGCTCCGCAGCAACACCGCGCCCGTCTGGTCTGGTGCGGGCCACCACGCGCTGTTCTATCGGGATCGCGACTGGTACGTCTCCGGCGTGGCCGCTCCGGTCACCTACAAGCTAACGCGCGGGCTCGGCGCGGCGTTTCACAACGAACAGTGGGACACGCCGAGCGCACCGGCGGCCCATGGACACGCCGGCTTCACCGCGGACGGCCGCGGGGTGCTGCTGTATGACCGCTACGATGTGTGGCTGGCCGCGCCCGACGCGTCAAAGGTGACACGCCTCACCGCCGGGCGCGAGAAGCGCCTCCAGTTTCGCGTGCTGCGGCTTGACTCGGATGAAGACGCCCCGGCGCGCGGCGTCGACCTCAGCAAACCTCTGTATCTCACGGCCACCGACGAATCCACGCGCGGCACCGGCATCTATCGCCTCGCGCCTGGTGGCGCCGAGCCGCCCGAGAAACTCGCCGGCGAAGACAACCGCGCGCTGCAGTTTGTTGCCAAGGCGAAGAATGCAGGAACGGTGGTAGTGACCGCGTCTTCCTTCACGCAGTTCCCCGACCTCGAAATCACCGACACCGCCTTTTCCGGGCGCAAGAAAGCCACCGCCGCCAACCCGCAGGCGCGCGATATCGCCTGGGGCAGCGCCGAGCTGATTTCCTACCGCAGTACAGACGGCGAACCGCTGCGCGGCATATTGATCAAGCCCGCCGGCTTCGATGCGTCCAAGCAGTATCCGCTGCTCGTCTACATCTACGAGCGCCTGTCGCAGGGCCTGCACAATTAACCCGTGCCCCAACCCGGCTCCAGCAGTATCAACCAGGCTTACTACGCAAGTAACGGTTACTTACTTCTGCTGCCCGACATTTCCTACCGCACCGGTACGCCCGGGCAAAGCGCCATCAAGTGTGTCCTGCCCGCGATTGACGCCGCCGTCAGCAAGGGCTTCGTCAACGAGCGCGCCATCGGCATTCAGGGCCACAGTTGGGGCGGCTACCAGATCGCCTACATGGTGGCGCAAACCAATCGCTTCCGCGCCGCCGCCGCGGGCGCGCCCGTGGGGAACATGACCAGCGCTTACAACGGCATCCGCTGGTACACCGGCCTGCCCCGTCAGTTTCAATACGAACACGCGCAGTCGCGCATCGGGGGCACGTTGTAGACCGCGCCGCTGAAGTTCCTTGAAAACTCGCCGGTCTTCATGGCGGACCGCGTGGAGACGCCCGTGCTGATGATGCACAACGATGCCGACGATGCCGTACCGTGGCAGCAGGGCATCGAGCTGTTTCTCTCGCTCCGCCGCAACGGCAAGGAAGCCTACCTGTTCAACTACAACGGCGAAAAGCATGGCCTGCGCAAGCGCGTCAATCAAATGGACTGGGCGCGCCGCATGCAGGAGTTTTTCGATCACTACCTGAAAGGCGCCGCGCGGCCCGCCTGGATGGAGCGCGGCATACCATACCTCGAACGTAACGGCGCCTCGCCGAAGCCACCCACCGGCGCGAGCGCGCCGGCCACCACCACGCCCACTCCGCCCACCGAGGGCCAATGAGTTTTGTGATGGAATGGAACCAGGCAATCTATGGCACAAATCGCGCGTAGTTCTGGAGTCGTGGACGTCGTCGTAGTCGGGTCCGGCGCAGGTGGCGGCACCGCCGCTCACGTCCTCACGGCCAAAGGCATCAACGTGGTGCTGCTTGAAGCAGGCCCGAATCTGGTTCCTGCCCAGGAATTCAAAGACCATAAGATGCCGTCCGACTACGCGCACCGGGGCGCCGAAGACGGCGGAGCGCTCTACTTTGGCAAGGGCAAGCCGTTCGGGTTCATGTCCACCACTTCGGGCGGCTGGGAACTCGAAGGTGAGCCGTACACCGTGGGCGAAGGCAGCCAGTTCTCCTGGTTCCGTTCGCGCATCGTCGGCGGGCGCACGAATCACTACGGCCGCATGTCGTTCCGGTTTTCCGACTACGACTTTAAGCCGTACTCGAAAGACGGCCTCGGCTTTGACTGGCCGATCTCCTATGAAGACATCGCGCCCTACTACGACCGCGCCGAGGAGTTCATCGGTGTGGCCGGCTCGGTGGAGGGCATCCGCAGCGCGCCGGACGGCAAGTTCCACACGCCGCCGCCGGCCAAGGTGCATGAGCTGCTGATCAGGAAGTCGTGCGACAAGCTGGGCATCCCCTGCATTCCGAACCGTCGCGCGGTGATCACGAAGAATCTCAACGGCCGCGCGGCATGCCACTACTGCGGCCAGTGCGGACGGGGCTGCCAGACCGCGTCGGCTTATTCGTCGAGCCAGGTGCAGGTGTTCCCCGCCCTGAAGACCGGCAAGCTGACGCTGATCACCGACGCGATGGTGCGCGAGGTGACCACGGACGGCAGCGGCAAGGCCACCGGCGTCATCTACATTGACCGCAACACCCGCACCGAAAAGGCAATCAAGGCGCGCGTGGTGATTCTCGCCGCGAGCGCGTGCGAGAGTGCGCGGATTCTGCTGAACTCGAAGACGCACGAGTTCCCGAACGGCGTGGCGAATTCGAGCGGTCTCGTGGGCCGCTACCTGATGGACACCGTCGGTTTCGGCCTCAGCGGCTACGTGCCCGCGCTCGAAGGCATGCCGCACTACGACACCGACGGCTACGGCGGCGCGCATCTGTACATGCCTTGGTGGATGTGGGACAAGCATGACAAGCTGGACTTCCCGCGCGGCTATCACATCGAGATCGGCGGCGGCTACGGCCAGCCCGGCGTGGGCAGCTATCACGGTGCGGCGCGGCGCTACGGCTACGGCGCGGGCATGAAGCAGAAGATCCGCGAGGGCTACGGCGCGTCGGTGGGTTTTGCCGGCCGCGGCGAGATGATCCCGAACCTGCACAGCTACTGCGAGATCGATCCGAACGTGGTGGACCAGTGGGGCATCCCCGTGCTTCGCTTCCACTTCAAGTGGACCGACTATGAGTGGAAGCAGGCGCGCCACATGGAGAAGACCTTTGCCGAAATCATCGAAGGCATGGGTGGGCGCGTGACCGGCCTGAGCGCGGCGCAGCGTGAAAGCCAGGGCATTTCCGTACCCGGCACCATCATCCACGAAGTGGGCACTGCGTGCATGGGCAAGGACGCGAAGACGAGCGTGCTGAACGGCTACACGCAGTCGCACGACGTGAAGAACCTGTACGTGATGGACGGCGGGTCGTTTGCTTCGAACCCCGACAAGAACCC
>Ga0194122_10003902_pt1 | contig 14887 bp, 9 predicted proteins | sample TA2MahCa10mmetaG_FD_155487 | JGI IMG/M metagenome (GOLD analysis project Ga0194122, IMG submission 155487) | Freshwater microbial communities from Lake Tanganyika, Tanzania - TA2015021 Mahale Deep Cast 10m | ecosystem: Environmental > Aquatic > Freshwater > Lake | place: Tanzania: Lake... | reverse complement strand
GTAATCCTTGTGATTTGAGTAATTGCTCATTAGGGGAACCACTATACCCTTTGTCTGCATAAACTCTACTACCTGCTGTGAGTGCTACCTTGCTTAATACAGCAGATAATGTAGTACTATCAGAACTTGAAGCTTTGGTAGTTACCACTCCCAAGACTAACCCTGCATCTGTATCCACTGCTATATGACGTTTATACCCATAACATAATGTATGCCCTTTTTTAGTCCAATCAGCTTCTGGGTCTATACCTTGTTGGTAAGAATCAGCTACTCTAATGGTGCCATCTGGTTCCAGATCATAACTTTTTTTACCTTTAGGCTTTCTAGGAGTAGGTGTCAAGGATGCATCTACAGCAGCAGATCCCTTCTGTAGCGTCAGACCATGGAGGGATAATTGAGCGTTGATATGATGCAATAAATGGTCTAAGCCATTGCTTTTTGTTAAAATCGTTCTAAATCTACTTAATACACTATGGTCTGGTACTGAATCATCCATCGATAATCCACAAAATTTACTAAAGGTCAGCCGATCGTTTACCTCTTCTTCTACCTGATAATCGCTCAAGCCATACCAAGTTTGTAACAAAAACATTTTGAATAACAAAATAGGAGAATAGGCAGGTTTCCCTGATACACGAAGCCCTTTAGGATAATACATCAAGAGCTGTCGTTCTATCTTGGACCAATCCAACAGTTTGTTGATTTGATTGAAAAAGGTATCCTTGCATTTTCTTTTCGATGATGATATATCTGCAAAACTACCTTGAACTGAAATTTTAAGTGCCATATAACAAAAATAGTGAATCTAATTCCAATCTTTAAATAGGATGACAAGTAAAGCTAAAAACTTATAAAAGACAAATCCCTATTGCAACGGCCTCATAATGTATATAAGCCCACGTGCCTAGCTGAATGGCTGTAAAGGATAGGTCCCATATCTGGAACTTAGCCTGTTTTTGGGCCCAATCTTCATGGTATTTTTGAATGTGTGCTTTAAATGGTTGCGTATCATCAGCTGTTTCAGCCTTTGAAAACAAATCATTCATGTCAGAAATAATCTTGGTTGCGGTAGTATAATTGGAACGTATAGTACCTATTGAATCTATGACATCGTCTATGGTTTTGTGAGTCATCAGCCTTAACTGACTCTAAGGCAGTTAATATGTTTTCTTCATTGTTACGCAGGTGGGCTTGCTTTTTTACAATTTCAGCATAAAGCTCAGTAACCATTTCCCACATCTCTTCAGCATTAGAAATAATCTCAGAATGTACACTATCTGTTGATGTATCCTTAAGCATTTGCTCAGTACTAGATGTACTTGGCATTTCATCAGGATTTTGCATCATCCCCTGTTTAGCTGTACAGGATACAGCAACAGAAAAGGGAAACAATACCAAAGGGTTTAGGATTTTGCTATTCATAGTAGGTTTTGTTTATATGTTAATAATATAAAGCATACTTCATATTTCTAAAAGGTAAAGTCTACACGCCCACGTTATCATTATGAGGCCACTGCAAAACCCATCTAACCATCCTAATTTTTGCGTTGCTCCGGTACTCAAAATCCTCACATACTTCAGTATGCTGCGGTTTTTTCATTCCGGTGCTCCTTACATTTAGGCGTTTATCTGAGGTTTGTAACCGCCTCATTATAGATGTAAAGTATATGAAAAAATTATGATTTACAATTTTTTTTCATTAATTCATCATATATACAACAAAAATGAAAAAACTAATTTGTCCAAGATATTTGTTATTGTACCAGCTTTTGGATGGGTGGGGATTTAGCGAAGCATATAGCTATGCTTAATACAGCTCTCTATTAGCAGATCGCTCCAAGTCTCGTTCTTGAATGGTCTTGCGTTTATCATATAGTTTTTTGCCCCGTGCCAGGGCAATTTCTATTTTCGCAAAACCACGGTTATTGATAAACAATTGTAGAGGAACAATGGTTGTCCCTTTTTCTTGCTTCTTGTATAACTTCTGCAATTCTTGTTTTTGTAACAATAATTGACGGTCACGCTTTTCCTCGTGGTTATAGATGTTGCCATGTATATAAGGGCTGATGTGCATCCCTTTGATCCATAAACTTTGACGGTTAAAGTAACAATAAGAATCTTGGAGGGAGACTGTACCCATACGAATAGACTTGATTTCTGTTCCTTGTAAAATGATTCCAGCAGTATGATGCTCTAAAAAGGTGTATTCCAAATGTGCTTGTTTGTTTTTGATGCAAACTTTTTTTGAAAACATTGTTTTTTTATTTCTATTGGTCATAATCTTTAACAGAATCTATCTACACTTTTTGTACTTACTAATATAGGGAATGTAAAAATGGTAGCGTATACGGAGATCTATATTTTCTCATTATAGGCAGATCTTTTTGCTTTTTTCAGAGAAGTTTTGTATAATTATTCTAAGAAGGGGAGATAAAAGTTGTTTTTTATTTTTCTTGCACAATCATAACTAAAAAGCAATACAATGACTTAAGGATATTATAATGTTATACCCACTTTTGTAAAGATTTTTCCAAATTTCCTTATGAGAAAGCTTACAGCTTTACTAAGCGTCTACTAAGTGGGAAAGATATCTTCGTTTTTATTTCCTATGTATAGTACAAACCCTTACTTAGGAGTTTCTTTTATAATTTATCCAATCATTTTCTTTACTACTTTGCTGTTGATTTTCAGTAGTAAAGATTGCTACTATTACAGATGTTCACTTATGTAAACAATGGACATGTCCAGTAAATCAAGATATCTATGGTTACGTTATTGATTATATATAATCAACACATGTAATTATACCAAATAAAAATGAATAAACAAATAAAAAAGAAAAATTTCTATAGTAGTACGTATAACCAATAACCAATTAATAAAACAAAAAAACAAGAGCACTAAGAGAGGGGAGGATTAATGTATATATGTTATAAATTTAATTCAACAACTATGAAAAAAATAAACATAAAAAGGCATAAGACTATATCTAAGAAACGCATTGCAGCTTTCGGGTTATGCATAGCTTTGCAAGCCAACACTGCAAATCTATATTGTGCCAAGTCTCCCTATAAAGCTAAAGCTAAGCCGTTACCGCAGTTAACCAAGAAAACTCTGCCCAAAAAACTAGTCGAGGAAGTGGAAAATAAGAAAGTTCTGATTCCGTCTGATAGGCCTAGTATCAATACTCCTATATCTAGTATAGATACTCCTGCATCTGTTTCAAACAATACTAGTCCTAGCTACAATATATATAAACCTAAACCTACCCCTAGTTTTTCATCTGCCAACATGTCTTCTCCATCTGGATCCAGCACTATGACTAGTTCCAGCTACAGTACGCCTAACCCTTTACCTAAGGTTGTCCCTTCATCTAGTTCAAATGTTATACCTCAACCCAATGGTATACTTAATTTTAGCGGTAATATACCTGTTCCTCCACCTGTGCCATCAACTGCTTTGGATATACCTGTTCCTCCTGTTCCTCCACCTATGCCATCAACTGCTTTGGATATACCTGTTCCTCCTGTTCCTCCACCTAGTGACGCTACTGTAACAATACCATTCCCACACGGTAGAAGCCAGCTTGCTGCTTGTAGCGATACTATGCCAGATGAAGCCTGCATTCAAAAACCTTCTTTGAAGAAGCGGCAAGCTTTGGTTTATCACTCCGAGCTAGACCAAGCAATTCGTAACGAGCTAGACCAAGCAATTCGTAAAAGGAGAGCTATGATCGAGCCAGACGACGAAAAAGAAGATCATCAAAAACAGGATGATAGACCTATAAAGCAAGCTGCGGTTTCAGCGAATAGACAGGGGGATAAACCTTCCGATGCAAATAAAGCTATCAAACTAGCTGCTACTGCGTATGTTCCCAATCCCACCAATTACCGTCATATTAAACTGAAAGTGGTTCAAAATACATCTGTCAAGGGGCCTGCACAACTTAGATCTACTGCTAGTGTAGCGTATCATCCTCGCCCAGAAGTGTTAAATGAACTTACACAAAAAGAGCCTGTTTTAGTTGATATCCTAAGAGGTCCATTCGCCAAAATGGCCGTAGTAGAGGCAAGTAATGATCATGAGGCAAACAAAGATGCGGGAAGTGACAGTGAGTGGGTAGACTAAAATTGCTTATTTTGTAAGAGTTATGTATAATTGTAAGAGTTATGTATAATATAATATAATATAAGTATAGGCTTAACAATTACAGCTTGGATAAAAGCTTATACTTATACATGCCAAGATTTTTGTATGATACAATTGAAATGCTATAAAATTAGCCATACAATCTTACAATCTTACAATCTTAGAATAAGAATAATGGTAGACCTCTTAATTAATATGAGATGCAATATTGTGAAAGAGGTCTATCCTTTTTTAGTAAATATTTAATTTAATTCCCGTATCTAACGCTAATACGTTATTACCAAAAAATGTCAATACTAGTCAAAGATTACCAGAAAATTATACAAGAGTTAGAGGAATTAATCATGCGCTCAGGGAGGTACTTGAAAAGAGGCGTGTAGAGCCGCCTTTTTTGGACATAGAAAATATAATGTTTGAAAGAACAATTATTTTATCTATATTAAAACTCATATAATAGGCGCAACTTTATCGAACATACAGATAAAAGAGAACATTTGTAAGGTTACATGTTCAGTAGTACCACAAAATATGATTATATGTAATATATCTAATTTTCAATTTATTTTAATGTAACAATTATGAAATTACCAAATATACTAAAGCAGTTCTACTCTGCTATACCGATAAAATTCCTAACCATGTTGGGCTTCTGTATCGCTTCTCAAGCGCAGTTTAACAAGTGTACGAATGGTTCGACTGTACGTAAAAATAATACTATAAGCGTGGGCAGAGCTGATGTGTCCAAATTAAAGGACATGACTCTCCAAGATTATAAGCATAAAATTGACGCCGTTTCCGATATAGACTGCTTCCCAGACATGGGACTACATGTTGTAGTAGATAGTTTACAGCTAGATAAGTTGCATGCGCTTTTAGCCAGTGATTCGCTCAAGGCTACATCTATTGATTTAAAAGACGAAAACGGAGATACACCTTTGATGCGTGCCTTAAAAGTGAATCAACCAAAAATGGCACAAGAGCTTATTACATATGCATGCAACAAGACCAAAATTGAAAATCTGATGATTGCCAATAGCGCTAAAAAATATCCCTTGACATTAGCTATTGAAAAAAAGTCCCAGGAGGTCGCAAACCAATTGATTGAAAAATTAACACAGCAGCAGCTCCAAACAATAATCACGTCTTCAACAATTCATCCATTAAGTTTGGCTATTAAGCACAACTTAAGCACAGTAGCAAACAATATGATTGATAAATTAGATTCTTCTGATTTTATTACGGCTTCAAATGAAGAGAAACAAGTAGATGGAACCCCATTGCATGTGGCAGTGACATTTGGAAACAAGAATCTACTATCAAAGATGATTGTCAGCTTAACAGATGAACAGGTTATGACAAAAGGTTGTAAGCGTGACGCTTCTCCATTGCATCTAGCCGTTGCGAAGCAGAATGATACAGCAGAGCTTTTAATTCATAAGTTGGATGTCCGTTATTTCAAAGAGGTCGATAGTAAAAAGAGAACCCCACTACATATCGCAGCAGCTTATAATGCTCAATCCTTATTTCAACTTATGTGGAACAAAGTAGTGAAGCAATATTCTGATCATGATTCAGAGCTAGAATCTTATTTGATAGCAGAAGACAACGATAAGAGGACTCTATTTGCTCGTGCTTACTTGCCGCAAACAAAAACAGGCCGTAGGTTGAACATGCTTACGACATTTGGAAACACAAAGCAAAATGATATGTTTTCAGCCATCTTGATGCTAACAAAAGATAAAATAAATGATCACATTAAGAATAAAATTATTGATGAAATCGATAAAGAATTCCCAAGAAAAAATCCAACAAAGCCTGGTGAAGGCTTCAACCGTACTACCCAACGAAATCATTCCTTGAAACAAATCATACGTGGCAACAATCTAACTGTTCCAGATCATGCCTTCGCAAAGGAAATCCCACTTCCCTCTGCATAATGAAGGAAAATAAGAGGACGCGTTGGGTTTTAGTCTAAATTATAGGATAGGGGCCTTATATGTAAACTGAGGCTGTTGCAATAGGCTGATAAGTGCCAGAGAGCAAGGCGCTGAGGCACGCAAGACCGCAGAATACTAACTGTATTTGAGGATCTGAGTACCGAAGGAACGCAGCTATATGGTGCTTTGTAGTCTATTGCAATGGCCTCAAACTATGTCTATCAAGGTTAGATATAAGGTCTCTTGTAAGATTGTCTTACATAATAGCTATTAAAAACCATACTATGGGCCATGGTTAATCCGCAGCTGAGGTTAGATAGGGTGGGCTATTCGGGCTTATCTCTAACCAACCAGGCCTTTCATAAAAAATTTCTTTGTCTTCTAAAAGTAGCCTGATGCTGTGTAAAAGATCTTGTTCTTGTGCTGGTAATACCTCCTCTACAAGCTTTTTGAGGTCATGTGTACCCCCTCGAATGGCATCGAGTACATAAACCTTCCACTGTTCCATGCTTTGTGGAGGTCTTTTTTTACAAATGTCACATGTATGACAAATCCGCTCAGCTTCGCCAAAGTAATCCAATAAAATAGCCAGTCGACAACGTCTATGGTTGCTCACATAGGCTATGACCGCTTCTATTTGTTTGCGGGCACTTTCATTCTTTTGTTGGATTTTCTCCACCTTAAGGGGTAATTCAGATGGTACATACCGTTCTGTTAAAAAAGTAATTTGTGGATGGGTCTTTTGAGGAAAATAGGCTACGACCTTTAGCTGATGCAACGCATCTAGTTGTTCGTATACTTTTGTTTCTGGCAATTGGGTGGATTGGGCTATTTTTTTTTCTACAATCGTACAATAGGGAACAAACAAGGTGCCTCCATATAGTCTTAATAATCCTTTGATCAAGGGATCATAGGAAGGGTGCATAAGTTGAAAATCATACAACCCTTTCTTGCTAAGTAAAAAAGACAGCTTAGAGGGTTGGTAATAGGCTTCATTAAGTTGTATAATGCCTTCGGATTCCAATACCTTTAAGCCATAGTATGCTTCTTTAGCATGAATACCTGTGCAATTTTTAAAATGAGCCAAATCAAAATCATAGGTAACAAAAGCATGTGAACCAACTGCCATCTTATAATAGTTTACAAGATGTTGATAGACTCTTTTTACTTGATCGATAGTAGGATAACTTTCTTGCCATCTATGCTTTAAAAGGACCATGTCTTGCGCATCATACCAAAGAATGGAATAAGAGGTTTTTCCATTCCTACCTGCTCTGCCTGCTTCTTGACAATAAGCTTCTAAGGAAGAGGGAAGATCTAAGTGTAACACTAGAGATACGTCTGCTTTATCAATACCCATACCAAAAGCTGAAGTAGCTACTATGACGCGTAACTTATTTTGACTCCATGCGGCTTGTTTTTTGGTCCGTTCTGCTGTATCTAATCCAGCATGATAATAGGTGGCTTCTATATGGTGTGTATTCAGCAAGGTTGCAATTTTTTGTGTGCGCTTTCTTGTGTTGACATATATGATGGCTGATCCACTACTTTTTTTTAAGGCTTTTAGCAATTGTGTCTCTTTGTCTTCTGTTTTACATATCCAGTAGACTAAATTAGGCCTATAGAAGGGCTGAGAAAAAACCATAGGCTGAATAAGCCCCAAACGTTCTTTAATATCTGCGCTCACTGCTGGGGTAGCTGTAGCAGTAAAAGCAGCAACATTGACGTTGGGGATGTTTTTTTTAAAGCGGACAATTTCTAAATAAGAAGGTCTAAAATCATAGCCCCATTGCGAAATACAGTGGGCTTCATCCACCACTAATGTAACAATATCCATATGTGGCGCACGCAATTGAAACAATTCTGTCTGTAGTCGTTCAGGGGAAACATATAACAAACGTATAGAACCATAGATACAATTGTCTAGGATTCTCTCTATTTCTTTGCTAGGCATACCTGAAAAAATAGCTTCTGCATGAATACCTCTTTGCACCAGTTGCTCTACTTGATCTTTCATAAGGGCAATAAGGGGGGTAACAACAAGAGTCAATCCTTTCCTACAAATAGCAGGTATTTGGAAACAAAGTGATTTGCCACTTCCTGTTGGTAAAAAAGCCAATAAATCTTTGCCTGATAAAATGGAATGGATGATTTCTTCCTGAAAGGGCCTAAAAGAAGGATAACCCCAATACTTTTGCAATAGTTCATGTATTTTACTCATGACGACATAGCGAAAAGTGTTTGCTTTGCCTTATTTTTTTGGTTTCTAGGCAGAAAAAAAAGCGCAATATTCTTTGAGCAATGCTCTATTTTTATTGTCTCCTTTGAGCAATTCTTCATGGCTTAATACAATATCTAACAGTTCAAGCCCATGGGGTACTGTTTCTTCTAACTCTTTATAGGTTAAACCATAGGGGCGTTCTGTTAAATCATCTAGGATTTGTAAGCTATTTTTAATCGCTTGTTGATTTTTAGGCTCAGTCAATAAGACAAATTTCTCTCTTAATTCCTTGCCATGCTGTTCTAGAATTGCCTCCCATAAGCTGAGTCCAGATTTATGACCAGCTTCTTTCCACTTTTGTAGGAGGTGGTGCTCTTGATCATTCCAACGACGCATCTTAGTATTTTCTCCAACAATAAAATCAAGAAATTCCTGATACTCTAGGAAAGCTTTGGTAAGCTTAAGCCGCATAGGGTCATTGTAATAAATCTCTACTTGGTTTTGTAAGTATGCTTTAGCAGTTGCATCTGCATTCAATTGTTGTATACTGCTTATAAGTTGTGCTTCATTTTCTTGTGTAGGATTTTTAAGCAAATTTGCCCAGCTGTTGTGATAGTTGCTCAGATGCTTGGGCAGATCCTCTGGGTTAGGAAAAAATTCCTTGTTAAAATTTTCCCAAAGTGTATAAGGCTCTTTTTCTCTACCGCCTGCCTTCCATTTCGGCAGTTTTTGGTTTAGTTCTTTCCTAAAAGCAGTAATTTCTTTTGAAGAGGACATAGAAAACATCTTTGCAAACTCCTCTGGAGTATAGGTAGGAAGGGTGTACCGATTTTCTGTATAAAAATTACTTTCCTCTCTTTTTTTTATGGCATCACTTTTATTACAGTAGTTATAGTTACTGGCCAATAATAAAGTGCTCCCTACGTATAGCAAAGGATTCCAAAGATGTTTTTTTGCGTTCATCTAACCAATTTAGTTTTAGTGACAGACCATACAAAATGCTATAATAGTTGGCTAATGAGCCTTTTTTGATGCATTAGGATTATAACTATAGTTGAAGTCATGAGGACACAATCTATGGTATTTCTCCAAATCTGCTATTTCACTTTCTCCTCCCATATCATAATATTCAGTTACATAACTCTTGTAGCTATACAGGGAAGCATCTGGAAAGATGGCTAAAGCAGAATCATCTGCTCCATTTATTACTACATCTACCCATTTGATCTTTTTGGCATTATCACCATATTCTTGCCAATCTCCATAGAGAGATTTTTCATATAATTTTTTATCCAACTCTTTCAGTGAGATACCCATTTTTTTTGCCACAGATCCACCCAAACGCTGCCAAATTTTAAGCAACTTTTCATATTCTTCTTGTTGGGATCTTACGTTTCCTCCCCAACTCCATGTCCATGGTTGATGGTGCAAGATCACTGCATTGGGATATACGTAGGATTTACTTGCCAATGTAGCAATCATAGCCGCCATGGAAGCAGCATAACTTTTAACCACTACATAAACAGGTGCTTTGCTTTGTTTCATGGTTTGTAAAATTTTCAAACCTGCTAAAACAGACCCTCCAGGCGAAGCATCAATGAGGATAAAAATAGGACGTAAGTTATTTTGGTTGTTAAAATATTGAATTTGATCTGCAATATAATTGGCTTTCCAAGGTGTGATTATACCATTGAGCTGCACAGATCTATCTGAAAGGACCAATACGTTGTCGCTTTTTCGCAAAGGATCTTTGAGATAAATGGGCTTTGTAGAAAGAAATTTTTCCCGATTTTTAATCATTTGGAAGGCATCTACTTCAGCTTGTAAGCGATTCTTCTGCTCTAGTAACAACTGAGTTTTCCCTTTCTCTAATTGAACTTTTCTATCTAGTTGGGCAATTTGGATGCTGGATTGTTCCATTTGCTTATTGAAGGTAACCTGGGCCAGCTCAATTTCAGCAATCAACTTTTCTTTTTTCATCTGTAAAGATTGAACGGCTTTGTGATGCGCTTCACGTGCTGCTTCATCCTCTATTTCTCTATGCAAACGCTTTTGTTCTTTTTTAAGACGAAGCCGCTCAATTTCAGCTACAATACCTGAAAGCTCCTTTTCTAAAAGAACTTTTTGTTTTTCCAAAAGAATTCTATGAAATGTATTTTGGGCTTCTATTTCACTTTGTATTTTGGCTTTAAGCTCTTGACTAACTCCATCCAGAGCATCTGGATCCTCTTTTTGAACTTTTACAGCATCATTATTTTTCTTTGCTTCTTTTGCTGGGACAGCTGCATCTACTTGTGATAACAAAATACAAGACAACGTAGATGAGAGTATCAAGATAGGTTTATAATGTAAATGTAACATAGCGCTTAAATAGATTAAATGTGATCGTTTGAGTGAATATCATATGCAACTCTGCAAGAGGTCCTAATATCGCTTGTCTTTTTATGTTGTCTGGCTAGGACTCGAACCTAGAGTCTTCTGGACCAAAACCAGACGTGTTGCCATTACACTACCAGACAAAAACAAAGAATTTTTATAATACATATTAAATATAAGCATTATTATTGAAATTATGTTTCTTTTTTTTTCTTCATTTCTTGACCCAATTTTTTAAACCAGGCATAACAAGCTAAAAATTTTCTGTTTTCAAAGGCGGGTGTACCAGAGAGTGTAACATATCCTTCTTTAAATGAACGAGTGATGCCTGCTTTCCCCAAAGCTGTAAGACCATCTCCCAGCTGAATATGGCCAGCTATCCCTACTTGTCCACCCAATCGACAATAGCTACCCACCTTAGTAGATCCAGCAATACCCACTTGTGCAGCAATTCCGGTATGTTTGCCTATCTCTACATTGTGTGCAATGTGGACTAGATTGTCTATTTTAGTTCCTGTTCCTATGTGGGTTTTCCCTATAGTCGCTGCATCTATGGTCGTGTTGGTACCAATTTCTACATCATTTTCTAAAACCACACTACCTATAGAAGGGATACGTTGGTAAGAATGATCTTGATGCGTAATAAATCCAAAACCTTGACTACCTATAATAGCGCCAGCATGAATGACACATCTTTGACCAATAACAGTATGGTCTCCTAGTTTTGAACCACTATATAATATGCTATTATCTCCAATGGTTACATGATTCCCAACATAAACATGAGGATATATTTTTACATTATCTCCTATCACTACATGATTGCCTATGTAAGAAAAAGCGCCCCGATAAAGATTTACCCCTACCGAAACCTCCTGGCCGATATAGGAGGGAGATTCTACCCCAGATCTAACGCCTCTGCGTTGATGGGATACTTCTTCCATCAGACTGATAAAACAGTTATAAGGATGCGCTACGCTTATTAATATTGGTTCAATGGGTTGAATAAGTGTAAAATTTTTTGGTACCAATATCGCTGAGGCTTTCGTTTGATAGAGCTGTTTGAGATACTTTGGTTGGTAAAAGAAAGAAAGGCCGCCAACGTTACCTTCTTCTAATGTGCAAAGATGATCCACATACTGTGCACACATAGTCTCATAAGAGCCATTCAGCAAGGTTCCTTGAAAACGTTGGAGAATGGTTTGTAAGCTCCATTTCATTGTATGATGGTATGAGTTTTGATTATCAAACATATTTTTATGAACAATACCTTATGCATCTACCTAAATACTGGATTAGATTTTTATTTTTGAATGGATTGTGATTAATTGTTGTTAACATATAAAAAAATACTCAATAAATCTGAAAGATTTTTTCGTTTGGTAGTAGGCATAAAGTCCCTATCCTTAGAGGTCTGTTATACACACCCAAGCGAAATGGTATAACTTAGTTTTAGATTAATCCATAAAAATGAAAGCGTTGGTTGTAATACCTACCTATAATGAACAAAACAATATTGAAGCATTGCTTAAAGCAATTTTTGATTTACACATTGGCTTACATGTTCTGGTTGTAGATGATGATTCTCCCGATGGGACTGCGTTTTGTGTAAAAAAACTACAAAAACACCACCCTAGACAATTGCATCTTCTAAATAGAATGAGTAAACAAGGGTTGGGTAGTGCTTATATAGTCGGATTTTCTTGGGCATTGGATCATGGATATGAGTATATATGTAGTTTTGATGCTGACTTTTCTCATTTACCTGCAGACTTAAATAGGATTTTTTTTATCTGCATGGAGCAGCAAGCAGATCTGGTTATTGGATCAAGATATATCCCGGGAAGCATAATTTTGGATTGGCCCAAAAAACGGTTTTTATTATCCTATTGCGCAAATTTTTTTGTTAGATCTGTTACAGGTATGGCCATTAAGGATGCGACTTCAGGGTTTGTTTGTTATAGGAGGGAACTCTTGCAAACAATTTTGGCTACGCATATCACTTCTTTAGGGTATGGCTTTCCTGTAGAAATCAAGTTTTTAGCCCATAAACGCAAAGCAAAATGGGTAGAAATGCCTATCTTGTTTAGAAATAGGTTAGGTGGGGCTTCTAAATTAAATCTTTTAGGTATATGGGAAAGTTTTTTAGATCTTCTAAAGATGAGATGGTATCGTTGACCGGTAAGCAATGAGTGGGTACAGCGACTTTACAGTGGTCTCGGCAGGAATCGAACCTGCATCAAAAGTTTAGGAAACTTCTATTCTATCCGTTGAACTACGAAACCTGTCTGGGGTCACATAGACAGTAAATCTATAAATTATTTGAGTTAAAACAAAATTTGTTTATAGAATAGGCTGGTTACAAATGGATTTACAAAATCAATTTGTAAACGAGTTGTTATGCTCTATTTTTCTTGCAAAAGAGTAGTTATTGTTTTATACTAATGCGAGTAGCACAACGGTACATCGATCATGTTTGTGCTTAAATCTTACAATAGACCAGTTGCGTAAGTCACTGGGCAGGGGTCCTTGTTTAAACTATTTTTACTGCATATAGTCAGTAATTTGTAGGAAACAGGGCATGGAAAAATTACAGTGCGCACCTTGTGCGTGAGTAATCTAGCGTCACCGGCGCTACATTACCAGTAGAAGCAGACTTACGCAACAGATATAATACATAACCTATACTTATATGTCTTGCACACAAAAAATATTCTTATACTTATTATTGTATCTGTGTAATTTCTATCCTGTGGCTGGCATGAATGTTGATGTTACAGACATGGAAGTAGATAAAATGTTTGAGCAAGCTTTAGATATGCGCAAATCACCTTCTATGCCTAAGTGTTTGTCTAGCATGGAGGTCCATGTCGCTGCTCTTAAAGGAGATTTTAAGGCCATTCTTTCTTTAATTGCTAGGGGAAAAGACATCAACGCGTTAGATCCTAATAATTTGAGTGCTTTGCATATTACTGCTTCTAAAGGCTATTTGTTGTGTGTGCAAGAATTGCTTAATGTGGGTGCTATATGCAATATCAAAGATAGTTTTGGTAGAACACCTTTATACTTTGCGGCACAAAATGGTCATATTTCCATAATGTGTGAGCTTGTTGCTGTAGGGGCCTCTCTCCACATTGCTGATGCTCAGGGCAGAACTCCGCTTCATGTTGCTGCTGAATCTGGTCAACACGCCTGTGTTGCTTATTTGATTGCTAAAAGAGCCAATGTAAATGTTTTGGATCGATTCGGGATATCCCCCTTACATTGTGCTGCTTTGTCTGGCTCTATTTCCTCTGTTCAGGCATTGATTAAAGCTGGTGCCAATATTCAGGCCACAACCAAACAAAATTTTACACTTTTACATGCTGCTGCACAAGGTGGAAATATGGAATGCGTACGCCTTTTTATCAAACATACCAATACAGTAAATGTTTTGACAGTGAATGGCATCTCCCCTCTTTATTTAGCTGCTAAATATGGTCGTATCTCGGTTGTAGAAGAGCTTCTGGAACAGAAAGCGGATGTTCATGCATTAGATGGTTTACATACTCCTTTGCATGCTGCTGTTGCTAACAAAAATGAAAAATGTGTGAAAGTATTGTTAGCACATGGGGCTAACCCTCATGTTTGTGATAAAAAAAATAATACCCCTTTGCACCTTGCTGCTGCTTTTGGTAATCATGCTTGTCTTAAGGCGTTGATTGATGCCAATGGTCAAGTCAATATTTTGGGTGAGAAACGACGTACCCCTTTACACTCGGCAGCTCGTGAGGGACATCTCTCTTGTGTAAAACTGCTTGTTGATGCTGGAGCGCTTATTAATGTACCAGATACTCGAAAAAAAATCCCCTTGCATTTAAGTGCTTTTTATGGGCGCAGTGCATGCCTCAATCTACTCATCAAAGAAGGTTCTGGCCTCCATTATAAAACACAAGAAGGCTATACACCTTTACATATGGCTGCAAAAGGGGGGCATGTAAGCTGCTTAGCTATGTTATTAGAAAATGGTTCTAAAATTTCTGCTTTGGATCGGCTCAATAATACTCCGCTGCACATAGCTGTTTCTGCAAAGAATACCCCTTTTGCTTTGGCGCTTTTAGATGCCGGTGCTCCTGTTAACCTTGCCAATAAATTTGGTATAACTCCTCTTCATTTGGCTGCTAAACATGGAGATTTATCTTTTTTGCCAAAACTGATTGCCTCT
>Ga0194122_10003896_pt1 | contig 14902 bp, 7 predicted proteins | sample TA2MahCa10mmetaG_FD_155487 | JGI IMG/M metagenome (GOLD analysis project Ga0194122, IMG submission 155487) | Freshwater microbial communities from Lake Tanganyika, Tanzania - TA2015021 Mahale Deep Cast 10m | ecosystem: Environmental > Aquatic > Freshwater > Lake | place: Tanzania: Lake... | reverse complement strand
AGAGCACATACGATGCACCCTGACGCAGCCGGAAGCCTTCGTAGGAGCCGAAGAAGAACGTTTTGTCGCGCTTCACCGGGCCGCCGAGAGTGGCGCCGAACTGGTTCTGCGAGAAGGCCGGGCGTTTGACGCCGGCACGATTGTTGAAGAAGGTGTTGGCGTTCAGCGAGCGGTTGCGCAGGAACTCGTAGGCCGTGCCGTGAAACTCATTGCCGCCCGATTTGGTGGAGAGATTGATCACGCCGCCTGCCAAGCGGCCGAACTCGGGTCCGAGGTTGTTGGTCTGCACGCGGAACTCCTGCACGGCGTCCTGCGTGGGAACCAGCATGGTGTGGTTCACGTAGCTGGAGTTGTTGGGTGCGCCGTCGATGTAGGACGCGCTCTGGTTGGCTTGGCCGCCCCCAATCTGGAAGTTCGCCCAGGCGAACGGATTCGTGCCGGTCGGCGTTTGGCTGGACTGGCCGCCGGGCACCACTCCGGGCACGAGCGCCACGAGGCTGAACACGTTCCTGCCGTTCAGCGGCATCTCGAGCACCTTCCTCGCCTCCACCACCTGGCCCAGCGATGCGTTTTCGGTTTGCAGCAGCGGCGTCTGCTCGGTGACCTCGACCACCTGGTTCACTTCGCCCACCTGCATGGCCGCATCGATGCGGACGGCGCTCTGGACCTCCACGACGACATTGTCGCGGACTAGCCGCCGGAAGCCGGTCTTCTCTACTTCGACACGGTATTGCCCCGGAGGCAGATTGACGAACTGGTAGGTGCCGTCGGCGCCGGACTGCGCGGTACGGCGGTCCCCGGTAGCGGTATTGGTGAGTGCGACGGCGGCCTGACCTACGGAAGCACCAGTGGCGTCCGTGACGTTTCCGACGATCGAACCGTAGAAAGTTTGGGAGTAGGCGGCGACTGTGAGCAGGAGCGAGACGAGACACCGGACGGGAAATCGCATGGAGCGATTATATTCCTGTAAGTGATCGATGGCTACCGTTTCATGACGAAAACGACAACAACGATGATCGCAATTAACAGGAGCACGCCCAGGCCGATGAAGATCATTTTGTTACCCCCGGCAGCGCCGGGCACCTGCGGCATTCCGCCCTGCGGCAGGCTCATGTCCGGACTGAGGTTCGGACCCTGCAGGTTCAGGTTCGGGCTCGACATCTGCGGGCCCATCAGGTGCGGCGCGACGAAGTTAGGCCCGGAGAAGTTCGGGTCCGACATGTGCACGCCATCCTGGCTGACGCTAAACTGCGGCGCCTGCACGTTGGGCGCCGTCATCTGCGGTCCACTCATGTTCGGACCGGTCATTTGCGGTCCGCTGTAGTTGACCATGTTGCCCATGGCGCCGCTCATGCCGGCGCCAAACCCGCCTCCACCGGCCTGTCCTCCGGCTGCGCCGGCGCCCGGTTGCCCGCCGCCCGCGCCAGGCGACTGGAACAGTCGCGTATACTCGCCGGGACCGGCCGGCTGGGCCGGCTGCGATCCACCAGCCCCGCCCATGGCGCCCGGGGAACTGAATACTTGCGTCGCCGAGGCGGGCGGCGGCCCGCCGAACACCGGAGCCTGGGGCATGGGAGCGGCGGCGGGAGGTTGCTGCGGGGCCGACGGCGGCGGGGCCGAGCCCGGCGTTCCGAACATGCGCGTAAAATCGCCGGCGCCGGACTGCGGCCGCATGCTGCCGGCCGGAGGCGCGTTGAACGGTGGGGCCGGCTGCGCCGGCACCGGGTTCGGGGAAAAGCCGCTTCCGCCGGCGTTGAACATCCGGGTGAAGTCGCCGGGCGTACCGCCGCCGAAGGCAGGCGGCGTCTGCGGCGCAGCCGGTGGCGGGGTGGGCGGAGGCGCCTGCGGGGAGGACGGAGCGCTGAACATCCGTGTAAACTCGCCGGGGGTTCCGCCGGGCGCGCCCAGAGGTTGCAGCGGAGCCGGAGGCGGCGTGATGGGCGTCATCGCCGGCGCGGGGGGAGCCGGAGGCGGAGTCGTTGGCGCATTGAACATCCGGGTGAACTCCCCGGCTGCTTCCTGCTTCGGCGGCTCGGGCGCCTTCACGGGTTCCGGCGCTTTGACCGGCTCGGGACCCTTCGTCACTTCCGGGGCTGCCTGCGGGGCGCTGAACATCCGGGTGAACTCCCCGGCCGCTTCCTGCTTCGGCGGCTCGGGCGCCTTCACGGGTTCCGGCGCTTTGACCGGTTCGGGACCCTTCGTCACTTCCGGGGCCGCTTGCTGGGCGCTGAACATCCGGGTGAACTCCCCGGCTGCTTCCTGCTTCGGCGGCTCGGGCGCCTTCACGGGTTCCGGCGCCTTGACCGGTTCGGGACCCTTCGTCACTTCCGGGGCCGCTTGCGGGGCGCTGAACATCCGGGTGAACTCCCCGGCTGCTTCTTGCTTCGGCGGCTCGGGCGCTTTGACCGGTTCCGGCGCTCTGACCGGCTCGGGACCCTTCGTCACTTCCGGGGCCACCTGCGGGGCGCTGAACATCCGGGTGAACTCTCCGGCCGCTTCCTGGTTCGGCGGCTCGGGCGCCTTCGTCACTTCCGGGGCGGAGCCGAACATGCGGTCAAACTCGGAGTCGGTTGGCAGGGCCGGGGGTGGTTCGGCGGGGGCCGGCGGCAGCGTCCCGAACAGCTTGCCGAACTCGGCGTCTGCCTTGGGCAGCTCTTCGGTCGGGAGTTCGGACGGAGGGGGTTCGGGAGGCGCGGCTGGGGTCTGGAACAGGCGCGTGAACTCGCCTGGGGGCTTCTTCTCACTGGTGGGAGCGGCGGGAGCGCTGGAGACGGAAAGTCCACCCTTGCCTCGCTCCGGCACCTGGAACAACTTTAAGAAATCATCATCCGCGCTTCGCTTCGGCAGATCGGTCGCTTCGCCTGGATTAGCCGGGGTGTAGGCGCGGAACGGGGGCAGGGTGGCGCCCTTTTCGATGGCCGGCGCCTGGTAGGCCCGAAACGGAGGGAGAGTCGCGCCTTTCTCCAGGGAGGGAGCCTGGAAGGGCGGCAAGGTCGCACCTTTGTCGAGCGCCGGTGCCTGGAACGGCGGGAGGGTTTCGCCTTTGGACGGGTCGTAGGCCTGGAAGGAGGGGAGGGTAGCGCCTTTTTCGAACGCGCCAATCGAAGGGGGCGGTGCGTCCGGAATGTTAGAAAGCCACTGGCGCAGGCCGCGCTGATCGGGAAGGATATGGGTAACCGCGAACGGCGTGCCTTCGTGGTCGCCCATGTCGAGCAGGAACATCTTGGCATCGCCCGTTAAGCGGCCGAGTTTATCCAGCATGGCCTGGTTCTCGGCCGTGCGGCCGGTCAGGAACAGGTGCGCTTCCACCGCCTGTCCACCCTGCTTTGTCCGTGCTATGAACGACTTCACGCCGTCGTTGCGCAATTCCGCCAGTATTTCGTATTTTTCGTAAAAGCTCATTGGCTTCCTGCCCGTCCCGTGCCAGTAGATTATCATGCCAGCCTTGACAGGCTGTAGAGAAAAAACCACTAAAGTGCAATGCGAAAACGCTTCAGAAATCGCTTCGGCGCGTCCCCGAATTCCTACACTAGCAAGTTAGAACCCTTGTGGTAGAGTAAAGCGTGCCAAGCCTCGAAGGATTTCGACGGGGGTTTGCGCTTTAGGATATACGGGCATGAAGCAGCTCTCGCGCGTCGTGTGGGCGGAGGGGATGTACCTCGGACCACATCATTTCCAAACGCAGGGCCGGTATTTCGAAGATTCGATCCGGTTCGCCACCTCGTCTCTGTGGTTTGAGCCGTGGGGACTGGCCGGTTGCGAGCTGGATTCCGAGGCCTTGATCAACGGAACGCTTTCGGTGTTGCATGCCCGCGGCATGTTTCCGGACGGGCTGGTGTTCGACATGCCGCAGCATGATCCGCTGCCGCCGGTACGGAACATCTCCGAGGAGTTTCCGATGACGCGCGATCGTGTCACGGTTTATCTGGCCGTGCCGCCGCGACGGGAGAACGCCGTCAATTGCCTGCCGGCCGAAGAGAACCCCGGGGTTCAGATCCGCTACGCCGCGGAGAATAAACTCCAGTTCGACGAAACCACGGGCCGCGACGAGAAGCCGGTCCGGCTGGGGCGGAAGAACATCCGCATCGCCCTGGATCTGGATAACCCCGACGCTAATTTTTGCGTGGCGATCGCCCGGGTGATGCGCGACGGATCGGGGAATTTCATTTTCGATCCCTCCTTTGTCCCGCCGTGCGTGCAGGTGGCCGCCAGCGAGCGGATCCTGGCCATTATCCAGCGCCTGACCGATATTCTCGACGAAAAGAGCCGTGCGTTGAGCCGCGGGAAGTCCGGCTCCGCGAGCCTTTGGTCCGAATACTCGACGTCGGAAATCGCGACGTTCTGGATGCTGCACAGCATCAACTCCGGCATCGCCGGCCTGCGGCATCTGCTGAAGGTTAAGCGCGGGCACCCGGAGGAGTTGTACCGGGAGCTGGCCCGTCTGGCGGGCGCCCTTTGCACTTTTTCGGTGGATCATCACCCCAGCAAGATTCCGCTCTACAACCATCGTCAGCTCGACAAGACCTTTGAGGACATGGACGGGCTGATTCGATTCTTGTTGGAGACGATGGTGCCCACGCAGTTTCTGCAGATTCAGCTCGACAAGGTGTCGGACTACTTTTATCAAGGCACGATCACCGATCAGCGTGTGCTGAATCCGTCCAAGTGGATTCTGGCGATGCGGTCGCCGGTTCCGGAGCCGGATCTGATCCGCAAGACGCCGCAGCTAGCCAAGTTGTGCTCGTCGGCCTACGTGCCGAAGCTGGTGGAGCGCGCGCTGCCCGGCCTGCCTTTGACGCACATGCCGGTGCCGCCGGCAGCGATCCGCTCGCGTGTGGACGCACAGTATTTTTCCGTTACGCAAATGGGCCCATGCTGGGAACACCTGGTGCAGTCCCGCCTGGTGGGGCTGTATATTCCCGGTGAGCTTCCGGACCCGAAACCGGAACTCTACGTCGTTCTCGAAAGCAAGTAAGGCTCCTGTACTGAGGATCGTATGCACCAAGCAGCCAACACCGCGCCGGCCGCGTTCGGTACCGAGCGCCGCGCCGAAAACCTAGCCTGGGTCTTCCAAGAGGTCTTCACCGTCGTCGAGCGCCTGCGCGCCGGCCGGCAGCGCGTCACCGACGCCAACGCATTCCGGCACCAGATTCGCGAGGCCATTAAGCTCGCCGACTCCGAGGCGCGAAAGCGGGGCTACGACGGCGAGGAGATCAAGCTGGCGATTTTCGCGGTCATCGCGTTTCTGGACGAGTCGATTCTGAACCTGCGCGCTCCGGTCTTCGCGGATTGGCCGCGCCAGCCGATGCAGGAAGAGTATTTCGGCCATCACGTGGCCGGCGAAATCTTCTTCCAGCATCTGCAGAATCTGCTTCGCATGAACGATTCGCAGTCCCTGGCGGACCTCCTGGAAGTCTTTCAGATGGCCATGCTGCTGGGGTTCATGGGCCGCTTCTCGCTGGGAAGCCGGGGCGACCTGCAGCCGATCATGCAAGCGACGGCCGACAAGATCCACCGCATTCGGCGCACGGCGCTGGCGCTCTCACCGAACGGCCATCTGCCGCCGGCCGGCGCGCAGTCGCCTTCCGGGAACGACCCCTGGGTCAAGCGCTTCGCCATTATCGCAGGGATCTGTGTGTTTTTGACCGCGGCCGCTTTCGGCGCCTACTACTATTTCCTCCAATCGGGCGTGAGCAGCCTGGAAGCGCTGGCGAAAGGACGTTAAAGCATGTCGCCGATACTGATCGTAGTCCTGGTTTTGTTGTTGTGGATCGGCCTTTCGGTGGGGCTGGGATTCTTCCTGGGCTTCAGCGGGTCGATGCTGTACATATTCATCGGAATCCTATCGCTGCTCGGGATCATCGGCGCGGGCCTTTTTCTGTGGCTGCGGTCGAAGCGGCCAGGCGGCTTGAAGGGCGGGGGCGCATCGGGCGACGCCGAAATCGACGCGCTGGCGAAGGACGTCGATTCAAAGTTGGCGATGGCGAAGGCTGTGCCTGGCGCCAAAATTTCGAACCTGCCGCTGGTCCTTCTGCTTGGCGAGAACGGCAGCGTTAAGACGACCTCACTGATCCATTCGGGCCTGGAGCCGGAGCTGGTGAGCGGGATGGTTTACCAGGACACCAACATCGCGCCGACGCGCTTCGCGAATTTCTTTCTTGCCAAGCAGACGCTGTTTGTGGATCCCAACGGCGCGTTCATGAACGACGGCGGCCGCTGGCAAAAGCTGGTGGCGCGCCTGGCGCCTGGCCAACTGAAATCCGTTGTTGGCGCGAAGGCCAACGCGCCGCGCGCGGCGGTGGTGTGTTTCGACGGCGAGACGTTCTTCCGCCAGGGCGGCATCGACGCTTCGATCGTCGCGGCGCGCAAGATCAACGCCCGGCTGACCGAAATCTCGGCCCAGCTTGGGATTCGCGTTCCCGTGTATGTGCTGTTCACGCGCATGGACCGCATGCAGTTTTTCCTGGACTTCATCCGGAATATCACGATGGAAGAGTCCTTGCAGGTGCTAGGCGCCACGGTACCGATCCGGCCCGCGGATGCCACAGGTATCTATTCCGAGGAGGAATCCCGCCGGCTGTCCGAGCAGTTTACGCTGCTGACGCATTCGCTATGCGATAAGCGCCTGCTGTTTTTGCCCCGCGAGAACGATCCGGCCATGCTGCCGGGCGCCTACGAATTCGCCCGCGAGTTCGCAAAGCTGCGCAGCCCGCTGGTGCAGTTCCTGGTGGAGCTTTGCAAGCCGAGCCAGTTGCGAACGTCGCCGTTTCTTCGCGGCTTCTATTTCAGCGGCGTGCGGCCGTTGATCGTGGACGATTCCGCCGGGCTGCAGGCGGCGCGGCAGCAGCATCAGCCCGCTCTTGACGCGGGGCATGGCGCCACGCGGCTCTTTAAGCTGGGACCGGGCGGCGCCTATAGCGTCCAGCAGCAGGCCACTCCCAACGTCGGCGCGACCAAACGGGTGCCGCAGTGGCCCTTCCTGGGACGCCTTTTCAACGACGTGATCCTGGGTGACACCGAGGCGCAGACCGCCTCCACGGCCAGCACCAAGACCTCCATGGCGCAGCGCATTCTGCTGGGCACTGCGGCGGGGCTGGCGCTGATCTACGCCATTCTGGCGACGGTCAGCTTTATCGGCAACCGCGGCCTGGAGAACAGCGCGATCGAAAACGCGAAGAGTATTACGGGCGTGAATATCACAGACCCCAACGCTCTGGTGGATTCCGCATCGCTGGGCAAGCTGGAAGCGCTGCGGCAGACGCTCCAGCAGTTGGACGAATACAAGACGGGAGGCGCGCCCTGGACGCTGCGCTGGGGCTTGTATTCCGGCAACGAGATGTACCCGCACGTGAAAGAGATCTGGTGCCAGAAGTTCAATCAGACGCTGCTGGGCCCCACCCATGGGAACTTGCAGCGGATGCTGAAGCAACTGCCGCAATCGCCGCAGCCAACCGACGACTACGGCGCCTATTTTGGAGCGCTCCGGACGTACCTGACGATCACCGTCTATCCGGACAAGTCCACCCGCGACATTACGGCGGCCAATCTCTACACGCTTTGGACGGGCGGCCGGGACGTGGGTGACCGGGCGCAGTTGGCCAAGGCGCAGTTCGACTTCTATGCGGACTATTTGCGCAACTCCGGTGGCTGCCCGCTGCCGTTCGATGCCGAGGCCGGCTCAAAGGGCCGCCGGTTCCTGGCGCAATTTTCCGGCGTGGACAGCATCTATCAGTCGATGCTCGCGGCTGCGAACAAGGCCATCAAGCCCGTGAACTATAACCGCGACATCAAGGGCTCCGAGCAGATCATCATCAACAACAAGGATGTGGCCGGCGCATTCACCAAGGAAGGCTTCGGAAAGATGGGCGAGTTCATCAAGAACCCCGACCCGTTCTTCGGCGGCGACAAATGGGTGCTGTGCGGCGAGACCTCGAATCCCAAGGACACGGCCCGGACCTCCTGCGACACGGGGGCCATGACGATCGACCGGGGCCGTTTGGCGACCGATATTCGCGACCGGTACACGGCCGACTACATACGTTCCTGGCGCGGCTACATGCGGAACTCCACGTTTGTGAAGTACGCCGACCTGGAGGACGCGGCCAAGAAGCTGGACCAGATCGTTTCCAATGACACGCCGCTTATGGCGCTATTCTGGCTGGCGACGCGCAACACGGACGTGGACAACGAGAAGATCCGGCTGGCATTCCAACCTGTGCGAGAGGTGGTGCCGCCGCCGGCGACCGTGCAGAAGTACATTTACGCCGAAAAGAACGGCCCCTACGTGGACACGCTGGCGAAGCTGCAGAAGGCGCTGGCCGACGCGGTGCCGAATCTGAAGACCGATCCGAACGCGGCGAACAAGCCGATCGACGCCGCCAGCGACGCGCGGCAGATCCTGAAAACCTTCGCGCGCACGTTCAATCCGGACCCGGAAGGGCAGGTGGATCAGAACTCGACGAAAATTCTGGAGGACCCGATTGTGCAGGTGGAACGCTTCCTGCGCGGCATGGGTAAGGACGAACTGAACGCGAAGGGCGGGCAGCTCTGCGGACAGCGCTTCGCCGGCCTGCGCGGCAAATTCCCCTTTAATCCGGCGGCGAAACCCGAGGCCACGCTGGACGATGTCGTCAAAGTCTTCCGGCCGGGCGACGGCGCTATCTGGCAGTTCGTGGAGGGCGACTTGAAGAAGTATATGAAGAAGGAAGGCGGCAGGTGGACGGGCGTATCCGAAGGCAATATTCAGATCAATCCCAGCTTTGTGGCCTTCGTGAATCAGTCGCAACGCTTCGCCGATCTGGCATTCCCGGGCGGCGCGCCCGCCCCGCGCATGACCTACACACTGACGCCGGTGAAATCCGACGTCATCACAGGGTCCCAACTCACAATCGACGGGACGACCCGCAACTTCGGCGCCTCCGGCGGCGGCCAGCAGTTCACCTGGCCGGGAGCGTCCCAGCAGGGCGTGAGAGGGAATGTGAAGCTGGTTGGCGGCACGGCCTCCGACGTGGAGGATTCGCCCGGCCTGTGGGGCATCTACCGTTTCATCTACGCCGCGGACCGGGTGACGCCGAGCGGCGGCGGCCAGAGCATTGAATGGATCATGCGCCAGGGCAAGGCCGGCCGGCCGATGGTGATCAACGGCAAGGACGCCAGCTACAAGTTCGAGGTCAACGTACCCATCTTCACGCGGGAGTTCATCCAGGGTCTGCAATGCGTTCCCATCGTGGCTCGCTAACAGCATGGTGATACTATGAAAAGTCGGACCCTGAAATGATGCAACTTCCGGCCAGAATCGGGAAGTACGAGCTCCAGGAGTTTCTTGGCGGCGGCATGTCGCACGTCTATCGCGCACAGGATACCGTCCTGGGCCGCATGGTGGCGGTGAAGATTCTCACCGAACAAGGGTGCGCCGACTCCGAAGCCAAGGCCCGTTTTCTGCAGGAGGCCCGGGTGGCGTCCTCCATCGTTCATGAGAACATCATGAACGTTTACGACTTCGGCGAAGAAGGCGGCAAGCCGTTCATCGTCATGGAGTTTCTGAAGGGCCAGAGCCTGCGCGATGCGATTCGCAACGGTGCGGCGGGCAACCTGCGCAACCGGCTGACGCTGGCGGTGCAGATCGCCAAGGCGCTGGATTACATCCATCAGAAGAAGATCATCCACCGCGACATCAAGCCCGAGAACCTGCAGGTGGATCAGACGGGCAAGATCAAACTGATGGACTTCGGTATCGCCAAGACCGAGGGTATGCAGTTGACGCGCGCCGGGTTTACGCTGGGCACGCCTTACTACATGGCGCCCGAGCAGGTGCTGGGCCAGCAGGTGACGCCGCTTGTCGACATCTATTCCTTCGGCATTCTGTTGATGGAGATGCTGACCGGCAACAAGCCGATTCAGGGTGAGACGATCGAAAAGATCTTCAACAAGATCCTGTACGAACCGCTGGACATGGCGCCGCTGCAGGAGGCCGGGGTGGAGCCCGAGGTGCAGCGGATCATCAGCAAGTGCGCCGCGAAACAGCCGCAGGACCGGTATCAGAAACTGCATGACGCGGCGGTGGATATCGAACGGTACCTGGGAATGCAGGGCTCGGTGCGAAACGTGACGACGTCCATGCCGACGATGGGCTCGCAGGTCACTCAGACCCCGCAGCAACCCCGGCCGGCCACACCCACCATGACGGCCACGCGGCCCACCAGCGGCATTACGCCGCCCTCGCAACCCACGCAAGGCTGGCAGCCGACGATGCAGACCCAGCAGGTGCCCGACGGCCTGCCCGGCTTCGTCAAGGCGCTGCCCTCCGGATTGCAGAACCAGACTGGCGTTATGATTGTGGTCGCGGTCGGCGTTCTACTCATCATGGCGATCGCGTATTTCGTTCTCAGTCTGGTCCTTTAAACTCCGATGCAACTACCGGTGCGGTTCGCCAAATACGAGCTGCAAGAATTCCTGGGCGGCGGTATGTCCCACGTGTACCGCTCGCTCGATACCGTGATCGGCCGCCAGGTGGCGGTGAAGCTGCTGACAGATCAGGGCTGCGCCGACGCCGAGGCCAAGGAGCGCTTTCTCAACGAAGCGCGGATGTGCGGCACGATTCAGCACGACCATATCGTCACCGTGCACGACTACGGCGAGGAGCAGGGCCGGCCATTCATCGTAATGGAGTTTCTGCGCGGCAAGGACCTGCGCGACACGTTGAAAGCCGGGCAGGCGGGCGACCTGCTGAACCGGATCCGAATCGCCGGGGAGATCGCCGCCGCACTGGAGTACATCCATCAGATCGGGATTATTCACCGGGACATCAAGCCGGAGAACGTGTTCATCGAGCAATCCGGCCGGTCGAAGCTGATGGACTTCGGTATCTCGAAAGCCGCCGGACTCTCGCTGACCAAGGCCGGTAACACCATGGGAACGCCGTATTATATGGCGCCCGAGCAGGTGCAGGGTTCGACGATCACGCCGCTGGTAGACGTGTATTCGTTCGGCATTGTGATGTACGAGCTGTTCACGGGAGAGCGGCTGGTGACCGGAGACAGCATGGAGCGGCTGTTCTACGTCATCCTGCATGAGAATCCGGATCCCGCCAAGCTGGCGGCCGCGGGACTGCCGCAGCCGCTGATCGACTTGATTCTGCGTTGTACGGCAAAGCGGCCCGAGGACCGGCTGCAGAGTTTTTCGGCGATCAAGCAGGTGCTGCTGGGGATCTCGTCCGATGTGCGGGCCGGAGCGCCCGCCGCACCGGCGCCGGTGCAGCCGGCGCGGCCGCCGGAATCGGGAAACGGGTTGAAGATGGGCCCGATTATCGGCGCGGGACTGGTGGCATTAGCTCTGGGCGGTGTTGGCATCTGGATGGTGGTGAAAGGCCGCGAGGCGAAAACACCGGAGCCGCCAAAGACGGCGGGAAAGAAAGAGCTGCCGGCCACGTTGACGGGCAAGGGCGGCGATATGATGCTGGTGCCGGGCGGTGAGTTCCTGTTCGGTTCGGCAAGGACGCCGGTGAAGGTGCCGGGTTTTTACATCGACGAGACGGAAGTTCCGGTGAAGGCGTATCAGGAGTTCGCCGGCGCGGCCGGGCGCGCGTTGCCCGATGGGAACGCGCCGGATAAGCCGATGCTGCCGGTTGTGAACGTGTCCTTCAACGACGCCCGGGATTTTTGCCAGTGGGCCGGCAAGCGGTTGCCGGGCGAATTCGAATGGGAGAAGGCGGCGCGCGGCGGCGACGGGCGCAGCTTTCCGTGGGGCAATTCGTCGGAGGCGTCGAACGCGGTGGTGGCCGAATCGAACGCCAAGGAACCGGCGGTGGTTGACAGCTTCGAGCACGCCAAGAGCCCGAATAAGACGGTTCACATGACCGGCAACGTCTGGGAGTGGGTGGAACGCCCGCACACGCCGAGCGTGATGGCGGTGGAGACGTTCGGAAAGGTGTTGAAACCGGCGCCGACAGCGAACGAGCCGTGGCATTACATTAAGGGCGGCGCGTTCGATAAGCCGATGGCGCAGGGCGTGGGATACGAGTGGTCGAGCGTGCCGGCGCGGATGGTGTCACCGACGATCGGCTTCCGCTGTGCGCAGGATTTGCCGGAGTAGGCGGCGCTCTTTCGAGGAAAGCAGCGCCGCCACGGGTTTACGGTGTCTGCAGATTTAAACGCACCCACTTCCAGGCGCCCTGTTGCGGAGCGACTGTCGCGGCGTTGGCGGTTTCCGGCGCAAAGGTGATGCCAGCCTCGCCGATTGCGACTGCGGGAGTGAGGCCAAAGGGCTGGCCGGAGTTCTCCACATCCGCGATCTTCAACTCCTTGCCGTTCGCGTACACGCTGAGGCGATATCTCCCGAGCGGAATGTTGTGAACCCGAAAGCCGCCGCTCGCTCCGATCGTCTTTCGAATGGCAATGCGCCGGCCCGTCGAGCCGTCCAGCATCCTGCCTTCTGGCGTCAGGACAATTTCAAGCACCGTGTCTTCCTGGACCGCGAAGGGTGGCGCGTTTTCATCGCCGGCCTCCACGCCGTACCAATCGAAGAGAATTGCACCCCCGTAGAACGCGGAGGGCAGGTGGGCGTTACTTTGCAGGTTCTCCCGGCTGGCCGTTCCATGGGGCAACAGGACGAAGTTCTCGACGGCCCCGTCGCCGGTAACGAAGCTTTCGAGGCTTCCATCGGCCGGATGCAGCGAAACCGCTGCGGCCCCGGTCCCCCACTCGATTCGATACCCCGCATTGTAGAATTGCGCCGTACCGTTCGGAAGAGAAATCTCATAGTAGCCGTTCGCATCTGTCCTGCCCTGCAGGACCGTGTAAGACCCGGCCAGATAGGAGACGCGAATCCCGATCTCCGCGCCGGCCAACGGCATGCCCGACCAGTCCTTGACCTGTCCGCGCACCTTGCCGGGTTCGGGCTGTAATGGGGAAAATTCCGGAATACCGGGCATCTCGCCGCCCATCACATCAACCCAGCGCGTCTCTTTACCCGCGACTACGGTCCTGACTTCGGCGGGCGAGGGAGGAGGTTCGGAGTGCCGTGTCTTCGCATTGGCGCCGGCCGGCGGGTCTGTAATCTCCAGGACGACGGGAATCGACACGGCGCCCTGGAAGGAGCTGGGCACGGTGACCGTGATCACGGCTCTGTAGGTGCCGGGTTCCAGCCCCTGAGGATCGATCGACGCCTCGATCGTCATCGGCGCCGTGCCGGTCTCGGAACCGATTTTCAGCCAAGGCTGATCGACAGCGACCGTCGCGGCGAACGGTTGCACGCACCCGGAGGTGACAGCCAACTGCAGCGCAGCCGGCAGGTCGCCACCCGTGACGAAACGGAACACGGCCGGCTCCGGAGTTTCCAGCCAGGGGTCGCAGAATTGAGCCAGGAACGCGTCGTTGTTGCTGCCGGCGCGCGACTGCACGGCATTCGCGATTGGCAGGTCCGGCGAGAAGGACTCGCCCACAATCGTGACTGCTTCGCCCGGACCGAGAGCCACGGCTTGGGCACCGTCGTTGCGAGCACCGCCCCAGGTGGTCGCATAGACGAATTGCTCAAGCTCCGGTGCGAGGCGTACGGCGAAGGCGTCATAGGCGCCTCCGTGCTCGCGCTGCAGGACGCGCCGCCCTGGGAAATCACGAGAGTTGGTGTGACCGGCGATATGCAAGTGGCCCCGCCTGTCGACGCGCAACGCCGTTACGCTCTCGTCGGGATTCGTGGGGCCGGACTGAGTGCCGCCCAGGTAGCTGAGATAGGTGGCGGTTTTGCCATCGTGCGCCAGGCGGAGCAGGAAGCCGTCTCTCATACCGCCGGCATACGAGGTCTGAATGGCGCCGGAGGATACGGGCAGCTGCTTCGAGGTCGTGTCGCCTCCGATCCACGGCTGGCCGGAGTTGTCGACGGCAATCGCCCGCGCGGTGGAGTAACCGCCGCGCCATCCCACATAAGTGAAGTAGTGTAACGTCCGCCCGTCCCCGGATATTCGCGCGGCGAAGCTCGAGTACGGTTGCACGAGTGGGGTATAGGCGCCAGCCGTCGCCAAGCCCGGCGAGGAGCTTTCGCCGGTGACATACACCGAATCGTCCGGGCCGGCCGCGAGCGCAAGAATGTGATCCGAACCCGTTCCTCCCAGGTAGGTGCTATAAGCGAGCTGCAATTCCGGCGTGAACTTGGCGATGAAGCCGTCGTCGTTACCGCCGAGCTTCGGTTGCAGAGCGTTTTTCACGGGAAACGTAGTGGAGGTGACGCGGCCGGCCATGTAGACGTGACCGGTCGAGTCCACAGCCAGCGCCCGCGGGTCGTCCCGCTTCTCGCCGCCGAAGAGCGTCGAATAGAGCAATTCGCCGCGCGGGCTCAGCTTCATAAGGAAACAGATGGCGAGCGAAGAGGTGTGGCGGTCCTGAATCGGGTTTTTCAAAGGGAGGTCGCGCGCTTCCGTCGAACCGGCGACAAATACGTTGCCCTCACCATCGACGGCGACAGCAGTAGGCGTTGTGTTCGCGCTGCCGCCGATCAGCAATCGCCAGATCAGGTCCTTTCCGTTCGGCGAGTATTTAGTCAGGTAGCCCCGTGAGACGGCCAGAGTAAGAGGCTTTCCTCCGAGCGGCGCCGCGGCTAAGTCACGGGATTCCGACCGGCCCGTGACATAGATATAGCCTTGGGAATCCACCGCGACCGCCTGCGCGTCATCGTGACGATCCCCGCCGTGAAAGGTCGAGAACACGACGCGAGGATCGATCGGCTGCGCCCACAGCGTTACCCCACATAGGCAAGCTGTTCGAAGTATAGAAGCATAGACGTGCACACTGCTGTCCGGTTAAAAGTCGAACAGAATCAATTGGTTGGCGGTGTTAGGTAAATCGTCTTGGGAGTCGATGTCGTGGAAGGCCTGTAAAATGGGCATTTTTTCGAAAAGCGAGAGGCTGAGGAC
>Ga0194122_10003890_pt1 | contig 14909 bp, 19 predicted proteins | sample TA2MahCa10mmetaG_FD_155487 | JGI IMG/M metagenome (GOLD analysis project Ga0194122, IMG submission 155487) | Freshwater microbial communities from Lake Tanganyika, Tanzania - TA2015021 Mahale Deep Cast 10m | ecosystem: Environmental > Aquatic > Freshwater > Lake | place: Tanzania: Lake... | reverse complement strand
GGCGTTGCAACACCACGAGTTCATCGATCGCGGCAGGGTCGATGCGCCAACGGGCATCGGCGTGGCGCGCCAAGGTGCCCAGCCCGGAGCAAGGAGCATCCACCAGGATCCGATCAAAGCTGGCCAGGAGCTCTGGTTGCTGCTGCGCCAGGGCCGTGGCATCACCGTGCTGCACGGCAATGCTCTGCAGGCCCAGCCTCTCGGCATTGCGGCTCACCCGCCGCAGCCTTGCCTCACCGCGATCGAGAGCCAACACCAGGCCCTGATCGCCCATCAACTCGGCCAGGTGGGTGCTCTTGCCACCGGGGGCTGCACAGGCATCAAGGATGCGCTCACCCGGCTGTGGATCCAGCAAGGGGGCAATGCGCTGAGCGGCGCGATCCTGAACGCACCAATGCCCCTCCACGAAACCGGGCAAACGACTCAGATCGCCGCTGCGGCCCTTCAAGGTGAGCCCCATCGGCAGGCCTTCGATGGGAATGGCCTCCACCCCGGCGGCTGCCAGGGCACCCTGCACGGCAGCAGGGCTGCTGCGCAGGGCGTTCACCCGCAGATCCAGGCTGGGCGGATGGTTGGAGGCGCGGCCAAACGCATCCGCCTGCTCTGGTGGAAGCCACTGCAGCAGCTCGCGCGTGAGCCAATCGGGCAGGGAGTGGCGCACCCCCAAAGCCAAGGCCCCATCAGCGGATTGAGCGGCGGTGAGGGGAGAGGCGTCGCCAGCTTCACGCCGGCGCAGAAAAGCACGGAGCAGGCCATTGGCCACCGGTGCTAGCCGCGCCAGCCCACCCCGCTTGGCCAGCTCCACGGTGGTGCTCACCGCCGCGGAGGGCGGCACGCGATCGCTGGCCAGCAGTTGATAGAGGCCGATGTGCAGCAACCAGCGCAACTTGGGAGGCTGGCGCTCCGCCGGCACCTTGCCCAGCTGATCCAGCCAGGCATCCAGCAACCGGCGCTGGCGGATGGCGCCATAGGCCAACTCGGTGGCCAGGCCGCGATCCGCTGGCGCCAGCGGCGTACGCCCCAGCTCCCGCTCCAACGCACCATCGGCGTAGGCCCCGGCCGCCACGGCCTGAAGCACCTGCCAGGCCAACCGCCGCGGGGCGAGCCCCTTGGGTTCAGCGATCGATGATGCAGCGGGGGAATCGCTCAACAGGGCCGCGGGTCCGACGTTGCTCCACAACTAGCGCCCGGCGGAAGCCAGCAATATTGGGCCAGTGGCAGGCGCCCCTGCTCATCCACCGGAATGCCCTCGGCAAGCAGCAGCTCCCGCTGCATCCAGTCGGAGCCTTCGCGGCTGACGCTCATACTGATGCGGCCTTGGGCATTCACCACCCGATGCCAAGGCACCTCCGAAGGCAGGGCAAGACGGCGAAGCGCCCAGCCCACCTGGCGTGCACAGCCGTAGGCGCCGATCAGGTCGGCGATTTGGCCGTAGGTAGCGAGCTGGCCCGCTGGGATCTGGGCCACCACCTGCCGAACGCGCTCGTCGAAGCCTGGGTCCACGGTGGAACGCTATCGGGCCTGGGCTGCGGATCCGGCGATCCGGGACGATGGAACACTGGCCCGCGCTGAACGATGCCCCTGCTGCCCCGCCGCTTTGAGCGCCTGCAAACCGTGCTCAACCGCCGCATGGGCGATCTCACGGTGGTGCTGGAGGCGGTGGACAAGCCCCACAACCTCTCGGCCATCCTGCGCACCTGCGATGCGGTGGGGGTGCTCGAGGCCCATGTGGTGAGCCTGCCGGGCCGGCCGCGCACCTTCAACAAAACCGCCAAGGGCAGCCAGAAATGGGTGCCGCTGCACCCACACCCGAGCATCGAGGAGTGCCTGAGCGGCCTCAAGGCCAAGGGCTTCCGCATCTATGGCACCCACCTGAGCGTGGATGCGCGCGACTACCGCGACTGCGACTTCACCGGCCCCAGCTGCTTCCTGATGGGCGCCGAGAAATGGGGCATGAGCGATGAGGCGCTGGCGATGGTGGATCAACCGCTGTTCATCCCGATGACCGGCATGGTGCAGAGCCTCAACGTGAGCGTGGCGGCCGCCACCTTGCTGTTTGAAGCGTTGCGCCAACGGGAACGGGCGGGGCTGGTGCCGAGCCATGGTGAAGGCGTGCCGGGCGGCAAGGAGGCTTACCGCAAGCTCCTGTTCGAGTGGGCCTACCCGCAGGTGGCCGATTGGTGCCGGCGGCAAGGCCGCCCGTACCCGCCCCTCACCGAAGAGGGCGAAATCGCCGAGCAGCTGCCCCGCACGCTGAAGCTGCGGTATTGAGATCATCCCAAAGGTTTTGCTGCTTCAGGCTTGCCCATGGCCGACATGCGCATGCAAAGCACAGGCTCAAGCTGGCATCGCGAACGCCCGCTGACACCGTTACCGCCCAGCCAGCATCCACGATTTCGTACAGAACGTACAGACTATGGACATCTGCGCTTCGGTCTCGATCCAGGAATAGGCCCTCAGCTCTGCGAGCGCCCGCTGCTGCCACTGCCGCTAAGCCAGCTCTCCAGGCCTTCACCCAGAAAGGAAAGTCCCAGCACGAGCACAAACATCGCCACGCCGGGATAGAGCGCCGTCCACCAGATGCCGGTAGGGAGAGCACTGAGTGCCTGCTGCAGATCGCTGCCCCATTCGGGCACGGTTTCAGGCAGGCCAAGCCCCAGAAAACCGAGGCCTCCGAGCACCAGCACCGCGTCGGCTGCATTGAGAGTGAGCAACACCGGCACCGACGTGATCACATTGCGGAACAGGTAGCGGCGCAGGATCCAGAGCGGCCCAGCTCCGAGCGAACGCGCCGCCTCCACAAACAATTCCGCCTTCACCTGAGCGCTCTGATTGCGCACCACCCGGAAATACTGCGGCACATAAACAACACACAGCGCAGCTGCTGCATTGGGCAAGCCCTTGCCAAGCAAAAAGGCCAGCACCACCGAGAGCAGCAAAACGGGGAGTGTGTAGAGGGTGTCCATCAGCAGCACCAGGCTGCGGTCGATCCAGCCGCCGAGGTAGCCGCTCACCATGCCGAGCGGCACGCCAATCACCAGGGCCGACACCAACGCAATCGCCACCACCTGCAGGGCCACGCCGCTGCCAGCGAGGGTGCGGCTACACACATCACGGCCCAGCCGATCGGTGCCGCACCAGTGCTGCCAGGAGGGCGGCGCGTAGATGGGGTTATCGAGCCCGGCATTCACATCCGGCAGCAGACCGAGGTGCGTGAACAGGGGTGTGAGCAAGGCGATCAGCACATACACGAGCACGATCACCACGCCCCAGCGGGCCATGCGCGCCGCGAGGTTGCGGGGGCGCCAGCTCAACAGGCGGGATGCGAGGGACGTGGTGGTGCTCATCGCCGCTCACCATCGCACCGGTTGCAGGAGGCGCCAAGCCGCGCAGCTTCAAGCCACCTCAAGACCCAGATGCTCCACGTAGGGCAGAAAATCGCGATCGCTGAAGAGCAGCGGCAGGTTCGCCTGGATGCAGGCTGTCGCGATGATTCCGTCGATCGTTTTGCGCACGGTGATGCCCCGGCTGCGCAGGCTTCGGTAGTTGCTTGCAGCCTGGAACGCATTCTCGGGGCCAAGCATGGCGAGCAAGGGCATGGAGTGGAAGAGCTGCTGCGCCGTGGAAAGGTCGCGCTCGTGGCGAAAGCCCTGGAGCACCTCCACCAGGATCAGATCACCGATCGCTACCGGTGCAACGCCAAGCAGAGCATCGAGCCTCTCCACCTCAGGTGTGGAGACCCCATTGAAGAAGTCGATCCACACCGAAGAATCAACCACGATCACGGCTGCTGAGGCGCAGCGGATGGATCCAGGCGCTGACGCTCCAGATCACCATCCCAAGGAAGACGGCCTCGAAAAGCCTTGATGCGCTTCTGCTGGTCGAGCCTCACGAGAGCGCGCAGGCCAAGCTCAACAGCCTCGCGCTTGGTGCGAGCACCGCTGGCCTGCATGGCATCCCGCATCAACTGGTCTTCAATCACGATGTTGGTCCGCATGCAGCCACCTCTACATACACACAAATTAGCGAACAGATACACATCTCACCATGCAGCGGACCGCGGCAGATCCAGGTAAGAAGGAGTGACCCGCTGCAGCCGGTCATGGCATCCACCAGCGTGCTGCTGGCCGACGACGACCCCCGCCTGCGTCAGTTCCTTGAACTGGAGCTGCAGGAGGAGGGGTATGCGGTGCGCAGCTGCAGCGATGGGATTGGCGCCCTCACTGACATCCGCCAGCAGCCGCCCGACCTGGTAGTCCTCGATTGGATGCTGCCAGACCTGAGCGGTGTGGAAGTGTGCCAACGCCTGCGGTCCACCGGCTTGCACCTGCCCGTGCTGATGCTCACCGGCCGCGATGCAGTGGCCGATCGGGTGCAGGCCCTCGATGCCGGGGCCGACGACTACCTGGTGAAGCCGTTTTCGATCGAGGAGCTCCTGGCACGGCTGCGGGCCCTGGCCCGGCGGAACCCGATGGCGGCGGGCCAGGGCCCGAGCGAGGTGCTGCAGCTGGAGGATCTGCAGCTCGATCTGGCCAGCCATGAGGTGAGCCGCGGCGGCGTTCCCGTGCAGCTGAGCCGCACCGAATTTCAGCTGCTCCACTGCCTGCTGGCGGATCCCGGGCGGGTGCAGAGCCGCCAGAGCCTGCTGGAGCGCGTGTGGGGCGAAAGCTTCGTGGGCGACGCCAATGTGCTCGATGTGTATGTGCGCTACCTGCGCCGCAAGCTCGAACCCCCCGGCCAGCCCACCTTGATCCAGACGGTGCGGGGTGTGGGCTTTCTGCTGAAAGCAGGGGCGATCAAGGAGCCAGCCCCATGAGCACGCCACTGGTGGCCGTGGTGGATGACGACGCACGGATTCGTGAGCTCCTGGCAACGGAGCTGGAAGACCTCGGGGCCGAGGTGTTGCGTTGCCGCGATGGCGGCGACTTGCTCAGTGCCGCGCAGCTGAACGCGGTGCAGCTGGTGTTGCTCGATTGGATGATGCCGGGCCTGAACGGCGAAGCCACCCTGCTGGAGCTGCGGGCACGCCAGTTCAGCGGACGCGTGGTGGTGGTGACGGCGTTATGTGATCCGCAGGTGCAGGCCACCGCCCAAGCCGCCGGCGCAACCGCCACGCTCCTGAAAACCGAAGCACTGGAGCAACTGGAGCACTGGCTCAACCAGGGCTGAACCAACGCCGCAAGCTGGCGCTGCGGCTGGATCGCTCCTCCACCGGTGTGCTCAACACAGCCGGCAAGCGCAGCTGGAAATCAGCACCGCCACCGGGCGCATCCCCCACCACCACCGAGCCACCCATCCGCTCCATCAGGGTTTTCACCACGGCCAAACCGATGCCATGGCCACTGGTGTCGGCGCTGCCACTGCCCCGCACAAACCGGCCAAAGATCTGGTCGCGCTCCGCGGCCGGCACACCGGCGCCGTGGTCGCGCACATGCAACACCACGTGATCAGCATCACTGCTGAGGGCCAGCTCGATCGGCTGGGATTCAGGGCTGTATTTGAGCGCGTTCTCCACGAGGTTGGTGAGGCACTGGCTGAGCCGTTCGGGATCAGCGCACACATCGGCGTAGCTGCTGGGATGCGGCTGGAGGATCAAGCGGCCGCCCGTGGTGTCTTGCAGGCGGCGGTGCAACTCCTCCAGCAGGGTGGCCGGATCGAGCTGGATGCTCTCCAGCTGCAAGCGGCCGGCATCATCCCGGGCGATCTCGAGCAGATCGTTCACCAGGCGGCCCATCGATTCGGCCTCAGAGGCCACCAACGCCAACTGCTCGCGCTGCTCGGGGCTGAGGCCATCAGCGCGGCGCAGGAGCCGGCGGCTGTAGCCACTGATCAGGGTGATCGGCGTACGCAGCTCGTGCGACACACCATTCACAAAGGTGCGCTGGTGCTCCCAAGCCTCCGCCAGCCGATCGAGCAGATCGTTGAAGGCATTGGCGATGGGATGCAGCTCGCTGGGTTGGCCCTTGAGAGAAAGCCGCTCCGTACTGAGCGAGCGGGTGCTGATGCCAGCGAGCGTGGCGCTGAACACATCCAGCGGCAGCAGGCCCCGGTGAATCACCAGGCGCAACAAAGCCGAAGTGAAAAGCGCCGAAGCACCCGCCACAGCCACCAAGAGCAGGCTGATCAGCTGCTCCTGTTCGGTTTCCAGGGTGAAATCCTGAAGGAAACGCAACTGATACGAGCGGCCTGCCAGGCGCACCGGCATCGCACAGGTGAAGTAAGTGCGCCCGTTGAAGCGAAACTCTCGCGGCATCCCATCGGCCATCAGAGCTGCATCAGCTGCACGCACCAAGGCGTGGCCCGCGTGAAACTCCTGAAAGGCCGCACCACTAGGCAGGATCACAGGAGCGGTGGCGGGGCGGTCCGGCTCAAGCCACACCATCCACACGAGCAGGGAAGGGCTGGCCAGATCAGCCAAGTGACGCTGGAGCTCGCCAGTGGTGTCGGCCTGCTCCGGCAGCAACTGCTGCAGCAAGCGCGTGGTCTCCAGCACCTGAGCATCGTGCCGCTCATGACGCAGCCGCGCTGACAGCTGCCGGTTCACCAGCAACAGCACCACATAGCCAGCCAGCACAGCCAACAAGCTGGTGGCCTGCAGGTGGCGACGGATCGAAGCAGCCGGACGAGCGGCAGGCACCAACAGCCATCAGCTGCCACAACCGTAGGCAGGGAAAGCAACCAGCACCACGGATCCGATCTCAGAAAACTCTCAGGCAATCAACAACCAACGCTTCTGGCGCAGCAGATCTGCGCTGAATACGTTGAACACATACCCCTGAGCAACCAATCCATGACCACAACCACCCTTCGCCCCCAGCTGAAAACAGCGCTGATGCGCCAACTGGGCCAATCGTCAAGCCGCAAGAAGAATCTACTTCAGAAAGGCTTCACACTGGTGGAGCTGATGATCGTGATTGTGATTGTTGGCATCTTGAGTGCAGTAGCCTTGCCGAACTTCCTAAATCAAACAGGAAAAGCAAAAGCTTCTGAGGCAAAAACGCTTACTGCATCGGCAGCAAAAGAAGCTCAGGTCGCCTGGACCGAAGGAGGACCAGACCTGCTTGCCGAGTGGAAAGTCACAAAGGGAACCGCCGACAGTCCGAATGCTGGATGCCCAGCCGAAACAGACCTATTCACTTTTGCCTGTGATGACACAGACATCAATGCGGTGACAATCGAAGCAACAGGCAAACCCGATTCTGGATCACTTGACGGACTCACCGTGCAAGCGACCGTCGACGTTGAGAACGGGGGCAAGATCGGGTACTGCGGCACAGCTCCCGGCATGACAGCCTGCGGATAAAAAAGAATGAAACCGCATTTATCAACTCAAAATAATGATAACGGTTTCATCTTGCCGCTTGTCCTGATCATCTCCCTGATCATCAGCACCGGTTTAATGGCCCTAGCAGCCCGCTCCTGGCTAGGGCTCAACGGCTCGATCCGCCAAAGCCAGTCCCGCCAAGCGCGAGAAATCGCCGAGGCGGGACTGGCCCGCTTGATCGAAAGCCTGAATTCGGATTACTCATATCTGCTGATCAAAGACTTGGGCGACTGGGGCGATCAGTCCTACACCTCCTCGATCTGCACTAATTCGCAGATCGGATCACCCAGCACCACAGGAACGATTGGCAGCGACGGTCGTTACACCTTGGTGGATTACGACTTCCAGGGCAGCCCTTTCTATGGCGGCAAAGCGATGATCAGGATGCGCGGGGAACGTTTACGCGGGAGTAACAGCGTTGCGGCAACCGCCATCGTGGATCAAACGCTTGAGATCAAGCCCAAAAGCTGTACTACCTCATTCGGAGAACCAACAGTCACCAGCGGCTTCCCCGGGCTCCTTGGTCAGACCATTGTTCTAGGCAACAACGACATTTTCGGAAGGCTGTCAGGGAACGTGCTGTGTCTTCAGTGCTACAGCGGCACCAACTACGAAAACCTGACACGCTCACAACAAGAAAGCTACATCCAGATGAACAACAATGGATCAGTTGCGGGTCAGATTTTTCTAGGCCCCATTGATCTACCCCCCGTTCCTGAGCCCCCAGCAAGTCTGAGCTTTGATACTGCAGACAACATCACCACAAGCACTCTCCTAACTGCTGGAACGAATACGGGGCCGTGCCGAGTCGAAAGCCGAGGCTCAGGCACACCCATCACCCATTGCGTGGTGAACTCAATCGAGCTGAAAAGCAAGAATGAAATTCTCACGGTAGACACAACTGCAGGAGAGGTACGAATCTACGTACGTGGCCCGCTATTAACACTGACTGGGGGGGCAGCCATCAGACACATTCCCGCCAATGCACCTGCCAGCTCACTCGGCCTGTTTGGCCGCCCCATCGATCCAACAGATTCCTACCCCGATCAGATCGTGCGACTGGCGGGGGCATCGACAACCAATGCTCTTTGGGCATTTTTCCCTGATGGCAATATGGGCATCAACGGTGGATCAAAAGAAACAGCCGAATGTGACAGCTCTGGGGAATGCACAGGTGGAGATATTAACGGCGCTGTGTGGGCAAAAGCGTGGAATGGCTCATCATCCAACGTTGCCCAACTGGTGGTTCCAGCCGATATCGGCACACAGCTTTTCAACTCATTTGGTCCACAATATGCACTTGGCATTCGCGACTATGTAGCCCTGGGAATCTCCCATTGGAGCAGCTGGACAAAGCAATAGAGACGCACATGACACCAGAGATGCAGCCATGAGGACGATTCCACGCTCGCAGCCAATCCAAACCGCCTTCAGCCTGCCCGAGGTGATGGTGGCCTCGTTCATTTTGATCCTGGTTGTCCTCAGCAGCCTGCAAATGACAGGCTCTTCGATCCTTGGCATGGGCCGTTCCAAGCAGCGTGGACTGGTTGATGCAGATATTGCTTCCCATATGGAAACCCTCAGAGAAGAAGCCTTCCGTTATCTCTGCACTCAGGGTTGCGCCAATACGGAACTCACCAAGTCCCTTGCCTCCGATCTAGCCACTCTGAAGCCATTGTGCAGCACCAATAACCTGGGCCAAGGCCTCCTGAATGCTCTACCGGCATCAGAAAAACCCAGCAGCTTCATCGTGAACAGCGTGCCTCCGGTGGAGGTGAAAGTGACCTACACACCCTCAGGCAATCAACTGAACGCAACCTTCACCGCCACGGCTATACCCCTGTCCGTCAGCACCACTATCGTTCCGCATGCTCAAGGTTGGTGTCCATGATTAACACCTCCAGGGCAGCAGAGGGGTTCTCACTAATTGAGCTGATGGTAATCGTGGCGATCGTGGGCATTTTGGCAGGGGTTGCCATCCCAAACTTCACTCGCAACTGGGAAGATGAACGCCTGAACAGCGCAAGCAAACAGCTAGTGGCCTGGCTGGACGATCAGCGCAGAAAAGCCATTCAACAATCAAGCCCCTGCAGAATTGCAATCGCCACAGCTACAGCGGACTTCAATGGAATCTGCGATAACAATCCAAGCCAGATAGCCAATCTCAACCTTCGGAACGAAATACGCAACAGCAGCTCGATAGCCTTAAATCTGGCAGCCAACAGCCCAACAACATGGGTGTTCACACCCCGTGGCACCACCACAACTGACGCCGAACTGCGAATCACAATGACAGGCAGCAACCTCGGTCGCTGCATCCGAATTCTCAAACCACTTGGACTGATTCGCAGCGGAAAACTGCGCGCGGGTGCATGCATTTACACTACAAGCTACTAACACAACGGCACCGCCCGCGGGGAGGCTTCTCGCTCATTGAGGTGCTCTTAGCAGCATCCCTTGGAGGAATGCTCTGCATCATCGCAGCTGACGCCATGATTGTGCACTTACGCTCTAATGCCAGCCTGGAATCAACAGAGCGCCTACGAAACGACTGGACGCGCAGCAGCCACTTCATTGAATCAGAAGTAGCACTCAGCGAGAGAGTTTTAACCAATTCTGGCAGCGTCAACCTCAACCAGTGCTCACCCGGCATTACAAACGAGGAATTTCGCTTCGCCCTAGAAATCCGCCGAGACCTGCCACCAGCCATCTACTTTGTTCGGAATAACTCCGACGACATCAGTCGCCAGATCTGGAATGGCAGCCAAAGCTTGTTTCGCTGCGGCCCAGGGATCAACGAGGAAGGCGACTATACCGACGTAATCACCGGCAGCAATCAGATCCTGGGGAGCGCTGACCGCATCGTTGATGGCCTTAGCACCACTTGCACATTGAGCACCAGCAATGGCGCCAGCACGAGCAAATCCCTCAACTTCACCCTCTGCATCCAGGGGATCGGCACTCAGAAGTTTCAAGCATCAACAAGCACATACTCCCGCATCAGCCCCGTCTACTCTTACCCCAACTCAAACAGCCTATGCAGCGACACCAATCTGAGCATTGAAGGATTTTACAAACTCAGTGGTGGTGACAGCAACGCCAACACACTCGAAGTCCCCCAAGGCGCGGTTCCCGCTAATCAGGATGTGTTGATCTGCGGCTATGGCGGTGGAGACAGTATCGAAGGGTCAAGTTCAAACGATGTGCTTGAAGCAGGAGACCTACCAAGCAGCACAGTCAATCCAGGAGCCACACTGAGCGGACTCGCAGGCAACGATCGATTAGTGGGAGGCAAAGGTAACGATCAACTCAACGGCAATGATGGCGACGATATTCTGATTGGCATGGACGGCAACGATACGCTGACAGGGGGGGCAGGCGAGAACCGATATCTACCAGGACTCGGCCAAGATTCCATTGTTGGCGGAAGCAATCTTGATGTTGTTTTCCTCGACGGAGTGAGAACTAATTTTGCAGGCCTGAGTGCCTGCACACGCAGCAACTGCAGCCTGACTTACAACGAGGCTGGAGCATCTCACCGCATCACCGCGAGCAATGTGGAGGTGCTGATCTTTCGCGACGGTCGCTTCGATCTACGTTGACTCCGCTCATCCGCGCAAACCCATCACCTGCTCCAGAGAAATCCGCTGCACTGATGCACCCTGAACGCTTCCAAGCTGTTGCTCAATCCGTAGCGCCAACACACCCGATTGGGAATCCAGACAAACCGAAAACGGCTGAGTGAGCGACTTGGCCACCTCAACAGCGGCTATAGCGCCCACAGAAGGGAAGTGGGTTCGACATCCGCTCCACACCTGGGGCTTTGCAGCCAAGCCATCGATCACCACCCGATTGAGCGTCTGAGACCCACCACTGATCAGGCCATCCAAACCAAACGCAGGCCCGCAACGCATCAGCACTCGGCCTCGCCAGATCGCGCTTGGGGCCGCACCCACAGAATAGGTGATCGGCCCTGCACCCGTATGCAGGTGCAATACGGGGATTCGCCCCGCCAGGCTGCACCCGTACTGCTCCAGATCAGGCGTTTCGCTCACAGCCGTGGCCTGAGCCAGATCCTGTTTCACCAGCTCAAGCGTGCGTCTCTGAGCGGCCCGTTCGCGCAGCAGCCGCGAGAAACGTGCGCCGTTTTGCCCTTCAGCCATCAGGCCCTGCAACATCACGCCGCTGAGCGCCAAGCCCAAGCTTAGCGAGAGCATCAGCTCCACCAACGAAAAACCGCCCATGGCCCTACAGCGAAGGGTCGGGTTCACAGCCACCGTTGCGGTAGCGGCCCAGCCGCGTGATCCCGAGCGGCAACGCCATCACCAAGCAACGCTGCAGCGTGGTGCCGGAGGTGGTGAGGACTGCTGTGCCTCCATCGAGCACCAGCCCATTGCTGCTGAAGCGCAGCACAGCCGGGAAGTTATGCACCAAGCCCACCTCACCAGCAGCAATGGGCTCCTTCAAGCTCTCAAGGGTTTGCAGGCAGGGCGCCAGGCGGCTCTGAGCCGGCGCCATCCAACCTTCCTGCTGCAGGCTGAGGCCGCAAGGCCGCCCCAGCCTCTGAGCTTCAGCCCGGCCCCGCTGGATGCCCTGATCCACGCGGCGCGTGGCTGCTTCAAGCCGCTGGCGCGCGAGGGTTTCGCTGCCCCCTCTCCAACCCAGGGCCGCGAGCAGGCCAACAATGGCGATCCCTACGAGCAGCTCGGCCAACGAGAAGCCATCCCGCTCTTGAAACTTGGCACCCGCCATCACGACAATCCCTCCACCTGGCTGTCGGTGAGGGGTGCGCTGGGCGAGCAGGAGGTGCCCAGCCCCGCTGTAGTGACCAACCGCTCACGCACCACACCTGGCTCACCCGCAAACCGCCAACGCAACCGCAGCTCATCCGTTTGCTCACCCAGCACCACCTCGCGCTGGAGCTGCGGTGGTGCTGGCACAGCAGCGGCCAGAGCCTTCAACTGCTCAGAGCTGATGGCACAAGCCTCAGCTCCCGCAAACTCGCGATGCCAGTGGGCCTGCAACTGCAATCGATCCAGCTCGATCCGCTCAAGGCGTTGTTGGAGCAGCTCCGTTTGCTGCGAGCTGCTGGCCGCCTGGGCAAACAGCTGCAGGGAGCTGCCAGATGCTGCGGAGAACACAGCCGCAGCCACCATCACTTCCACCAACTGCATCAGCCCAGCTCCTTCACGCCGGCCGTGCCCAGCCAATAACGGCGTGCCAGGCCGCCATCGGGAAGCTGGAGCTGCAGCACGCCACCTCCATCCGGCTTTGGCGTCCATGCCGCCAGCTGCAGCGGCTGTCCATCGATCCACAGCCGTTGCAGGCCATCCGGATCCAACCCGGCAGGGCAAGGCTCCCGCAGTGCCTGCAGACGCCATTCCGAGAGAGGAACCGCTTGGAGGCAGGCAAGACGCCCCTGAAAATCAGCCGCCAAGCGCTGCGCCCCAGAGGCGAGGCGATCTTCCGCCTGAAGGCGTGTGCGCTCAGCCGCCTGCACCTGGCGGGTGTGCAACACCAGCGACTGCAGCGAGAGGCTGCTCAGCAGCAGCACCAAGGCCCCTGTGATCGAGAGGGGCAACACAAATCCGGCGTCCCGGGCCGGGTGAACACGCTGAACCATGGAGCATTCCGGCAAACCATGGGCTGAGCATTCCCCCTGCAGCTACAAAGGAGCCATCAGCAGCACAGCGGCGATGGCCGAAGGGCTGGAGCGGGATATCGAACTGCTGGAGATCCACGAAGTCTCCGCCTGGCGCCAGCAGCTCGGAGCAGCCGCCGCAGGCCTGTTCACCGCCGGGCCGATCGGCTTGATCGCCTCGCTGATCGCCTTTCGCAAGCTGGAAGGCCACTGGCTGCCATGGGCCCTGATCGGCGTGCTGGCAGCACCACCACTGGCCTACGGACAATGGCGCGGGGTGGAAGCACTGCAGCGGCTCAGAGCCGGTGGTGAGGAGCAAGCGGCAGTTGATCTGGCGGCTGCGCAATTGATCACGGAAGCCGATCGCATCGCCCGCAGCTGCGCTCTAGCCCAGCGCGAGGGCAACAGCGATGGCTCCATCCGCAATCCACTGGATGGCAGCGATCTGTTCTGCGATCCCAGCTACCCCGCCACAGTGGTGATCACCAGCCGGAGCTTTGCACCGTTGCAACAGCCCCGCAACTGCGGAGGGCGCACCCTGGCCGCAGGAACCAGCGCCGCCCAATGGTTGGTGTCGCCGGCGGGATCGCTGGTGTGTGAAGCGATTGCCAGCTCCGGCTTCTGGTGGTGGGAGCGGGCCGCGATCAATCGCCAGATGCTCTACCGCCGCTGCACCGAAAACCTGCGCCGGGAAGCCCGCACCGGCTTCAGCCGCACCGCCCATCAGCTCGGCCTGCGCGATTACTGCGCCGAAGAGCGCGCCTTACTGGCCCGCGACCGGATCAGGGGGCTCCCGTAGGCAGGGGCGCGTTGGTGGCCGCCGCCTGCAAACAAGCTGGTAAAAACACCCACCAGCTCAGGGTGGAGGTGCACTGCTGCGGGTTCTCGCAGGGAAGTGATGAGCAGCGCTGCGTGGGGGAGCCACCGAGCTCCACCACTAACGTGGTGGGCAGTTCCCGCAGGATGCCCATCGACGAGATCGTGCCGCCCTTGGCGTTGCGCAGGATCGCAGCCCGCAATCCCTCCACCCGAAGGTCGCGGCCCCGGGCTAAGAGCGGCCGGAAGGCCTGGGTTTGCTGCTGCAGGAAGGCCACGCCAGCCGGCGAATAAAGGAAATTGGCGAGGGGCACCAACCCCACGGCGTAGGGCTTGGCGAGGGCAGCGCGGAGCTGATCATCCGGCCAGCCGGAATTGGCCGCCAGCTGCAACAGGCGCCGATCCGTGAACTTGCCATCGGCCACGAACTGCTGCAAGGCGGCGTAGGGAATGGTCCAGAGCTCAGCGCCGCTGGCCAGCCGCAGAGTTTGCGTTGCCCCGGGAGGTTCCAGCGGCGCTGGCGGCAAGATCACGGGGCCAGCGGGAGCCAGGGCGGCGGGATCAGCCGGGGCGCTGAGCGCAGCGGCTGGGGGCTGTACCTCGGCAGAAACGCTGTGAAGGCCCAGTAGCAAGCCGGCGCCGAGCAGAGCGGCGGTGAGGCGACCGGCGGCCTTTGCGATCGGGCTCACTGGTTGAGCTTGAGCACGGCCATGAAGGCCTCCTGGGGCACATCCACCTTGCCCATCGCCTTCATCCGCTTCTTGCCCTTGGCCTGCTTCTGCAGCAGCTTTTTCTTACGGGAGATGTCGCCGCCGTAGCACTTCGCGAGCACGTCTTTACGCATGGCGCTGATGCTCTCGGAGGCGATCACGCGGCTGCCGATGGAGGCCTGGATCGGAATCTTGAACTGCTGGCGAGGGATCAATTCCTTGAGCTTCTCCACCAAGCCCTTGCCGACGTTGTAGGCCTTATCGCGGTGCACGATCGTGGTGAGGGGATCGGCCTTCTCGCCATTGATCAACACATCCAGGCGCACCAGGTCGTTTTTGCGGTAGCCAATCAGCGAATACTCCATCGAGGCGTAACCCTTGGTGCGGCTCTTCATCTGATCGAAGAAGTCGGTCACCA
>Ga0194122_10003878_pt1 | contig 14941 bp, 13 predicted proteins | sample TA2MahCa10mmetaG_FD_155487 | JGI IMG/M metagenome (GOLD analysis project Ga0194122, IMG submission 155487) | Freshwater microbial communities from Lake Tanganyika, Tanzania - TA2015021 Mahale Deep Cast 10m | ecosystem: Environmental > Aquatic > Freshwater > Lake | place: Tanzania: Lake... | reverse complement strand
TGTTCATTTTATTACTAAAATTATTACCTCCACCAATTTGATTATTCAAATCCATATCTTTTAATTCTAAATATTTTGTCTTATATTTTATATATTTATCTTTATAATCCATTATATAATATTAATGATAAATTATTTTTTCTCAGTTTCTACAACTTTTGATAATAACAAATCGTCATCTTCATTGGATAAATCCAGTAAAATTTTTGAAATACGCTGTAATAATTCTCTTTTTGATAAATTAGAATTATGGTTATATTCAACTTTAACAGAGTGAGTTTCAAAATTTTGAGACCATGACATATGTTTTTTATCTTCTACGCTTGATGGTGAAAAATCATTTACATTAACCAATATAGCTGGTTTTGTAGAATTCCATTTCAAAATATTATACCTAAGATTTTCAATTGTTTCATCCATACTGCTGAAAATATCAGCTGGAACATCAATCATTCTTTGAGTCATTGGATCTGTCATTTTATTAACATGTTATGATTAAATAAAAAAATCAATTTTTCAATTTAAAAAAATAATACTAATATACAATAAATGATAGAAATTGATTTCCAAGAAAAATATAACAAACCAATTGTTTTATACAATGGATGTATTTGTAGGACAAGAGTAAGTAATGATAAAATAACAATTATTGAAGATTTTGACACATGTAATCTTCAAGAAATAGACAAAATAAAAATTGTTGAAATAATGAATAAAAATTGGGATAAAGTATCCTTCAAAGAAGGACAAAAACATATGGATATTCTTATTGATGGTGAGCCATTTTTTAGAAGTTTTTGGGAAGAAGAATTATGGCTTCATCCAATGAATAAATATATAAAACCAGAAAAATATAATTATTACGATATTTGGAGTAAAAATTTTTAAATATTTTTTGTCTTTTTAATTTTTGTTATATTTTCTGATGTTGTTTTATCTCAACGTGTAGAAATATTATTATTATTTAATTAGTTTTTTTGCACAATATAACCATTTAATATAGTGGACTCCTATTGAAATTAAAATTATAATATTTATGAAAATATCAGAAGACAATTGGACATCTACATTTAATAATATAACATATGATTATAGCTTTGAAACTTTTATATGAATAATAGACTAGTTAATAAAAAACTAGAATTGAATTTATAAAAATGATGTAATTATAGGGAAACATTTGATAATTTCTTTACGACATAATGGACAATTTGTTTTTTGAGTATAATGTTTATTTAAACAATTAGAACAAAAGTTATGCTTACAATTTAATTGATATTCTACATTATTTGTATAACATATAGGACAAACTATTACATCAATATTATCTATTATAACTGTCGATGTATCTATATTTATTGTTCTCTCAATACTATAATTAATTATATTTTCATGTTCATTATAATCTATACTATAATTAGAATTAATACTACATAACCATTGAGCTAATTCTATATAAACATTCTCACATACTATCCGTAATGCGTAATCATTATTAGCTGATATATTAATGCTTGGTTGTTTCTCATATATCCATTTTGCTCCGTATAGATAATTATTCATACAACATATTTGAAATGTGTTTGTTTCAAATATAATGTCTTGTTTCATTGAATATATACATTCTACAACACCAAAATATTCATATGAGCATAATTGATTAATTGATTTCATTATATCGATTTTATCAATAATAGTATTATCTATCGAATGTAACCATTCTATTTGTTCTGTATCGTGTCTTGATAAATTTTCAAGTTGTAAACAATATTCAAATAATTCTAGTAAATCTACTTCTTTTATAATATTTGGATGTATTGAATATATAAATTCACATATTTCTATTTTAGATTTTTTAAGTGATTTTTTAAAAATTATATTATTATCTATACCTATATTTATATTAGGTTGAATTTGATATAAATATTCAGCAATATTACTAGAATATTTTTTACAAGCTATTTGAAATGCTTTTGTATATTCTTCTACAGACATTTTATAATCAAGAGTTAACATGAATTTAATGTATGTTAGGGTATCATATGTGCATAAAGTACAAAACGCATCTATAAATAACTTATTTGATTTATCTAAAGATATTAACCAATTAGAAATATCTATATAGTCTTCTCTAAAATTATCTAAAGAAATATAGGAAAGTATATTGATATAATCATCATCAATATTAGTATTTACTAAAATATTAATATTAGGTTGAATTTCTAAAAGCCATTTAGCCATCTGTATATTATTATTTTTACAAGCATATATAAATGATGTTTCGTTATCATTTGAAACATTAATATTGGGAAAAACAGTTAATAGCCATTTCGCCATATCAAAGCTGTCAGAGTTACAAGCTGTTTCAAATAAGTAATTATAGTCTATATTATATAATTCTGTATTTGTATTTAATAGTAATAAAACCAATTCACTATTACCACTTACAACACTGCTTATTATATCATTTCTACAAATTTTCAATCCTGATTTTGTTTCAATTAAATATTTAGCCATAATGTAATGTCCTTTTTTACATAATTTATTAAAGGTTGAATCTAAAATTCTAGTATTATTTGAAATAGATGTTAGCCATATCACTAACTCAAGATGACCATATTCGCAAGCAATATTATATATATCTTGTGTTGGATTTTTGTAGTATTCATTCTCATATAACCATTTAGCAACAGGTAGATGTCCATATTCACATATTTTATTAAATGTTTTATACGTAATTTTAATAACATTACAATATTGTATTAACCATTGAATTATTTCTAGTTGTCCATGTTCACATGTGAGTATAAATATATGATCAATATTATGTTTATCTATCATATGAATAGACATAATCCATTGAGCTAATATTAAGTGCCCTTTAAAACAACTGATTTTAAAAAAATCATCAAGTTTTACTTTTAATAGACTGTTATCAAAAGACTCATATATAAATTTAGCTAAATTATAATTACCATTACTGCATATAAAATAGAATGTTGAAAATTTTGGTATTACATTATTATTTTCTATACTATGTATCCATTTTATTACATTTATATTTTCACTTTCACAACTAAAAGTAAATAATTTGTCTAGACATATACGATTATTTGAATATAATTCAATGATTTGATCTATATTATTATTTTTTAATAATTCACTATAATCCATTATATTGATATATAATTCATTTTTTTATTTCATTCAATTTTTATTTATTTTTGATATAAAATATAAATATATACACTCCAAAAGTAGGATAAAATGAACAAAATATCTTAAAATCTATATAAACATCTAAAACTAATTTAATTTTATCAAATAAATATTTTCAAATCATTCATATAAATGCTGTTCCAAGAAATTTTGGAGAATATTTTTTACAAGAAAATAATGTTAAATTGTGCTTTTCAATTATACAATTTGGTGTAATATAGTAATAATAAATAATTATCTACCATTTAAAATTATATATATTTCAAATGGGGTTCCTGATTCTATTTATTTCGTTTATATAGACTGATTTTAGAACAAATCCTGTTTCAATTCTATATATACTAACAAAGTTTAAACAAATTAATTATTTTATTTTAAAAAATTGAAACTATATTTTTTTTAAATAATAACAAACAAACTAAAATGGGAAACACACATTCATCAATGGGATTGACATTTGGTTCTGCACTTGGAGGACTTTTATTAGCACCTTTTACTGGTGGAGCATCTCTTGTAGCTGTTGGAGTCACTTCCGGTATTGGAACCGCTGTTGGAACTACTACTTTTGCGTATAACGCCATAAATGATCGCCGTCCAGAAGAAGGTAAGGAAACGACAGATTTACTTATTGGAATTGGATGCGGAGCGATGGGTCCAATTGGAGGTATGGCAGCTGGTATGGGTGCTGAAGTCGCGGTTGGAGTTGATTTTTTAGGTTCCGGTATAGGATTAGGCGCTACAAATGCTGGTGATGGAAAATTCAAGCCTTATGTTGGAAATCAACAGAAAGCGGTTGAATACTATACACAAAAAGAAGAAAATAAGAAGATGTTGGAATTATCCAAAGAATTTTTCAAAAATCCAGTCATATTGGAATACAAAAAAATAAAAGTTTCCGATACACAATCCAATCTCTTCCTTAAAAAAAATTCACGGAGATATGTCAATTTGACCTATACAACTCTTTCGTTAAGCGGACTTCCACGTTCTGATTTGATTAAGTATTATGAGGATTGTGAGAAAAAAGGCAACATTTACGCTTCAAAATCAAAACAATCTCTTCTTGAAGCGATCGTTTATGGGTTAAATGCATTGGAAAATGCGAAAACATTTACATCCGAACAAGAAATATTATCAAGAATAAACGATATTCAAAAGTTAGATGAAGATATGCGAACATTTGGAAGCCTTATGGTTCAATCTTTCAAAAATCTGGTTGCTTCTGTTAAAGAGGAAACCAGATTGGCAAGAGAACAAACCAAAATAAAAGAAAATGTGGATAAAGCGTGGGATATTAAAAGCTCCCATGAAAAAAGACATCAATCCATCTATTTTGATTCTGAAAAATACAAGCTTACTACCACTGAAAAAATCAAGAAGATTGAGGATTTTCTTTATCAATTGGATGGAAAAAAGATTGAAGAAAGAGACATTATTCAACAAATATACTGGATATTAATTAATATTAAAAATTGAAATTATTTTATTTATTTTCCATTATAAATAATAAATGTCTATAGTAAATTGTAAAGTTTCCAATATTAGACCAAAATATAAAAATTTACAAGAATGGATGGATGATCCTAATAATATTTATATTGGAAGAGGAGGAGTAGTATTTATTGATAAACAACGATTTCCAAAACTATCATCCAACTTTGCCAATCCATTTAAAATTGGTAAAGATGGATCACGAGAAGAAGTAATTGAAAAATATAGAAATTTTATAACAACGAAAATAAAAAATGATGTATTACTAAAAGAAGAATTACTAACTCTTAAAGGTAAAAATCTTGGTTGCTGGTGTGCTCCAGAACCTTGCCATGGAAATATACTTTTAGAATTAATAGATATCAACAGAACTTTATATGGTTTGTGAATGGTGTGAAAATAAAAAAAAAATAAGTGAAATGATAACTTGTGGTGATTGTAATAAAAAATTTTGTAAAGATTGTAAATATGGAGATGATGTTATACCTACTGGTTTTAATTGTTGTGAATTAGATAATTTAGATGTTTAGATGATAAAACACTACAAAAAAAATAAAAAAATATCAATAAAGAAAAGGTAAAGAAGTTTATGAAATAGGAATGGATAAATTAAAAGAATTAACAACGGGATGTGATAAATTAACAAAAAAGTTTAACATATATATTTTCCATCTTTTGTTTTATACGAAAAGGTTTCATCTGGTTTTTGATGAAGACCCCGCCAAACTATTTTATATATCATGTTTTTTTGATATTTAATAGCACATTGTAATAAATTGCTACTAATTATTTTTATTGGTGAAAACTTGATCATGGTTATACTCTTTGGGCATGGGTTGTTTGAATATATGTAATAAGTTGGTAGATATAACAGGATAATCCATAGCAAGATCCAGATCGTATTTCGGCTTCTAAATCAAACTTAAAATCGATGTTAGCATTTATTAACCTTTCTATTTCATCTTCGTCAGCCTCACACGGTATTTTGTAAAGTTTAAACTCATCTAGTGATGTTAATGCTTGTCTATTTTCTAGGTCATAGTTGAGAAGTGCTTCATAGTGATTATTGATAATTGCCCAAAGCATCCCTTTAATTAATTCTTCTTCATCATACATAATTCTATCGTCTAATTTATTAGTCTCCATTATAATTCGTGTGTTTTATTTTTTTTTGTAATGTAATTATAAATCAAATTTTTGCAATATAAAAAAATAAATTTTTTATTTCTAAGAAGAATATAGCAAATTTAATTTTTTACACAATACGATAGCAAATAGTGATTTTATTACGACAATAAGGACACAAGTCGGATTTATTATAATTTTTATTTATACAACTTTCACAAAAATTATGTGCACAATTTGTTTGGATGTTTACAACCTTTTCATAACATATTGAACACTCTTTATGTTCATTATTAACATTACTTATTAAAATTGTCTTTGTATTATCAATAGGAAGTGGTTTATCAACATAATATGTTGTAATTTCATTATTCTCTATTTCAATATGATATGATTGATTTAATGTGCATAACCATTGAGCGACTACTATATGTCCATTTTTACACGCATTACAAAACGCATAATCATCTTGAATAGAAATAACAATATTAGGTTTTATGTGGTATAACCATTTGGCAACTCCTAAATGTCCGTTAAAACACGCCATACGAAATGACCATTCATCTTGAATAGAAATATCAATAGTAGGTTTTATCATGTATAACCATTGTGCGACTTCTATATGTCCATTTTTACACGCATTACAAAACGCATATTCAGCTTGAATAGAAATATCAATAGTAGGTTTTATCATGTATAACCATTGTGCGACATCTAAATAACCATTTCTACACGCACCACGAAAAGCACTTTCTTTCTCAATAGAAATATCAATAGTAGGGTTTATCTCGTATAACCATTGGGCGACTCTTAAATGACCACAAGAACACGCACCAACAAAGGCATATTCTTTTTTAGCAGAAATATCAATAGTAGGTTTTATCATGTATAACCATTCAGCAACTATTAAATGTCCTTTACTACATGCCTCACGAAACGCATGTTCATTTTTAGCAGAAATATCAATAGTAGGTTTTATCTTGTATAACCATTGGGCGACTCTTAAATGTCCTTCTTCACACGAAATACGAAACGCATATTCATTATCAGCAGAAATATTTATAGTAGGTTTTATTTGATATAACCATTGGGCTACTTCTAAATAACCATTTTCACATGCCTTTTGAAACGCATATTCTTTGTTAGCAGAAATATTAATAGTTGGTTTTACTTGAAGTAACCATTGTGCGACTCTTAAATGACCACATTCACATGCAACACCAAACGCAACTTCATCATCAATAGAAATATCAATATCTGGTTTAATAATGTATAACCATTGGGCGACTTCTAAATGTCCATTTTCACACGCATTACGAAAAGCACATTCACCATTAATAGAAATATCAATATTAGGTTTAATCTCGTATAACCATTGAGCTACTCTTAAATGTCCATTTTCACATGCGCTACAAAACGCATCTTCATCATTAGCAGAAATATCAAAATCAGGATTGTCTGTAATAAATTGTTGAATAAGTATTAAATTTCCTTCTTCACAAAAAGTTCTAAATTGGTCCATTATACTTTTTAAATAAATATATTTTTAATATGAAAACACTACATTATCAATTTTTAATAAATTTAAAAAACTGTCAATTGTATTATAAATAGTAAATATTATCATAAATGTCAAATCCACTTGAACGACCTGACGATTTCTTATTCATAACTGGAATTCCAGAAGTTCTATTCGGAGAACAAACTCCTGAAATATGTATGAAAGAGGTTAGAGAAAATGGATATGCAATCTTCTTTGTAAAAGATCAAACGTCGAAAATCTGCATGGAGGCAGTCAAACAAAATGGACTTGCTTTACAATTTGTCAAAGAACCCACCGATGAAATATGTTTGCTTGCAGTCCGAGAAAATGGAAATGCTTTGGAATATGTTAAGAAACAAACCCCTGAAATTTGTTTGGCGGCTGTTAAAGAAAAAGGGCTTGCTTTACAATTTGTAAAGAAACAATCTGATCAAATATGCTTAGCTGCAGTGGAACAAAATGGTTGTGCTCTACTGTTTGTGAAGAAACAAACACATAAAATATGCTTGGCGGCAGTTAAACAACATGCCATGATTTTGGGTCGTGTCAAGCAACAAACTCATGAAATCTGCTTGGTTGCTATACAAAAAAATGGGTTGGCTTTGCAGTTTGTAAAAGAACAAACACCTGAACTTTGCTTGGCTGCTATAAAAAATAATATCAAGGCATTGAAATATGTTAAAGAACAAACTCATGAAATCTGCTTGGAGACTATAAAAAAAGAAAGTTTTTTATGGGATAGTTCTGCGTTAAAGTATGTCAAAGAACAAACACCAGAGATATGCTGGGCGGCAGTCAGAGCAAATAGTTATGCATTGCAACATGTTAGAGAACAAACACCTGAACTATGCTTGTTTGCTGTTAGACAACATGGAGATATTCTGCAGTATGTCAAAGAACAAACACCCGAAATATGCTTGGCGGCTGTTAATCAATTTGGTTTAGCCTTAGAACATGTTAGAGAGCAAACACCTGAAATCTGTTTGGCAGCGGTCAAAGAATATGGTTTTGCTTGGAAATTTGTAAAAGAAAAAAACCTTGAACTCTACTTAGCAGCAAGATCTGCTGGTATAACTAGATTTGTTATGCCAGGTAAAAAAGCACCATTAGAAAAGCAATTGGAAAGACTTAAACTAAATGGGTTAGACTTAAAATGTTTTAGAGAACAAACACCTGAACTTTGCTTGGCGGCAGTAAGTCAAAATGGTTTAGCTTTAAAATATGTAAAATTGCAAACACCTGAAATTTGTATGATAGCAGTTAATCAAAATAGTTTAGCATTCGAATATGTCATAGAACAAACACCTGAACTGTGTTTAGTGGCTGTCAGTAATGATGGTTTAGCTTTAAAACATGTTAGAGAACAAACAATGGAAATCTGCTTGGTTGCTATGAAAGAAAATGGAGATGCTTTAGAATATGTCAAAAAACAAACACCTGAAATATGCTTTGTTGCTTTAGAACAAACAGGTAGTGCTTTTGAATATGTTAATGAAAAAACATCTGAATTGGTATTGTTGGCTGTCAAATTACACGGTATTGGATTAGAATATATTAAAGAACAAACATCAGAAATTTGTTTGTTAGCTGTTAATCAAAATGGTTGGGCTTTGAAACATGTTAGAGAACAAACCCCTGAAATCTGCTTAGGCGCTGTCACTCAAGATGGTTTAGTTCTCAAATATGTCAAAGAACAAACGATCGAACTGTGCTTAGCCGCTGTTAATCAAAATGGTTTAGCCTTAGAACATGTTAGAGAGCAAACCCCTAAAATCTGTATGGTTGCTGTCTCTAATGATGGTTTAGCCTTAAAATATGTTAAAGAACAAACGCTAGAATTGTGCTTAGCTGCTGTCAGTCAAAATGGTTTAGCCCTAGAATACATTAAAGAGAAAACTCCAGAATTGTGCTTAGAAGCTGTAAGTCAAAATGGTTTAGCTTTAGAACATGTTAAAATACAAACGGATGAACTCTGCTTTGCAGCTGTCAGTCAAAATGGTTTAGCCTTAGAATATGTTAAAATGAAATGGAAAACGGATGAACTCTGCTTGGTCGCAGTTAATCAAAATGGTTTAGCCTTAGAACATGTTAGAGATCAAACACCCGAAATCTGTTTAGCGGCTGTTAATCAAAATAGTTTAGCAGAAAAACATGTATTTAATGATGATAACTGTTGGTGAAATAGTCTCTAAAAAAGGAAAAAAATTTGATTGTCTTTTTTTTTTTTTTTAAACTATCAATAAAAGGATACAACTAAGAAAATGAGTTTAGAATATAGAATTAAAATAAATCTTGGTTTTGAAAAGTTTAAACAACTACAAGAACAATCAACACCTGAACTGTGCTTGGAAGCTGTCAAAAAAATTGGTTTTGCTTTGAAATTTGTCAAAGAACAGACACCTGAAATCTGCTTAGCTGCGGTCAACCGAGATGGTTTGGCTTTGGAATTCGTTAAAGAACAGACACCTGAAATCTGCTTGGCTGCGGTCAACCGAGATGGTTTGGCTTTGGAATTCGTTAAAGAACAGACACCTGAAATCTGCTTGGCTGCGGTCAAAACTGATATTATGGCTTTGAAATATGTCAAAGAACAAACACCTGAAATCTGCTTGGCTGCTGTCAAAAAACATGGTATTGCTTTGAAATTAGTCAAAGAACATCATCAGACACCTGAGATCTGCTTGGCTGCTGTCAACCGAGATGGTTTGGCTTTGGAATTCGTTAAAGAACAGACACCTGAGATCTGCTTGGCTGCTGTCAACCAAGATGGTTGGGCTTTGAAACTTGTCAATGAACAGACACCTGAGATCTGCTTGGCTGCTGTCAACCGATATGGTTCGGCTTTGGAATTTGTTAAAGAACAGACACCTGAGATCTGCTTGGCTGCTGTCAACCGATATGGTTCGGCTTTGAAATTTGTTAAAGAACAGACACCTGAGATCTGCTTGGCAGTGGTCGAAAATGATAGTATGGCTTTGGAATTTGTCAAGGAACAAACACCTGAAATGTGCTTGGCAGCGGTCAACCGAGACGGGTATGCTTTGCAATTTGTCAAGGAACAGACTCCGGAAATTTGCTTGGCAGCGGTCAAAAAATATGGTATGGCTTTACAATTTGTCAAGGAACAAACTCCGGAAATTTGCTTGGCTGCGGTCAAAAGCGATGGTATGTCTTTGAAATATGTTAAAGAACAAACGCATAAGATTTGCTTGGCAGCAGTCAAAAGCCGAAGTATGTCTTTAGAATTAGTCAAAGAACATCATCAGACGCCTAAACTCCACATGGCTGCGGTCAAAATAAACGGTATGGCTTTGAAATTCATCAAAGAACAGCATCAGACGCCTGAACTCTGCATGGCTGCGGTCATTGAAAATAGTAATGCACTTATATATGTCAAAGAGGAATATGTCAAAGAAGTAACTGATTTAATTAATGAGTATCGTGATTTTGGTGATTTGAGTGAAGAAGATGATGACGATTTTGATTTGTAATTATTTAAACATATTTATCAGGTTAAAAATTGCGATTATCTTAGGTAAGTTTTTTATTTATATATTTTTTTTGTTAATCTAAATTGTTTAGCAGAAAAACATGTTGGTCATTCGTTAAAAAAAAATTGATTGTCATTATTTATATATTAATAAGAAACAAATCAAGAAACAAACCAAGAATAAAATGAAAGATAAAAAAACTATTGAGTTTTTGAAGGAACACTACTTATCTCCTATGGATTGGGAGGGTTGGATTAGAGCTCTCAAAAAGGATCAAAGTCCAGAAAAATGTTTAGAAGCAGTCCAGGAAGACGGTTTGCTAATCTACTTTGTCAAGAAACAGACTCCTGAAATCTGCTTGGCTGCTTTAAGTAATTGTAATCAACCATATTGTTGTGAATGTTTAAAATATATCAATCAGCAAACTCCTGAGATATGTTTAGCTGCGGTCAAAATAAACGGTAATGCTTTGGAGTATGTAAAAGAACAAACACCTGAAATCTGCTTGGCTGCTGTCCAACAACATGGTAAGGCTTTAGAATTTGTTAAGGAACAGACGCCTGAAATCTGCTTGGCTGCTGTCAAAAATGATGGTTGGGCTTTGAAATTTGTTAAAGAACAGACACCTGAAATCTGCTTGGCGGCAGTTAGTAATAGGGGTCCTACTTTGAAACTTGTCAAAGAACAAACACATGAAATATGCTTGGCGGCAGTTAATAGCTATGGTATGGCTTTGGAACTTGTCAAGGAACAAACGCCTGAAATCTGCTTGGCGGCAGTTAGTAATTCCGGATGGGCTTTGATATTTGTCAAAGAACATTATCAGACGCCTGAAATTTGCTTGGCTGCGGTCAAAAGCGATGGTATTGTTTTGCAATATGTCAAAGAACATTATCAGACGCCTGAAATGTGCTTGGCTGCGGTCAACAGCGATGGTATGTCTTTGAAATATGTCAAAGAACATTATCAGAAGCCTAAAATTAGGTTGGCTGCGGTCAAAAGCCGAGGTATGTCTTTGGAATTAATCAAAGAACATCATCAGACGCCTGAACTCCGCATGGCTGCGGTCAAAAGAAATGGTCTTGCATTGAAATTCATCAAAGAACATCATCAGACGCCTGAACTCTGCATGGCTGCGGTCATAGAAAATAGTAATGCCCTGGAATATGCCAAGAAACAAACCCGTGAAATCTGCTTGACAGCAGTAAAAAAAATGGGTACAACTTTGCAATTTGTCAAAGAACAGACGCCTGAAATCTGCTTGGCTGCGGTCGAAGACGATAGAGGTGCTGCATGTGATGTCAAAAAACCAACTGGTAAAATAAAAAAAATGTTGGAGCACAAACCCTTAAAATTTGTAATTATATAAGGATAGTAATTATACCCAACTAATGAAATAAAAAAGTTGGCGTGTGGTAAGTTGGATTTTGTAATTATTTAAACGTATTTATCAGGTTAAAAATGGTGCTTATTTAAGGTAAGTTTTTTTTATTTTTTAATATATCTTTTTTACATACACAAAACTATTCATATATATTTATAATAGCTGAAAAATATCTTTTTCACATTCAATCATCGACTCGCTAAAATCTAAGCACATATTATATATATCATTTTTCATCTCATCAAAATTAATATTATCATCTTTATTAGAAATAGTATTATTAATAATTGATGTAATCCGTTCATCTAAATGAAAGGAAACAGTATAAAATTCTGGACTAATACGATCAATATTTAAACAACAGTTTTCCATATTTCTAAAATAATTTTTTGTGCTATCAACAAAATACAAACAAATATTAAAAATTTCTTTATGGATATAAGTAATAGTATCTTGATTATCTAATATACTAATATCATTATCAAATGTTGTATCAATAAGTTCCCTAATTAATCCTTGTAAGTTAACAGAATTTGCTATTTCTTCAAATAGTGTATGTGGAAAATCTACAGTATCTTCATCACTAAATACATCTTCAATACATTCAGTATAATGGTGATTATTCTCTAATCTATTGCTCATTTTTTTTATAAAAATTAAATTAAAAAAAAAATACGTATCAATTTTTTAAACATTTCCCAAATATTTTACACCTTTTCAACATTTAACACGCCGGCTTTGATTTTGTGGGGGAAAATAATAAAAACTTAATTATTTATATAATCTAACAAAAAGATATGTATGTCTTCTTTTGATTGCAATAATTCTGGATAACCTTTTTCATCACGAATATTACTATTGATAAAACTTTCATAATCGATATCATATTTTGCAAGTAGTTCATTTTGTGTCATTTTGGTTTCTTGTAAATATTTTGTTGTATCTTTTATCATAATTTCAAATGGTTCATAAAAAATAATTATCGGTTTTGTAATATTCCATGGACTAATTATTTTATTTGGAATAGATAGTTCCTTTGTAATCTTATGTTGTATTCCTAATAATGTATTCGTCGTATCAATAGGAATTAGAGGTTTATCAGGATTTTCATTAATATTTTTTTCAGTATATTCAATTGCAGAATTAGTATACCTTCTATATATAGGTTGGGGTTTGAAATCACTATACTCCATTTTTAATTATATATGTGATAAAAGTCGGCGTTTTAATAAGCAAAGGAGTTAATATGATATTAATAATCATTATAATTATTTTCATAATCATTATAATTATTTTCATAATCATTATAATTATTTTCATAGGTAATATAATTATTTTGGTAATCATTATGCTTATTTTCATATTCGAATTTAGAATTAATACTTTGTTGAATTGATAATATTTTTTCATAAGCAATTTGTCTATCTTGAAAGTTATTTTTTTTATTTGATACAAAATTATATAAATTTTCAAATAGAATTAATTTACTTTGATTATCAATTATTGTCTGAATTTCAATATTATTCATAAAATTATTAGGAATATTATTTTTATTTAATATGACCTTTCTAGCTATTCTATAAAATATCATTGATGCTAAAATAGGAATATATGATACTACAAAACTGTTTAGAATAATTCCGTATTCAGCCAATTTATTTAAAATTAATACACTAAAATCGGTAGTAATACTAAAATAATTTATAATAGTTTTTTTTATGAAACAAATTAATTTTCCAATATTTGTTTTAAATATTCCTTCAAAAAAGTTATAAATTCTATCTTCTTTGTCCATTTCCCTATTATTTATATTTGAAACTAATAAATTAGAAGTCAATGCTATATGTGGAATAATATAATCATCTAAAAATTCTTTTGTAAATGTTTCAGAATATTTTGATAAACAGAAAGATAAAGTCGCATGAGAACTTAAAACCATTGCACTATAATTTTCAAAATACATTTTAACATTACTTTTGATTTTTGATTTCAAATATTTTTTAATTCCAATATAGTTTATAGTTTTTATTTCTTGATCAATATAAACAATTGAATTAGATAATGAACCAACAACGGTAGAACCACCAACTTGTGCCATAGCTTCAATAGAAATATCATATTCTAATTGTTTTTTGTTAGCATATATCATAATTTCAAACCTCGAATATTTTCCCTTTCCATTATTGCTATCTTCTGTTTCTTGTTGTTCAAAATTACTTAAATTATCCTTTTGTTGTTGTGTTCTTTTTGTATTGAGCTCAATAATTAAAGCTTGGTATTGTTCCGGTGTCATACTATCAGAATTTGCTTCATTACCCGTTTTCCATAATATATACAAATTATAAATGAATGTAATTATATTTTCATTTTTATGTCTATCCCAATAATTTGGTTCTGCTTTAACAATGTCATTAGGAAATATATATGAAAATATATTAAATCCATATTTTTTCCAATTGTTCCATATAAGTATTAAGTAATCAAATATATTAACATCACATTTTTGATTTCTATAAATTAAATTTCTTATTTTATCTATTTGTTCTAAAGATAAATTATTAACACTATTCCAATAGTTATTTAATATTTCTGTTAAAAGTAAATCAACATACTGTTGATAAAGAGTTTTTTTAGGTTGACTATCATCTTGTGGAACATATTTTTGCCAAGTAAATCCAGTGCATACAT
>Ga0194122_10003874_pt1 | contig 14948 bp, 15 predicted proteins | sample TA2MahCa10mmetaG_FD_155487 | JGI IMG/M metagenome (GOLD analysis project Ga0194122, IMG submission 155487) | Freshwater microbial communities from Lake Tanganyika, Tanzania - TA2015021 Mahale Deep Cast 10m | ecosystem: Environmental > Aquatic > Freshwater > Lake | place: Tanzania: Lake... | reverse complement strand
GCAGCCCAATGCAGACCCCCAATGGTCTGAGGCACAGGTATACCCGCCCGCCCCGGATTATCCTGAGCGCCGCGCCGGCAGGGTGCGCTGGCATCTGGTGGTCGAAGGCCCCACCCGCAAGACCCGTGCCCAGATCGTGGGCCAGGTAGAGGAGTTCTATGCCAGTGTGCGAACCACGGTAGACCTGGTGATCGAAATCGATCCCCTGAGTCAGAGCTAGGCCAGGGAAGCCTCTAGAGGTAATGCGCCGTGCCGGTCATGACCCGGCCAGATAGCCGCATAGCCGAACGCACGACGAGGGGCAGGGGCCTTGCCCCATGGTGGCGGGCGTTTTGGCCATGACTAGCTTCATCTTGAATCATCTGGGCCACTACGGCATGGGAGCTCCGGTCATCGGCCGGCAGCCGTGCCTGATGGCTATGCAAATGCGACTCTACCTGCTTCTCGGTTTCGGACAGAAATCCCAGGGAGACCGGCCCGCCGAGCCGTCCGGCCAGATATCCCAGGCCAAAGGCACCGGCATACCACAAGGGGTTCAAAAGGCTCTTGCGGCCCTCTAAGGCTCTTATGCGGTCTTCGCACCATCGTAGATGATCGGCCTCCTCGCGGGCCGCCTGCCGCAGCAGGCCTTCGAGCTCCGGCGTGCCAGCCGCCAAGGCCTGCCCCTGATAAAGCGCCTGTGCGGCCACTTCTCCCGAATGATTTACCCGCATCAGGGCCGCGCTTAGGGCACGATCCGCGGGGCTGAGGCTTGCCTCGGGAATGGGGCTGAGGCTTGCCTCGGGAAGGGCCGCGGCAGGCGAGGGACGCCCCGATCCCGCAGGGGCACTGCTCACAAGGGTACGCAGGGCGTTGTCTGCGGCAATACACAGCCGATCAACAAGGCCCAGTGTGGCTGCCATTTCCTGTGCCTACTCTTTAAAGCTGCCACCCGCACTATTGGCAAGGTGAACGGTGGCCTTACGAATCTCTTCATCAGAGTATCGGCCGCCACCCTGTGCTGGCATGGCGCCCTTGCCCTTCATGGAGGACTGATAGAGCCCCTCCAGGCCCTGGGCAAGCCGGGGCTTCCAGGCAGAGGCATCGCCTAGTTTGGGCGCGTTTAAGGCGCCAGTAGTGTGACAGGCCGCACATGCGGCAGAGTAGACCTGTGCCCCGGTTCGGATCACGGCAGCCGCAGTGGTGCCGCCTGCTGCTGCCTCGGGCCCACTGGCCACGCGGCCTATGGGCGCGATGCGCTGGGCGGTGGCCTCGGGAGAAAAGGCATCACTACCCGCCCCCATCTTTGGCCGTGAACCCACATAGACGGTGAGCAACACAATCACCACGATGGGCACCACGAAGGCGAGCACTACCGCGACGATTAACTGCTGGGGGGTTTTTATGGGACTCTCGTGTTCGCTCATTGCGTCTCCGGGGCTGAGTAATAGGGGCCGATGCTGCCGATGCTGCAAGTGGCATCGCTGATCAACGATCCCGCGTATTATACGAAGCCTGCGCCTGCGTCTGTAGCTCAGTGGATAGAGTATTGGCCTCCGAAGCCAAGGGTCGCAGGTTCGATTCCTGCCAGACGCGCCACACCAACTACCCGAATGACTCAAACCCCTAAGCAGGCGGTTGCCATTGCCCTTCAGTCCGCCCTTGCTGCAGTAGCAGCAGGCGTGGACCCTGACATCCCTCCGGCCCCGTCAGGCCTGAACCTTCCGGGCGAGGAGGCCATCCTCAAAAGCCTGGTGCCCACGAAGCAGGCAGGCCATGGCGACCTTGCATCGGGCCTGTCGCTGCGCCTTGCCAAGGGCTGGGGGGTGCCGCCTTTAAGGCTCGCTGGGGCGATCGCCCGACAGCTTATGGGCAGACGCCCTGAGACCCCAGAGGCCCCCAAGAGCCCTGAAGGCCCCGAAGGTCCTGTGGCGGGTCCTGTGGCGCCGCCTCTGGAGAAGGCTGAGGCGGCAGCCCCGGGATTTATCAACCTATGGCTGACGGCCGCAGCCCAGGGGTCGATCCTCGAACCGATTCTGCGTGCGCCGACCGCCTTTGGCCGAAGCCCTGCCCGAGGCGATCGGCAGGTGCTGCTGGAGTTTGTCTCTGCCAACCCCACCGGACCTTTGCATGTGGGCCATGGCCGGCAGGCGGCGCTCGGCGACTGCATTGCGGCGCTCCTAGAGGCCCAGGGCGCCGCAGTCACGCGTGAGTTTTATTACAACGATGCCGGCACCCAGATTGAAAACCTCGCCCTATCCGTACAGGCGCGCATTCAGGGGATATCGCCCGAAGACCCTCGCTTTCCTGCCGATGGCTATCGCGGCGATTACATTACCGATATTGCTGCTGCCTACATGGCTGGCCGTACCGTCGTACCCGCTGATGCCCCTGCGGTGACAGCTCGGGCCGATCCTACCGATATTGAGGCGGTGCGCGCCTTTGCCGTGGCCTACCTTCGGTGCGAACAAGACGAGGACCTTAAGGCCTTTGGGGTGCGGTTTGACCGGTTTAGCCTCGAATCTGCCTTGTACCGTGAGGGCCATGTGGCTGATATCGTCAGGCGGCTACGGGCCTCGGGTTATGCCTATGAGCACGAGGGCGCCCTCTGGCTGCGCTCTACCGACTTCGGTGACGATAAAGACCGTGTGATGCAGAAGCAGGCCGGGGGCTTTACCTACTTTGTTCCTGATCTGGCCTACCATGAGCAGAAGTTTCTGCGGGGCGTGCACAGGGCCATCAACATTCAAGGCTCAGACCACCACGGCACCATTGCCCGCGTGCGCGCTGGTCTCGCAGCCCTGCAGGCCGGTATTCCTGCTGACTTTCCCGAATATGTACTACACAAAATGGTTACCGTGGTTCGGGGCGGTCAGGAGGTGAAGATCTCCAAGCGGGCGGGCAGCTACGTCACGCTGCGCGATCTGATTTCCTGGTCTGGCGATGGCGACCTTGTCCGGGGCCGGGATGCAGTGCGGTTTTTTTTGATTTCCCGAAAGGCCGATACCGAGTTTGTCTTCGATATCGACCTTGCCTTGTCACGTAGCGATGAGAACCCGGTCTACTATATCCAGTACGCCCATGCGCGTGCCTGTAGCGTGCTCGCCCAGGCAGGTAGCGCCCGCGACCGCTGGCAGGCCCCGGCCGCATTGGGCAGGCAAGACCTGCAACACCCGGTTTCCGTTGCATCTGCCGCCGTGTCTCTGCCCAATCTTGCCCTTCTGGTTACGCCCCATGAGAAGTCCCTGTTGATGCGGCTTGCGCAGTTTCCAGAGGCACTGTCAGAGGCTGCAGAGGGGCTCTCCCCCCATGTGCTTGCCTTTTACCTGCGAGACCTGGCTGCCGACTTTCACAGCTTCTACAATGCCCAACGGGTGCTGATTGGACAATCCGATCTCAGAGATGCGCGCCTTGCCTTAGTCACCGGCACTGCGGCTATTCTGCGGGAAGGGCTGGGGCTGCTTGGGGTCTCAGCACCCGAGCAGATGTAGCGGTGGTTCTGCGCGATAGTCTCAGGCAGACTGGGTCGGCACTCGGTATCATCACGAGACTGTGACCCGCTTCTTAAGCCCTCTAGGCCCCCTTTCTTTTTCAGGCCATCTTAGGCCTTCTCTGCCGCCGCAGGGGCTTGCCTTGTTTCCTTTTGTGCTCGGGTTTGCGACCGCACTGGTACTTGCCGCCGCAGTGGCCTTGTACATTACCCAGGCCCCCGTTCCCTTTGTAGACCGTGGCATACAACGGCCCCAAGGCTCGATCTCTGGAGTCCCGCCGGAGACGGGGCAGCCCTCGCAGTCATCGCAAAAGGCCGGCGCATCCTCCTCCCCCATCGATAATGAGGGCCGCGCTGGTTCGAAGTCAGCCCCCTTGGCCTCGCCTACGGATCTCGCGCCTGCTGCCGAGGGCGCTGGTGGTCAGGGCTCGCCCTCAGCAGGAGCCTTGCCGCCCGCTCTCACGCCGTCTGCCCCGACTGGGCCGGGCGTTACACCTGGTGTTTCGGGCCAGGCCGCCTCGGTAAGCCAGTTCTTCCTTCAGGTGGCGGCCTTTAAGTCCTCTGACGAGGCAGACCAGATGCGCGCCCGCCTAGCGTTTATGGGTTTTGAGGCACAGATCTCGGAAGGAAAGCGCGACAATCTACTCTTTTATCGGGTTCGCCTTGGCCCCTATAGGAGCTTTGAGGAATTGAACCGAGTCAAGACCAGCCTGTCAGACAATGGTCTGGAGTCTACAGTGGTGCGGTCGTCCCAATAAGTGAGGAGAAGCATGAAAGCCCAGGGGTCTACGCCAGTTATCACGTCCGCGCTTCGGCGCAGCCTCATCATCACGCCTATTGTTTTCGGTTTCTCGCTGGCCCTGCCTTCGCGTCTGGCGGCACAGTCGTTTGATGAGGGTATCGACTATCGTGTGTTGCGAGACCCTGTGCCAACCGGATCGCCGGGCAAGATCGAGGTCTTGGAGTTTTTCTGGTATGGCTGCCCGAACTGCAGAAGCTTTGAGCGTCCGCTGGCGGCCTGGAAGGCCAGTGTTGGCCCCCATGTGGTCTTTCGTAAGGTCCATGTCTCCTTTCGCGAAGAAGGCCACCAGAAGCTTTTCTACACCCTGGAAACCTTGGGTCAGGCAGACCGGCTTTCGGCGCGGGTGTTTGATGCTATTCATGTCGCCAAGCAGCCCATGAACAGCCTGTCTATGCTCAAAGACTGGGCCAAGCAAAACGGCATCGACCCTCAGCAGTTTGAACAGTCCTGGGCGTCATTTTCGGTGCAGTCCCAGATGAAGCGCGCCAACACCCTGATGCAGGCCCATCGTATCGATAGTGTTCCGCAGTTGTCCGTAAATGGCCGGTACGTTACCTCGCCCGCGATGGTGGGGGGAAGCCAGGCACGGGCGTTGCAGGTCGTGGACTATCTTGTGAACCTTGAGCGAACCGCCAAGGGCATTTAGCGTTACTAGAAGCGTTAGGAATCCTGCCCGTCTGGGCTATCGGGTGTAAGCAGCAGAGAATAGGCCTGCTGCCGGGTGAGCCCGGTTGCGGCAGACACGATTCTCGCGGCCTCAGACTTTGGCAGGGCCCGCCTGACTGCAGAGAGCCAGGGTGCCCAGTCGCCTGGAATCTTTTCTGTCGCGGGGCAGGGGGCAGTCTCGCGAATGGCAAAAACAATCGCATACTCCCCTTTGCGTGTCTGTGGGTCTAGCGCCGCGCGGTCTGCGCGCTGCTGGCGGATGTCGCCCAAGGAACCCCGCCACAGCGTCTCAAACCTTTTTGTCATCTCTTTGGCCAGCAGGGTCTGGGTCTGTTCTCCCAGCACGGTAATGCAGTCCTCAATGCTTTCCTCGAGCCGATGCGGAGAGGCAAAGACCAGGCAGACGCCGCCGGTATCGGCGATCGCCTGTAGGAGCTTTAAGCGCGCCGAGCGTCGGGCGGGCAGAAACCCCCAGAAGGACCAGGCACGGCCCTCTTGCGGCGTAAACCCGCAGACGCTTAAGGCTGCGGTCAGGGCGCTCGGACCAGCAATCGGAAACACGGCAAACCCATGACTCCAGGCAGCATCGACCAGCCGTTGCCCCGGGTCGGCAATGCCTGGCGTACCCGCATCTGAGACCAGGCCAACCCGTTTGCCTTCAGAGAGCGCCCCCATTACTCGGGCGGTCTGGGCGGCTTCATTGTGGGCGTGAATGGTAATCACCTTCTGGGACACCGGACTGATCTGCGCCAGCTGCAGCAGGTGGCGGTACTGGCGGGTGTCTTCTGCGCAGATCAGGTCTGCCTGTGTCAATACCTGCCGGGCATGGGGCGAGAGGTCATCCATATGCCCAATGGGTGTAGCAATGACATAGAGGCCTGGGTTTAATTCGGTCATGACCCAGACTCAGCGACGACAGGCAAGCCTTGCACGGGGGCGGTGGGCAGAAGACCAGGCATTGGATTTTCTACAGTCTGAGGGCCTTATGCTGATTGCGCGCAATGTGAGATACCGCTGCGGAGAGCTCGACCTCATTATGACCGATGGCCTCCAGGTGGTCTTTATCGAGGTTCGGTACCGGTCACGCTCTGACTATGGCAGTGCCGCCGCCTCGGTAGACCATCGCAAACGGCAGCGCCTGGTGCGGGCTGCGCTGCTCTGGCTTAGCCGTCGTCCGGGGCCGCTGCCAGCCTGTCGGTTCGACCTGGTGGTCTTGGGGCCGGGTCAAAGGCTCTGGCTGCCGGGGGCGTTTCTGGCTGGCGGTCTTTTATAATAAGGATCCCTCGACGATAGGAGTTTCCGAAATGAACCAACGACGCCTCTTGCTGGTGGCAGCACTCTCTGGGGCGGGCAGTATGGGCCTTTCTGGCTGCTTTCCTGTGGTCGCAACAGGCATGGTCGTAGGCGCGTTTGTCATCTCCGATCGACGCACGGCCGGGGCCCAGGCAGAAGACAAGGCCATAGAGCTTAAAGCCTTTGACCGGATTCGCACCCGGTTTTCGTCAGACAAGTCAGTCTCTGTGGGCGTGACAAGCTTTAATCGCATCGCGCTGATCACCGGCAGTGTACCTAACGCAGCCGTGCGCGCTGAGGTGGCGGCGATTGTCAGTCGGATTGAGAACGTGCGCCTTGTGATCAATGAGACCCAGACGGGCGCTCCGCAGAGCACAAGCGGCTATGGGGCGGACGCCTTTATCACATCCCGGGTTAAGCTCGCGCTGGTTGATGATAAGTTGATCAACGCGAATTTTGTGAAGGTGGTTACCGAGTCTTCCGTGGTCTTTCTCATGGGCCTGGTGACGGAAAAAGAGGGCAATCGGGCGGCTGAGATCACCTCTCGGGTGCCTGGGGTGCGGCGGGTGGTAAAGGTCTTTGAGACCATCAGCGAAAGCCAGGCCATGGCCCTGGAGTCTGCAGCCAAGTCCGGGGGGCCTCTGCCAGAGACCACGGGTGCCAACCCGGCCCAGCCTGGCAGCACAGGCAATGCGATTCCCACCCCCGCACCTGCGGCACCAGCCCCACCAGCCCCACCGCCAGCTCCAGTGGCACCTGCGTCCCCCTCGGGAACGCAGGTTATGCCGGTTCGCTAGTCTTTGAGCAGCCGAAGGGCGTTGCTAACAACGGCCACAGAACTAAGCGCCATGGCAGCCCCGGCAATGGCCGGCGAGAGGCTGCCCGAGGCGGCCAGGGGAAGCGCCAGCAGGTTAAAGCCAAAGGCGAATCCAAGGTTCTCAATAATGCGTCGGCGTACTTTTCGACAAAAGCCAATGACTTCGGCGACGGCCAAGAGTCGCTGGCTGTTGGTGAGAGTAATGTCTGCTGTCTTCAAGGTAATGCTGGCCCCTGCCGATAAGGCAATGGCAAGGTCGGCCTGTGCCATGGCAGCCAGGTCGTTAATGCCGTCGCCAACCATGGCCGTCTTCTCGCCCTGAGACTGCCATTGTTTTAGACGCTGGGCCTTGTCCTCTGGGCTCTGCCCCCATGCGGTGTCTGTAAGGGGTATCGCCGTTGCCGCTGCCGCTGCCCGTACTGCCCCCTCACGGTCGCCGCTTAGCAGTGCCGAGACGATGCCAAGCTTCGCCAAGGCGGCCACTGCGGCGTGGGCATCGGGTTTAAGCGAGTCCTGGGCCCAGACGCTGCCCTGCCAGACCCCATTGATGGCAATGTCGATCTGGCTGGCCGAGGGCCAGAGGCCGGCGGCGGCCACATCGAGCCCCTCTGGAATAGAGCCTGTGGTCTGATCCGCTACCCAGGCAGGCTTTCCCACGATGACGCTGCCTGTAGGGGTCTTGGCGATTATTCCCAGCCCGGGCAGCACCTGCGCCTCTTCGTAGGCGCGGGGCTCGGCTCGGCCGGCCGCGTGCGACCAGAAAGCACCTGCAAGCGGATGGGGGTTTCCCTCCTGGGCTGCGACGGCTGCGGCCAGCCAAGGGGGAAAGTGCTCCGGCAAGATCGCCCGGGGCGGCAGATCGGCCGAGGCAATTCCCACGAGCCTTGGCCGACCCTCGGTAAGGGTGCCCGTCTTATCAAATACTACCCGTCGCAGTTCGGCTGCCGTCTGTAGGCTTGCGGCATTGCGAAACAGCCATCCTTTCTGAGCCCCACGTGCGAGCCCTGTCGCGATGGCCATGGGGGTGGCAAGGCCTAAGGCACAGGGGCAGGCGACAACCAAAAGGGCGATTGAGCGCTCCAGGGCCACGGCAAAACCCGCCCCCCACAGCGTCTGGACAATCAGGTTCATTACGGCCAAGGCCGCGACGGCAGGCACAAAAACGGCCGCCACCTTGTCGGCCCACTCGGCAATCGGAGCGCGGCTGGCAAGGGCCGACATCATCTGATCGCGCAGCCGCGACTGCCGCCACTGGTCGGGGTTGCCTTCCACACGCACGAGGACCGGCTCGGAGATATTGCGTGTACCGCCGATGACCCGGTCCCCCACGCCTCTGGCAACTGGCAGCGACTCTCCCGTGAGGCCCGACTCATCGAACTCACTGGTACCCGCGACAACGACCCCGTCGCAGGGCAGGCCAGCCCCGGCTGCAAGCCATAGATGTTCGCCGTTTTTTAGTCCCTGGGCGGTGCATGCGCTTAGCCGTTCGGGCAGTACCGATGCCGGATCGGCCAGGTCTGAGGGCTGCCCTGCGAATCGCAGCACAGGGCTTGAGGCCTCGTGTAGGAAGGGTGCGAGGGCAGCAAGGGTTCGGGCCTGCGCCCGGTCTTGGAGCCGAGGGCCAAGGTGCGTCATGGCGAGTACCACCACCGAGGCCTCAAAGTAGATCGGGCCTTGGCCCGCTGCGCCCAGAACCGATGGGTTAGCAGAAAAAATCGGCAGAACCCAGGGCCCCAGCCACAGGCCCATGGACCAGAGGTAGGCGGTCGCGGTTCCGAGCAGAATGAGCGTCTCCATGCTGGCCCTGCCATGGCGCACTGAGCGAATGCCCCTCTGGGCGATGGGAGCCCCAACCCAAAATTGCATCAGACTTGCAAGCACCGCCTGCAGCCACAACGGCACCAGACCATGGCCAGCGCCTAAGGCCATGCCGCCCATTTCTATGACCATAATGGCCAGCGCCAGGGCTGCCACACGGCTTGCCCAGGAGGCCTGTGAAAACCCCTTGCGTAGGCCAGGGCTGACGGGGCTAATAGGGCTAGAAGGACTTATAGGGGGGAGCCCCGCCGTTTCCGGCGTCTGTTGCTGATTCGCAGCGGCCGCCGTCTGCATAGCCTTCTGGGCTGCTGCGGCAGGGGGCTGAGCGCCGGCAAGAGGGCTTGCGGTATAGCCGGCGCGCCGAATGGCCGCAACCGCAGTCTCGAGGTCTGCCCCGGTGACCCGCGCACGGTGTTCGATCAGGCTAACCTCCGCATGGGCCCCAGGAATTTTTGCAAGGGCCTTGGTTACCCGAGCGACACACCCGGCACAGGTCATCCCTTCGACCTGAAGGTCTATAGTGGGTTTTGCCGTGTCGGCAGGGGCAGCAGGCAGGACAGAATCGGGCATTGGTCTACTATTGAACGGGACTATTTTTTTGTTAGGGCGCGGCGCAATGGTGTCTGGTCTGCAGGATCAACACTGCCGCTGGTCGTAAAGGAGATTGTGATGCGGTCTTGCCGCCTTGGGGGCTTAGGGGCCATCAGAAATGTGGACACGGTAAGGTCTAACATCCCAACTGCTGGCCTGCGGCGCGGCCCCCCGTGGGGAGCGCTTGTTGGTGCCCGCGGCTGGCTTATCCTGGCCACCGTTCTGGTTGTGGCAGCCGCCGCCTGGTGGCTCTTGCGCTCTGCCCCAGCCCCCATGGTGCAGGGAACCGACCTCAATGGCCAGTCGGTGGCGACAACGGCGCTCAAGGGCAGGCCTTATCTGGTGAACTTCTGGGCCACCAGCTGCGTCACCTGTGTGAAAGAAATGCCCGATATCGTGGCCCTGCATGAAGAATTCTCCAGCAAAGGATTTCAGACGATTGCCGTGGCCATGCGCTACGACCGGCCAGACTTTCTGGAGAGGTTTGTGCAAGACCGGGCGCTGCCTTTTACCGTGGTGCATGACACCACCGGCGACTGGGCACGGGCCTTTGGCGATGTCTCTGTGACACCGACCACCTTTGTGATCGATGCCAAGGGCCAGATATTCAAGCGCTATGTGGGTGAACCCGACTTTCCGGCCCTTCGCCGTTGGCTGCAGACGCAGTTTGCCGGCTAGGGCCCCTAGCCTACCGCGAATAGTCGTAAAAGCCCCGACCTGTCTTTCTGCCCAGGTAGCCGGCGTCCACCATCTCTTTGAGCAAAGGCGCGGGCCGGTACTTGGGATCTTCAAAGTGCTCAGACAACACATTCATTACGGCCAGCAGCACATCCAGACCAATCAGGTCGGCCAGGGCTAAGGGCCCGATCGGATGGTTGCAGCCAAGCTTCATGCCATCGTCTATCTCCTGGGCGCTGGCAAGCCCCTCGGCATAGACGAAAACGGCTTCGTTGATCATCGGGCAGAGCAACCGGTTGACCACAAAGCCCGCACTATTCTTAACCCTTATGGGCGTTTTGCCGAGGTCTCTGGCCAGGGCCATTACCTTGTCGGTGGTCTCGGCGGCTGTCTTGAGGCCTTCAATAACCTCCACCAGCGGCATGAGAGGCACGGGGTTAAAAAAATGCATACCCACAAACCGGCCAGGATTTTTCATCTGAGAACCGAGTCGGGTAATAGACAAGGACGAGGTATTGGTGGCGATAACCGCCTTGGCAGAAACAAGTGCCTCCAGACCTTGCAGGATCTTGACCTTCACCGCCTCGTTTTCTGTGGCTGCCTCGATAATCAGGTCGGACGCCGCAAGACCTGCCGTCTCGGTGTGGGTGGTGATGCGGGCCATGGCCTGGCTTTTTTCTTCGGCAGTGAGACTGCCTTTTTTTATCAGCCGGTCTAAGGAGCCAGAGATCGTGGCCACGGCCTTCTCAAGCGCCGGGGCGGAGAGGTCTTGCAGCACCACGGTAAGCCCCTTTACGGCAAACGCCTGTGCAATCCCGTTGCCCATGGTGCCTGCGCCTACGATGCCAATCGATGTCATGTGATTCTCCTATGTGGATGGTGGGAAGAAACGCCCAAGGCCTTCTCGCTACTGACGCTGCCAGAGGCCTTAAACCGATAAAGGGCCAGGGTAGACCGTAGTGTTGGCCACCAGCGAACCGGATGCACCTGGCCTGTGGACTCGCGCAGATAGGCCTTTTGTAATACGGTCATCTGTAGCCTGGCAAGCAGCTGCTCAAAGTCCTGGGTTGTTGCAAAGTGCAGGTTTGGCGTGTCGTACCACTGATAGGGAAGCCTGCGGTTTACCGGCATGTGGCCTCGGGCAAGTGAAATCAGATGAGACCAGTGGCCGAAATTGGGAATACTCACAATCACCTCACGGGCGAGCTGGGCTATTTCGGTAAGGATGCGTTCGGTCTGGTGGGTGGCCTGAAGGGCCTGGCTCAGGATAACGATATCGAACCGGCTGCCAGAAAAGATCTCCAGGCCCTCATCGATATTGGCCTGCACCACGCTCACGCCGCGGGAAAGGCAGGTGACCAGGTTGTCATGGGCGATCTCTGCGCCATAGCCATGGCAGCCCTTATTCTCGGCCAGCCAGGCCAAGAGGCTTCCGTCTCCGCAGCCTAGGTCCAGCACGCGGGCCCCTTTGGGCACCCAGTCGGCGATCTTGGCAAGGTCGGATCGAAGCCCAGGCACCGGTAGATCGGCGTCTCTTTCGGGCGCGGTCTGGCCATCCGCAGGGCCCATGCCGCGGGTCTCGCTAGTCATCAGTCCGCCCTAAGGTGCGGTGCACCTGACGAAAGTATTCGCTTATCAGAGCGTGGTACCGCGGATCGGACATCAGGAAGGCGTCATGCCCATGGGGGGCATCAATTTCCGCATAGGTGAGCCGCGCATTGTTCTGCATCAGGGCAGAGACCATCTCGCGAGACCGCTCCGGCGGAAACCGCCAGTCGGTGGTAAAGGACACCAGACAAAAGGCTGCCGTTGCCGGCGCAAGCGCCTTGGCCAGGTCGCCCCCGTGGCTGCGGGCAGGGTCAAAGTAGTCTAGAGCGCGCGTGATACGCAGATAGGTGTTGGCATCAAAGTAGCCCGAGAACTTTTCACCCTGATGGCGTAGATACGATTCGATTTCAAACTCGACATCAAAGCCAAACCGATAGTCGTTGGCTCCGCGCAGGCTGCGGCCGAACTTCTGGGCCATGTCGTCATCAGACAGATAGGTGATATGACCGATCATACGGGCCACCGATAGGCCATGTCGTGGCACCACACCGTGGGCGTAGTAATGCCCCCCGTGGAAGTCGGGGTCATTGAGTATGGCGCGGCGTGCCACCTCGTTAAAGGCAATATTCTGGGCCGAAAGGCGAGGGGTCGAGGCAATGACCACCGCATGCGCCACCCGACTGGGGTAAGAGATCGCCCACTGCATGGCCTGCATTCCCCCCAGGCTTCCGCCCATCACCGCCGCAAACCGATGAATGCCAAGGCGGTCAGCCAAAAGGGCCTGGGCATGCACCCAGTCTTCAACGGTGACCACCGGAAAGTCGCTACCGTAGGGCTGGCCGGTGGCGGGGTTGAGGCTTGCCGGGCCGGTCGAGCCAAAACAGGAGCCGAGGTTGTTCACGCCAATGACAAAGAACTGGCGAGTGTCCACGGGCTTACCCGGGCCAATCATGTTGTCCCACCAGCCGATGTCATCGGGATTATCGGGTCGGCTGCCGGCCACATGGTGCGAGGCATTCAGCGCATGGCAGATGAGTACGGCATTGTCTGCCCGGGCGTTGAGCCTGCCATAGGTCTCGTAGGCCAGCCGATAGGGCCCGATTTCCTGGCCACTTACCAGGCGCAAGGGACTGGAAAATTCAGCCTCCTGGGCTAAGACGGATCCGACGGAAAGGGTGGAAGGATTCACAACAGCCACGGGACCAGCGACACATTTTTTTTCATTTCACGCCATCTTCACTCGCAACACTGTCGACGTTTTCATTACGCCAGAAGGAGAATTCTGTAATGCATCGTTCGCCAATGTTAGACGTCTTAACCGCCCACCATGCCCAGAAAAAGCCACGGCCTAGGCCCGCTATTCATATGCCCTCTGCCGCGATTGGAACCACCTATTCTCCCGGAAATCGACGCAGCCTGCGCCCGGGGGGTGCTGCAGTGATTCATATCCAGGTGAAGGAGCCCGAGGCGCAGCCCGCATGGTCCGCCCTGACCCCCCGACAGTTTGAGGTCTTGCAGTGTCTCTGCGAGGGCCTGCCCACCAAACTGATCTGCCGTAGCTTAAACATGTCAGAGGGCACCGCTAAGGTACACATCAGCGCCATCCTGCGGGCCTTTCAGGTAAAGAACCGGGCCGAGGCCGTGGTGGCTGCTCTCAGAATGGGCTGGATTCAGACGGTTAGGGACACGGTCAGCGAGACGGTCAGAGCCCCGACGGCGGGCGAGCCGTTTGCCCAGGGCTGCCGTGCTGGTTGAACTGGGCAACCGCTGCCCGCAAGGTTGCGGGGTCGCCTAGGCGGGTTAGACGCCGCGCCGGTCGGGCCATGGCCTGTGCATCGCAGTCGAGCACTTCCTGCTTTACCCGAAGTATCTCTGCGGAGTGCATGGAAAACTCCCGCAGGCCCAGCCCGATAAGAATCCGCGTAAACCGAGGATCCCCGGCCATCTCTCCGCAGAGTGAGACAGGTGTTCCGGCCCGCCGGCAGGCCGTGAGGGTGTTCTGAATCAGCCGTATCACGGCCGGATGGAGGGGGTCATAGAGATGGGCAACCTCGCTGTCGGTGCGGTCGATGGCCAGGGTGTACTGAATAAGGTCATTGGTGCCAAGTGAGGCAAAGTCGATATGGGCAAGCAGCCCGTCGATGGCAATCGCGGCAGAGGGCACTTCAATCATGGCCCCGATCGGCACCCGAGCATCAAACGACTGCTCCTTGGCCCGCAGTTCTGACATGGCCTTGGCGATGAGTTCGCGGGCAGCGATGATCTCTGCAGGCCCGCTCACCAGGGGAACCAGAACCTTGACCGGACCAAAGGCCGAGGCCCGCAGGATGGCACGCACCTGGGTGAGGAAGATCTCGGGCTCAGCCAGGCAGAGCCGAATGGCCCGAAGTGCAAGCGCCGGGTTGGCCGGGCGCGCCCGGCTCGCCTGTAAGGCCGGCACATCCTTGTCTGCCCCGGAGTCGAGTGTGCGAATCGTCACCACCCGGCCCGACATGGCAAGTACCGCCGTTTTATAGGCAGCCAGCTGCTCCTCCTCGCTTGGCATCGATGTCCGATTCATAAAGAGAAACTCACTGCGTAGCAGGCCTACTCCCTCACAGCCTCGGGCGAGCGCCATGGCTGCATCCTCAGGCAGATCAATATTGGCCATGAGCAGCACCCGTTGGCCATCCTGGGTGGTGCTCTCCAGATGACGAATGGCCTCGAGCTGCTGGCGGACAAAGACCTGGTGGGTCTGTCGGTCCTGATAGCGGGAAAGCGCCGTCTCATCGAGGGCTCCGACCACCATCCCGTTTTCCGCGTCGAGCACCAACACCGCACCCTGGTCTACCTGGTCGTGCAGCCCCGGGACGCCCACCACAGCGGGCAGACCCAGGCTGCGGGCGAGAATCGCCGTGTGGGAGGTGGCGCTGCCGCTATCGGTGGCAAACCCCGCGAAGGAATGCTGCCGCAGCACCAGCATATCGGCGGGGGCGATGTTAGGTGGCGCTGCCGCTATCGGTGGCAAACCCCGCGAAGGAATGCTGCCGCAGCACCAGCATATCGGCGGGGGCGATGTCCCGGGCCACGAGAATCCAGGGCGGCTGACTTGGGTCTGTAGTCTCTTGTTCAAAGAGCGCTGCCAGGCCGCCTGCGCCCTGCATAGCCTTGAGAATTCGGTCGACGAGCTGCTGCACATCGGCCTTGCGTTCGCGCAGATAGGCATCTTCAATCTCGTCAAACTGCAGGGAAACAGCCTCTAGCTGCTGCACCAGGGCCCATTCCGC
>Ga0194122_10003872_pt1 | contig 14958 bp, 14 predicted proteins | sample TA2MahCa10mmetaG_FD_155487 | JGI IMG/M metagenome (GOLD analysis project Ga0194122, IMG submission 155487) | Freshwater microbial communities from Lake Tanganyika, Tanzania - TA2015021 Mahale Deep Cast 10m | ecosystem: Environmental > Aquatic > Freshwater > Lake | place: Tanzania: Lake... | reverse complement strand
TGCCCGAGCCGGCATCCAGCACGGTGCGCGGTCCTCGCTTCCAATGGCGCGACAGATGCACGCGCCGCCGCGTGAACATGTCCAAGCCCGGCATGAACCAATACCTGATCCGATTACGCATAAGCCTTCTTCGTCCCGGCCTTTCCCGTGTCCATGAACTCGTGAATCAGGCGGTTGTGCGTCTGCACAAAATCATCCCACGTCCAGCGCGCCGCGCGCTGGCGCGACTCCTCACCCATCGCCGGCAGGCGGTCGGGATGCCCGGCGCACCACTGGAGCCGGTCGGCCAGCGCAGCGGCATCGCCCGCCGGCACCAGCCAGCCGTTCGCGCCGTCCTGCACAAAGGTGCCGCAGCCGGAGTTGCGCGTGGCGATGATGGGCAGCCCCGCCGCCATCGCCTCCAGCACGACATACGCGAAGCCTTCCGCCAGCGTCGGCAGCACCAGCACGGACGCGGTGCGATAAAGCTCCCGCAGCCGCGGCTTCGGGACGGCCGATGACATCCACACTTCGCCGGGCAAGTCCTTGGTGAATGTCGCGGGCAAAGTGTTGTTGCCCACCATCCATAACTTGAGGCCCGCATGGTTCTTCAACGAACGCCACGCCTGTAGCAGGTAGTGCGTGCCCTTGCGGAGCGACTGCGAGCCGGCGCTCAGAAAGGTGACCTGATCCCGAGGGAAGTCTTGGCGTGGTGGCTGCACCGGCGGCGCGGCCGACGGAAGTGACACGATTTTCTCCGCCGCGACGCCCGCCGCGCGCAACGTCTCGGCGACATAGTCAGATTGCGCCACGATCAAGTCCGCAAGCGCGAGTTCCTCCTCCTTGATGGCGTTGACACGGCCCAAGCTGGCTTCCAGATGCTGGTCATATTCCGAGGCGGCTTCGGGAAACTTGCGCTGCTCCTCGCGAAGAATTCCCTCCAGCGCCTGGTAATGGGCAATGGGCTGCGCGAGCACGCACCGGCCACCGGCCCGCTTCTGGGCGCGGAACGTCTCCAGCGAGGACAGCTCGAAACCGTAGATGCACGGCACCCGGCCCGCCCAGCGGCGCGCGACGTGGCGGTCGTAGCCGCGCTCGGCCCACCACCACACGCGGTCCGTCCAGACCTCGTTGCGCGTGAGTCGGAGCGTGGCCACGCGCACGGCCTCCCGCCAACCATAGGCATGAACGCAGCCATCCAACGCTTCGGGCACACAGCGCCGTTCCAGCTCCCGGCCCAGCCCGCCGCCCAGTGCCCGCACCCAACGATAACCGCAGGCATTGCGGCTCCAGCCGAGCGTCGTCACGAATTCGCGCAACAGACCCGCCTCGCGCAACCCGCGCGCCACCTCAAGCCCACGCGCACGCAGCGACGGCGACGAAACCACAATGGAGGTAGCGGCCATTCAGCGGCGCGTCGCCACCCGGTGGCGACGCAGGAAGAGGCTCCACACGGCCAGCCGCCACGCGGAGGGGAAATGGCGGAAGATAGTCGAGATGCTCCACTGCGCGGTTGGAGCGCGGAGTGCGGCGGGCAACTTTTCCGCAAAGGTCTGCTGGGCCGCCGGCTCCACCATTTCTCGCAGACCGGCAAAATCTCGCGCACCCCACTCCCAACGCAAGCTATAGGCGAACCCCATCTTTGGGCGGTCCACAAACCAGCGCGGCCAACCGTCAAGCTGCGATTTGAGCAGCGCTTTGGCGACCGGGCGGTGAAAGAGCAATTCGCGCGGCAGCGAGCGCGCGAAAGCCATTACGTCCCAATCGAGGAACGGGCACCGGGCTTCCAGTCCCTGTTCCGCCGAGGCACGGTCCAGCTTCGCGTGCATGTGTGCCACCAAGCCCTCGGTCACCGTGCGGCGTGCCCAGCCGCCGAACCACGGCGGCAGCGGGGGGCCGCACCGCATTTCGGAACCGCCCGTCCCGGCCTCCGCAGGCCGGACGCTCCAGTCCACCGGCGCGCCATAGCCGAGGAAAACTTCATCTCCGCCGTCACCCGTCAGCAGCACGCGCCCGTGCTGCTCCGCGAGGTGGCACAGCATCGCGAGCGGGAAGTAGGAGTAAATTGCCAACGGCTCGTCCTGTAGGTCCAGCACGCGTTCGATCTTCGCGGCAAGACTCCATGCACTGGGGCGAAGCACCTTGACCGGGACACCTAGCCGGCGCCCGGCATACCGAGAATATAGCTCATCAAAGGTGCCGGGGATGACATTGCCCAGCGCGAGGAACTCCGGGCGGGTTTGGGTCAGGAGCAACTGCCCGAGGACCGTAGAGTCCACTCCGCCGGATAGAAGCGCGATTGGCTTGGGATTGTTGTCCAATCGCCGACGCACTGCTTGGGTGAGCAGATGCGTTAGTTGTTCCGTGGCCGCCGCCAGCGTGCGCGGCGGCGGATCGCTGGGCAACGGCGGATCGCAGCGGTGGCGGGCGACCCGCGTGCCGGTCCAGTCAAACTCCCAGACTTCCCCCGGGGGCAGCGCCTCGGTGTTGGCCAGCGCCGAGGTCGTGGCTGAGAAGTGCCCATCCCGCCACCATTCGGCCAACCGGCGCGTGTCCAGCGGCACGGGTTCCGCCGTCCCGCTGGCCATTGCCAGCACCGTGGTCCCGAAATAAATCCCATCCTTCCAGCGGCCCACAAGCAGGGGCTTTTTTCCCACCGGATCACGGACCAAGAAAAGTCGCCGCTGCCGCTCATCCGAAATGGCTACGGCGAACATCCCGCGCAGCCGCTCGAACCACCGGATGCCGTGCCGCACGTAGCCCGCGAGAAGAACCTCCGTGTCCGATTGGGTGCGGAACGGATAGTCTGCCAGTTCGCGGCGCAGTTCGGCGTAGTTGTAAACCTCGCCAACGAACGCGATCATCACCCCAGCTTCGGTATCGCACATCGGCTGATGCGCCCCGGCACCCCGGTCCACAATGGCCAGGCGCGCGTGCAGGAACTCCACGCGTCCATCCGCCGTGGCCCGGCACTGGCTGGAGTCCGGCCCGCGACGCGACAGGAAGGGCAGACCGCTCTCCAGCGGGCGGGCGGGTGCTCCTAAGTTAAGTCGGCCTATGAATCCGCACATGGCGTGGAGACTGGATGGACAGGGAGAGAACTACGCGGCCGGCACCGCATCAACCTTCTTCGCGTTAGCCAGCAATTCGTGATACAGCGCCTCCATGTCCTGCGTGACGGAAGCCACGGTGCGCTGCGGCGGAATGTTCGCCCGTAATGCGCGGAGCTGGGACACGTCCCGCGCATTTTCCGTCAATAACCGGGCAAGCGCCGCACTGTCGCCGGGATCGTGCAGGAAACCGGTGACGCCGTGCCGCACCAGTTCCGCGATGCCGCCGCGCCGACTGCCGATGATCGGCGTCTGCACGGCGAAGGCCTCATACACGACCTGCGGTCCGGACTCGAACCACAACGACGGCACCAGCAACGCATCCCAGCCAGCGAGCGTCTCCGCCAGCCGGTCATCCGGCACGCCCGGCAGCAGCCGGACGCGCGGGTCGCGGGCGGCCAGATCGCGCACGCGCCGCACACAATGCGCCTCCTCCGCGTGATGGTATTGCTTGGTGAGCGTGGCGCTGCAAATCTCGACGGTGAACTTTACCTCCGCCGGCACCTGCGCGAGCGCATCCACGAGCGACTCGATGCCCTTTTCCGGGCTGCACCGACCGAGGTAGCCGAACACCGGTGGCGCATCCGCCGGCGGGCGAACCTCGCGCGACGGGATGCGCAGGCCGTGGCGGCTGAGGAGAATTTTCCCTGCTGGCACGCCGTTCAGCTCCGACGCGCGCTTGACCCACTCGCACACGGCCACCACCCGTGCGCTCAGGCCGGTGCAGGTGTCCCAGTTGCGGCGCAGCCAGCCGATGCTCAACGGCAGCGACGCGAGCGAAGCCACTTTGCGCAGTAGCCTGATGGGCTTGCACGCGGCGTAGGTCGCCGCCCAGACAACCTGCGGCACCCGTGCGAGCGCGTGCGCCAGCGGCACCGGCAGCCCGCGGTTTTGCATCAGGCAGGCGGAGCAGCGCGACTGGTCCAGCCGGCCGTCGCAATCCTCGCGGCCGAGATAAAGCATGTCGCCGCGCGGACAGGTGGTGGTGGAGGAGTGAAAGGTGAAGACGGCGGGAATGCCGCGCTGATGGGCTGCGGCGATGATGTCGTTGAACACGCCCAGCCGCAGCGGGTGCACATGGACCAACGCGGGCTTCAGCTCATCCAGCACGCGGAGGAATTCCCCGGCGATGCGCCGCCGGAGCGCGTCGTCGAATGCCAGCCCGGAGGTGTTGAGTTTCGCCTGGTTCAGTCCGATGCGATGCACGGGCAGGCCGTTGAGCGCGGTGTCACGCCGCCGGATAGCGGGCGCGTCCGGGGCGGAAAACTCTTCGAGACAGGCGACGGCCACACGCCAGCCGCGCGCCAGCAGCGTCTCGCCCAAGCCCTGCACATACACCTCGGTGCCACCCACCTGATCGGGGGGATAGCCAATCGTGACAAGCAGGATCGTGCCGCCGGCACGCGCAAGTCGTCGTTCAGAATCGAAGGTTGAATCAGTCATCACGAATCGATCAGGTGGTTTCTCCCAGCGCTCGCCGCACGAGGGCCAGCGCCTGGCCGCGTTCTTCGGGGTGCTCCCAATGCCAGCGCCGGACGGCGGCATTCCACGCGGCCTGTTTGGCGGCGAGCAGCGCGGTGGAGTTTTCGGCCCAGTGGCGGAAGCCGGCGGCCTGGGCTTCGATGTCTCCGATCTTGAAAAGCAACGCGCCCGCGCCCAAGTCACGTGCGAGTTCCCGCTGGCCTGCCGTGTCGGTGAAGGCCACGGCCAGCCCGGCCAGCATGTAAGTGAACGGCTTGTTGCAGAGGCAAATGTTCCGGTTGGGGATGTGCGCCTGCTCAAGCGCCAGGCCGACGTCGTTGCCGCGACACAGCTCGACTACCGTCTTGGTCATGTCCGGGCGCGCGTGCTCCAGGCGCAGTTCCGGGGCGACTCGCATCGCGAGCGCGACCAACTCCTCCACGTAGCCGGGCGTGGGATTGCCGCGCACGGTGAGCATCGCCTGAATCCGCGCCCGGCCCAACGCCTCGATGGCCGCCTCGATGCCGCGGCCCGGTCCGAGGGTCTGGCTCAACCAGACCAGTTGCAGCCGGCCCGCTGGCCCCAACGTGAACTGCGGCGGAGTGGCCGGCAGGGCGAAGACGTTGTTGATGGGGTGGCATTGCACGCCATAGCGCGCCGCATACGTTTCGCCCATCGGCTGGCTGCCCACGGTCAGGAACTGCGCGCGGGGCAGGATGCGCCGTTCAATCTCCGCGATGAGCGCGTGCGACAGATCCGCCTCCGGGCTGGGATCCTGTTCCGCCGAGTGAAAGTCTTCCAAGTCGAGGGCATACGGCACGCCGCGCAATTCCGCGGCCCGTGCGGCCACCGCCAACCCTCCGGCGGTGCCACCCAGATAGAGGTCCGCCGGTTGGGCCAGTGCGTTTCGCAGCAGGTCGTCAAACGCGCGCGTGTAACCGCGCCCGAGGGCCACCAGCGATTGGGCCTTCAAGTCCGCCTGCTGGAGCCGTCGGCGGGCCAACCGCAGGCGCACGCCAGTGCGGTAGTAGGTCCAGGGCTGGAACCGCCGCACCATCTTCACCGGCGCGCCGCGCCAGCGGGTATCGGCCAGGAAGCGCAAGTCCGCCTCATAGACGCGTTCCACATAAATGGGGTTGACGATCGAGACGCCGTAGCCCGCTTCGGCCAGGGCCACCGCCATCTTCATCATGCGCGGGCAGCTCGTGATGTGGCCGCCGATGACAATGCAAACCGACTTCTTGCTCATGCCGAGTGAACCATGTCCGGTGTTTCGGTGAACTGCGCCAGCCGCCGGCCCCGCAGCACGGCGCGCAGTGCGCGGGCCGCGCCACGCATGCTCTCGACCGTGGCGACCACGAGATGCCAGGGCTGCAACAGGTTTGGCTTGCGGAGCACGCACCGCCGGAAGTTGCGCGCCAGCTCCGGCACGCCCTGCCAGCCGAAGTTCATCCAGTAGAAATAACACCAGGTGAACCAGCGGTTGGCGTCGGCTAGCACGTGCTGGTTGAGGCCGCCGGGTCGCTTGCCACCGCTGGGTTCCTTGAGGTGCACCAGCCGGGCCTGCGGGTCATGCACCGCGCGATGCCCCGCCGCCTTGAACCGGCAAGCCAGATCCGTGTCGTCCAAAAGCGTGTGCGTGAAGTTCTCGTCAAAGCCGCCCAGCCGCCGGATCACGTCCCGGCGGATGCTGCCGTTGCAACTGGGGAAGAGGTGGCACTCGACGCGTTTGGTGTAGCAGTGCGGCGTATGGATCCAGCCCGTCCAGCGGCGCTGGCATTCGGGCGGCAATGTGTCCAGCGGCACTTCGCCCGGCTCGGTGTAGTAGCCGCAGACGGCGGCGAGGCCGGGATCCGCGTAGTTGGCCAGATGCGTTGCCATCATGTCCGGCTCCAGCAGCACGTCGTCATCGAGAAACAGCAGCACGCCGCAGCGGGCCTCCGCGATGGCCCGATTGCGGGCGCGCTGGGCGTTGGGCTCTGCTTGGAACAGATAGCGGATCGCCCCGGCTGACTGCCACTGGTCCAACTGGGCTTTCACGGGCGGCGCTGGTTGGGGGGTCTGGTCCACCACGATGACCTCCCGCGCGGCGGGGGACTGGGCCAGCACGGATTCGAGCGTGCGCAGCAACGTCGGCCCACGGTTGTAGGTCACGATGATGACCGACAAGTCCAGCGTGCCAGCCGCCTGCGCCCCCGTGCCCGTCGCGGTGCCCATCACGTTGCCGCCGGAGCGCGGTGGAAGCGGTCCTTGAGCCGGAGGAACGCCGACTCGACCGTGTAGTAGGACAGCGCCGCCACCGCCAGAGTCGCAAGCAGGTTGACCGGAAACTGCTGCAGGATCATCCACGCGGCCTGCCGTGGGTAGAGAAACAACTGCTGCCAGAGATACAGGCTGTAGGACAGCACGCCCACCCAGCGCATGAACGCGGCGTTCAGCCACCGGAAGCCCAGGCTGTCATCCGGGGTCAGGTAGGACGCGATCAAAAGGGCGAGGGCGGCGGATTGCATCGTGCCGCCGAAGGGCACGGTCAACGGGCCGAGCCTGCCGTGGTGCGACAGCATCCACACGGAGTAGATCGCCGCCAGCGCGCCGAGTCGGTGCCGCCAGTCCAGACGGGGCAGCGCGGCCACTCCCGCCAGCAGCGGCCGTTGCTGATACAGCGCCAGCAGGCAGCCGAACATCAGCGCGTCTCCTTGGGTGAAGGAGAAGTAGCCGATCAACTTGCGCGGGCCGAAGAGATGCACCAGCAGCCGGATCACCGGCACCAGCGCCACGACGCTGGCGGCAACCCACCAACGGGCACGCCCCGTCGTCAGGCACAGCACCAGCGGCCACAGCAGATAAAACTGCTCCTCCACCGACAGCGACCAGGTGTGAAACAACACATAGTGCGGCTCGCCCCACAGCGGGGTCGTGAACGTCCCTGCGGCGACGAACGCGCTCGGTGCCACTTGCAGGCTGGTGAACCGGTTCAGCACCAGCACCGTCACCAGGAACAGGTAATACACCGGGAAGATGCGCAGCACGCGGCGGCGGTAAAAATCCGCCAGCGAGATGCGGCCGAACTTGGCTTCCTCCTTGAGCAGCAGCGACGTGATCAGGTAACCGCTCAGGACGAAGAAACATTTCACACCCAGACTGCCGCTGAAAAAGTAAGGCCACGCTTGCGCCCAAGCCTCGGGAAATCCCTGTGTGCCTCCGGCGTGCTCTCCGAGCACCATCGCGATGGAGATGGCGCGCAGGCCGTCTAGCGAGGGGATTCGGGAGGTGGACGCGGGCGCGCTCAAAGCAGGTGCGTTGCGTTCCGTCAGCGGCCGGCACGGGAGCGGAAAATCTCCCGCCAGCGCGCCCAATACGCGGTCTGGTCCGGCGGGCGGTTGCCGTGGCACCACGGCTCGGCCAGCATCTGCTCGTAGAGCGCGTCGTTCTGGTCCAGCTCGACGATGCGCCGGATGAGCCGGTCGAAGCCCCGGCGCAGCCACACGGCCTGGTTGAGCTGGTCCGTCCAGCGGTTGATGCGGTTGGCCAGCCGGTTGCCGAAGGTCCATTTCCGGTCTGGCTGGCGTGGATCGTTCCAGCGCAGCGGCAATGCCGGCACGCGAAAGCGATTGCGATCCTGCACGTCGTAGTAGTTCACAAAGCTGCGCGGGTTGTAATCCCGATGGATCAGTGGGTCGCCCCAGTAGATCGGCAGGCTGTTCACAAACATTGGTTGGAAGATCTTCTCCGTGTTGTAGGCGGGGTGGGAAGAGTTTTCGAATGCGATGGTGAACTTGTAGTCCGCAATGAAATCGAGCTTCGACTCCCACCACGGCTTGCCGCCCGGCTGGTCGAAGGAGGGCATGTTGTTGAGCGCCTTGCCGGGGCAATCCACCGGCTTGTAAGCGGACAACCGCCGGCAGAACTCCTCGCGGAACGGCACCCGGTTGCCGTAGATGAAATTGCAGAACTTCCGCTTGCCCGACCGCACCGCCGCTGCATCCAGCGGCGGCTTGATGAAGCGCTCGCCGCTGTGAAACACCGCGCGCAGATGGCGCGGATGACGGACCGCCTCATCGTAATCGTAGGAGAACGCCCAGTCGCACTCGCGCATGTCGGGCCGCACGTTCTCGCAGCCGAAGTAAACGCGCACGGCCCCGTCAACAGGCGGAAGGTTGCCGCCGTATGGCCCGTAGATGAGGAAGTCCGGGCGCTCCGCAAGCTGGAAGTCGAACTCATCCCGCACTCCGCTGAGGAAGGACTTGAAGAAGTCCAGCGGATCAAACCCCTGCCACATCCGGGCAAAGGCGACCCGCACCACCGGCCGCGTGGTGGCGTTCGCGGACATCAGCACGCGGCGGGAGCTGGCTCCCGGTGCGGCCGGGGTAACGCGGCATACAAGGCCAGAAGCTCGCAAGCCACCTCGCCTGTGGTCGGCGGTGGGCGGACGCCCTGCCGGAGCTTGGTGCGCAGCACCGGCTCCCGCACCAACCGCTCGATGCATCGCGCCATTGCGCTGGCGTCACCAAGTTTGAACATCAGGCCATTGACGCCGTCCTGCACCAAGTCGGCGTTGCCCGGGCTGTCGCTGCACACCACCGGCACGCCACAGGCCAGCGCCTCAGTGATCACAATCGGGGAATTCTCATACCAGATGGACGGCACCACCAGTGCGTCCACTTCAGCCAGCGCGGCCGGCAGGCCTTCACGACTGACCGGCCCCATCAGCCGCAGGCGCGGATCTCCCGCCACCATCTGCCGCACCTGCTCGGCGTAGTTGGAACCGTCGTCCCTGATGGCCGAGTGGATGGCCACCGCGAAATCCAGTTCGCGCGGTAACTGTCGCACCGCCTCACAGAGCACATGGATGCCCTTCGCCCGATCCGGCCGGCCGACAAACCCAAGCCGCAAGCGCGCTTCCGGTCGGCTTGTCGCTCGTGCGCCCGGTCGCACGTCGGTTCCGTAATGCACGAAGTGAATGCGGCTTGGCTCCGCGCCTTGGGCCACGAAGAAGTCACGCATCAGAGTGGAGGGGGCAATGACAGCGGCGAAATCTTCCGTGAACTGCCGGCGCTGCGCCTCGATGAGTTCCGTCACTTCGCGCTGCACCCAGCCGGGGAAGTAGTCCGCCCCGAGCACCCGGCGCAGGCCGGCGCGCAAGGCCGTCTGCCACGGCAGCGGCAACGCACGCGCCAGCTGAGCTGCCCACCGCTGCGAGACGGAATAGTTTCGCAGCGCGCAGTCCTCGCACGCGCGACCCCGGCGATCCAGCGCGCATGGCTCGCGGTTCTCAAATTGCAGCGTGTATTGCCGGCAGAAATAGCTGAACTCCAGCGCGGTCAGCACCACCGGGATCCCTCTTCTTCGCGCCGCCGGCAGCAGCCCCAGCAGCCCGCCTAAGCCGAACAGGTGCAGCACGTCCGGCTGTTCCCGCGATGACGATTCTCAAGCGAAGAGAGGCGTAGAGTTTGAGGATTATCCGCGAAACGCACGCGGATGTCCGTTACGCCGGCCCAGCCAGTAGCGCGCCGGCTCGTAGTGGTTTTCCGCCGTGAAGGGCGCGGCGAACCGCTCCTGCACCAGATCGTCACGGACGAAGAAGGCGTTGGCCCCGCCGAGATCGCAGCCCACGAGTGAATAGCCCAGCCGCCGCCCCAGCAGCTCAAACGCCTTGAGGCTCGCGCCGAAGTGCATCGAACCATCCCAAACGGCAGCGGCTTGATATTCCGCCTTCCAATCCACCGCCGGTGGCCAGGTTGCGTTATACTCCACCACCACCACGCGCGCCCGCCACGCGGCGAGCGCCTCCCAAATCCAGTAGGTGTTTAGGTCGATGTCCAGCGACAGCAAATCCACCTCGCTTGGCACCGCCAGTTCCGTCAGCAGTGCGGCGATGTTCTCGCGGGTCACAAAGGCTTCGCGGAATTTCAATCGCCCGGCGTCCAGCTCCCGTTTGCATGTCGTGCGGATCCGTCGCGCCGAGTCCTGGTTGCCATCCACCCACGCGCCCTTCCAGCCCTGCGCGAGCAGACCGACCGTGTTGTTCTCCAGCCCGTCCCCCACGCCCACCTCGGCAAACGTCCGGTTCCCGAGGCCCACGCGACGGAAGATCTCCGCAATGATGCCGTCCTCGCCGCTCTGCGAAAAAACCTGGCCCTCGTGCGGCGTGATCCGCTTCGGCTCCTGATAGCGCGGTGCCTTCAACAGCACCTCCTGGGCGTGACGATGGGCGGCTTCCTGCGCCAGTGTTGCCAGATAGCCCTCGGCCCGGCCCACCGATTCGCGCAACTGACGGAGTTCGCGCACCAAGGGCAGCGCTGCGTAGAGCCGTTGAATAAAGGAATCGCTCATGAGCTTGCTACCGCGTCAGCCATCCGTCCGCGCCGCCCAGACGGTGGTATTCTCCTCGTTCCATCGCGGGTTGGTCCGGTCGATGGGCTCCAGTTGGTAGCCCTGCTCGTGCAGCCACTTCACAACCTCCTTGCCGGACGCCCCGAACATCGGCAGATAGGGGCCGTGGATTTCCAGAATCAACGCAGGCCGATGGCGCTGCAGCACGCCGGTCAGGCCGCGCAGGATTCCCAGCTCCGCCCCCTCGACATCCAGCTTGATTAGATCGAGTCCCGGCCAGCCTGACTCCGCGAACACGTCGTCACCGCGCACGACCTGCACCTCTATGTCGTCCGGGCTAGGCGCGATCTTGTGCGGGTTGATGCGGGAAACCTCCAGCGGCTTTTCCAGAATGAACTTGCCAGGCTGGTTGCCCAGCGCACGAGCCTCCACTTCGACGTTGGTGCAGGCATTTAGGCGCAAATTTTCCTCCAGACGCAACCGCGCCTTGGGAATCGGTTCGAAGGCCCGCACCCGACCCTGAGGCCCAGCCAGCCCCGCGAAGAGCATCGAGAAGTAGCCCACGTCCGCTCCTATGTCCCACACCCTCATGCCGGGGCGGATGCGCTGCTGCGCACAGCGCGTTACCTCCGGCTCCCACACGCCGTGCTCGTAGAGATAACGGCTGATCTTGTTATGCCGGGGCGGAAACGCCTTCAACCGGTAGCCGTTAAGCGCAAACACAACGTCATGAGCCGGCAGCCGTGCCTCCCGCAGCCGCTGCAAGGGTTCAAAGAAATACCTAAGCGCTAAGCGACCGACTAGGGAGCTCATCTGTTGCAGGCTGGTGGCATGTTTACCTTCCAAACTGCTACGTTCTGAAGGCGAAGATGTGGAGCAGCGCATCCATGCCATGTATTGTTGATCGGGATACGAATGGCTGCCCGCATATCATGGGAGAGTGAATCTGAAGGCGAAATCCGGCATCCGCCAAAATGGAAACTAGGCGGCTCAACGTCTGAGGTTGATGCGCGAAGGAGTGATGCTCCACGAAGATCCGGTCCACGCAGCCCAGCTTGCCAGCACAACTTTCCAGCACCACGATTTCTGCGCCTTCGATGTCGAGCTTCAGCAGGTCCACACCTTGATCGTGCTTTCCTTGGTCAATCCGTCGGTTAGCCGGCCCGCATCGGCTCCGTCCGGGCTGAAATCCAGCTGTGTTTCCACGTTCCAAAGCGCTTTCTGAACCAACGTGACATCGAACCAATTAAACTTTCTTTCCCGAACGCCCCGCGCCAGCGTTGACAAGCACGTCTCGCAATTGAAAGCATTCTTCGGTCTGACGTCGCATGAGACGGCGCAGGCAAAGCATTCTCCACTCAAAGCGTGCATCTGCCCAGAACTGCCAAGGCGCAAGCTTTACTAGCAAACTGCGAACAATACTCTTCATACAGATTTCACGAGGTCGCACTACACAAAGGTCGGCTACAATTCTCTGCGCACATAGAGGCAATCAGACCAGAGCGCCACGCCATTTGCGATCATTGGACTCGAGATGTTTGCTAGCGAGAATCCAAAATCTTGCAAGAGAGCATCAATTTCAAAAAAACTGGATTCACCTTCGTAGTGTCTCTGGAAGTTTGCCTCGATAAGAACATAGTCCGTCTTTTTGAGCGTGCGCGTTCCACCCAATATGACCTGCTTCTCAAAGCCTTGGACGTCAATTTTTAAAATAGAGATCCTATCTATATCCTGAGTAACTGAGTCGAGCGGCAGTATTTCAACACTGGCTGTTCCAATTGCGATCGCTGTAGAACTATACCATCCTGATATCGGGCTACTTGTGGTCAACAAGGAATTGAATTCTGGCCGCTCTGATAAGTTTAGAACTCCAGTAGACTTAGCGGCACCTACAGCTGCTTGAATGACCCTTACACTACTACGGTCGGCGAACCGATTCTTTAACCCCACAACCAGGTGCGGATCTGGCTCGAAACATAGCACACTGCGTGGAGCACAAAACTCCATCACCGCTTCCGCCCAATCACCCCTGTTGGATCCTATATCCAGAACCGGGCCCACATTCTTGAAAGAACCCGCCGGAAAAAGATGCAAGCAGGCTCTCACAAATCGGGAAGCTGCCTCACCGCGCAGTGCCAACTGCGTTGCTTGCAGTTTATTCAACCCAAGAATATTCAGATGGCCCCTAAAGCGGATGGCTTCAACTAGCCCGTGCGGTAAAAAATTTAGCAAGAACGATTTCATTATTGTTCAGGAACTACCTCCAACACTGGTTGGATTTCCCAATGGTGCGGCGGAAAGCAATCACCAAACCTCGCCTCGTAAGCCCAATTGCCGCCAATCGGTTTGGAATGGACCTCGAAGTGGAACGCATTTTCAATCGTTTCTAGGATTCTGATGCTAGGTTCGGTAACTGCAACATCCATCGCATATGGGCCTGGAGCGAGGCAGCAAGGATCCAAACAAAATCTTATCTTCAGGGACGGTTTTCGTGGCAGGATGATGCCATCGTGCGGGTTTGTAGAAAAGAGACACAACCGGCGACCTGAATTATTACGGATCGAAACATTAACTCCGATCGCGGCGTCAGGGAGATTTTGAAGACCTATTATAGCATCCAATACTTCCCCAAAGAACACATCTGCTCTCGGATGGCCATTGGACACGGAAACGCCTTTCAAATAACGGGCATTATAGCGAACACTTGCATCTGCGGCTGTCGAATCTGTTAAGTATTTTGCGATGACGTCAGACACCGGACCAGTATAGAGATGACGGCCGCGGTCGAGGCAAATCGCTGAATGGCAGATTTCACGGATGAACCCAAGCTGATGGCTTACAAAAAGAACGGTGCGGCCTTCTGAGTTTGCGACTTGATTGATCTTTCCGAGGCATTTCTTCTGAAACTCCGCGTCGCCCACAGCCAGCACTTCGTCCACAATGAGAATCTCCGGCTCCAGATGTGCTGCCACTGCGAAGGCCAGCCGCACATACATGCCCGAGCTGTAGCGCTTCACCGGTGTGTCCAGAAACTTCTCCACCTCCGCGAAGGCGACGATCTCATCGAACTTCCCGCGGATCTCCGCGCGCGTCATGCCGAGGATCGCCCCGTTGAGGAAGATGTTCTCCCGCCCGGTCAGCTCGGGGTGGAAGCCCGTGCCCACTTCCAGCAGGCTCGCCACCCGGCCGCGCAAGGTGATGCGGCCCTTGGTTGGCTCGGTGATGCGGCTGAGAATCTTGAGCAGGGTGCTTTTGCCCGCGCCGTTGCGCCCGATAATGCCGACCACTTCACCCTGCTTGATCTCAAAAGAAACGTCTTTGAGTGCCCAGAAGTCCTCCTCCGAATCCTGATTTCCGACTTCCGATTTCCGGTTTCCGAACAGGCCCTTCACCTCGTTGGTGATGACATCGCGCAGCGCGACGTAGCGCTGGCGCTCCTGCCGGTGTTGGAGCCGATAGCACTTGCCGAGATTCTCAACGGTAATGATGGCGGAACTCAAAGGAAAAGCAGAAAGTGGAAAGCAGAAAACAGAGGCAAAGCGCGGCGTCAGCGGGGGTTGCGGGTGCGGATGATCATGGAGGTGATGATAGCAATCAGTTCCGAGGCTTCTACTTCGAGTGGTTGCGTCAGGGAGGGAGCAATGCCGCAGTCCTCGCGGAGCAGTTCGAGCCAGAGGGCCGATTCGTCCGCTTCCTGTAGCGCCCCACCGAGCTTGGACACAAATTCTTCCGCAGAGCGGGCGCGGGAGGCTTCGCGGACGTGCGCCGCCACCGAGGTGCCCGAATGCAACAACTGTTTGCCCAACGTGCGGACTTCTTCTCGCGCTTTCGGCAGTTGGATGAAGAGACGGATGACGCTGGACGCAAACCGCTTCGTGCGGTCCCTGAATTCCTCCGGTAATCGTCCCGTTCGCCGCTGTGGACTTCTGCTTTCCATTTTCTGCTCGCTGGTTTTTCGCCTCAGATCACATCAGCGAAGGTCTTTTCGGTCTTCCGGAAATACCAGATGCCAAAGGCGCACAACGTGATGGTCACGACCAGCGAGGAAGCCAGCGTCCGGGCCTCCAGCGGACTG
>Ga0194122_10003859_pt1 | contig 14986 bp, 11 predicted proteins | sample TA2MahCa10mmetaG_FD_155487 | JGI IMG/M metagenome (GOLD analysis project Ga0194122, IMG submission 155487) | Freshwater microbial communities from Lake Tanganyika, Tanzania - TA2015021 Mahale Deep Cast 10m | ecosystem: Environmental > Aquatic > Freshwater > Lake | place: Tanzania: Lake... | reverse complement strand
CGGTCCAACGCGGCGAGGATCCGGCCGACGGCGGCGTCGGTCTCCATCACCAGATCTGCGTAATCATTGAGCCCGCTACGACCCTGCCACGCGCGGCTAGGCGAGATGGGTGTGTGAGGCGTGGTAAGGGCGACGTAGGCAAGGAAAGGCTCGGCGCTCCGGGCGCGCTCAGAGACGTAGGCTTCCACCCGGGCGATGGTAGTATCGAGCACCGGCTCGAATTCCCAGCCCGGCAGCGCGGGGCCTTGGAAGCTAGCGCGGAAACCCTCCATCAGCCGGGCGGGCAGGAGCGTGGAGGGCACGCCGACCGTCCGATCGTCCGCGATGAAGCTGTAGGGCGGCCAATTGGGGACATCGGTCCCGAAGTAGTGCTCGAAACCGCGGGTGATCGGGCCACCGGCGATGGGTTGGGAAAACACCCGGGACCAGACCCGACGGTGCTCCGCGGTGGGCTCCGTGATGAGCGCGTCGCGGGAGCGCCCGGCGCGGCCGCCGAGCCCGCGCAGGGAGGCCAGGTCGCCCGGCTCCAGCGGCCAGTCCCAGCCCAGATGCCACTTGCCGAAGGCGGCGGTGCGGTAGCCTTGCCGGCGGGCGAGGCCCGCGATGGTCAGGCGGTCGGGCGCGATCAGTGGACGTTCCCAGAGGCCGACGATGCCCGTCTGGAGCCGAGTGCGCCAATGGTACCGGCCGGTCAGCAGCGTGTAGCGAGACGGCGAGCAGGCGGCGGAGGAGGCGTGTCCGTCGGTGAAGCGGACGCCTTCCCGGGCGAGGCGGTCGATGTGGGGCGTCGGGATCCGTCCGTGCTCGGGGTTGTAGCAACGAGGGTCGCCGTAGCCGAGGTCGTCGGCAAGGATGACCACGATGTTGGGGCGCACGGGGCGGGGCGCGGCGGAGGCAAAGGTGCCGGCCAGCAGCAGGAACAGCAGGGGCAGGAGGGGCATCGGGAAAGCGCGAGCCAAACGACGGCCTGCGGGCGACGCCATCGCGTTCTTACCGCGTCCGGGATCATCCGCCAGGGGGGCCACTAGGCGCTTGCGGCGGGCCGAAGGAAGGGGAAGCCTCCGACCCACGCCCGCCCGGGTGGTGGAATGGCAGACACGAAGGTCTTAGAAGCCTTTGCCGCAAGGTGTGCAGGTTCGAGTCCTGTCCCGGGCACCAGCCGCGCAGCGCCCGCGCCCGCCCGTCCGGGCACCTCGTAGACCTTGACCTAGCCCACCCTTCAAGAAGCCGGAGCGGCGGGTAATTAGGCTGAAGCCGCGGTCCCGAGGGATTCGCCCATCCGCGCGTAGGTCTCAAGGTGGTAGGCGCTCTGGGCGACCAAGTCGGCGTCGAACCGGATGCGGCCCCGCGCGAACAGCGTGATCACGCAGGAACCGCCGAAGGCGAAGAGCCCTTTCTCGTCGCCCTTGGCCACCGGGCGGCCGGGCACAAACGACTGCAGGATGCTGCCGACGTTCGTCGCGCCGACCTCGAGCACCGCGACCGGACCGAAGGCCGGGCTCTCCACTAGCGTGACCTCGCGCTGGTTCTCCACGAGGTAGCGGAGGCGCCGGCGAAGGGCGATTGGGCTGACTGAGTACAGCCAACCCTGGACATGCCGGGGTTCGCCGGGCACGCCGGCCACCGGGAAATGGAACCGGTGGTAGTCCACGGGGCATAGGCGAGAGATGACCATCGCCCCGCCGGCAAAACGGGCAGCCAGGTCGGCATCGTCGAGGAGTTCCAAGAGCGTGAAACGGGCACCCTTGACGTAGAACCCGTCAGCGGCGTCGACATCCGGGAAGACCAGGTGGCGGCCGTCCGCCGGGAGCACCGCGACGCCCTCGCCGGGGGCGATCGGCCGGCAGCCGGAGCGCAGCGCACGGTAAAAGAAAGCGTTGAAGTGCTCGAACCGGAAGGGCGACGTCGCGAACTCGTCCACGTCGAGGTTGTAGCGCGCGATGAACGGTAGGATGAGCCGGGCGCTGGCGGGCCGGCTCATCCGGTAGCCATACCAACGGGAGAACAGGACCCGCCGCGCCAGCAGCCACACCGCGAGGCGGCCGACCGGGTGCTCGTAGGCGAAGCGCAGCCAGCGCTCGCCGAAGATCTCCTCAGTTTCCTCCCGGGCACGAGCGCGGTGGTAATAACGGATCGGTGCGGCGGCCATCGGGTCAAGGTCGCCGAGGGGGCCCGGGCGCGCCAAGCGAAAACCGGGCCCGCCGAGGCCGCCCCGGCGCTTGCGCCCGGCGACTCAACCGCCACGCTCGCGCGATGGCCCCGCTCCGTCCCACGTTACTGGCCCTCGCGAGCCTCGTGGCGGCCAGCGCCCGCGCGGACCCGGACGCGGTGGTGCGCGCGGCCCTCGCGGCGGAGGCCCGGCTGGACACCCGCCAGGCGCTGGCCCTGTTCCAGGAGGCGGTCGCGGCCCGGCCGGCCGACGCGTTCCTGCAGCAGAAGCTCGCGCGCCAGTACTCGGACCTGATGGTCGAGTTGCCCACGCGGGAGGAACAGCGGGCCGCCGTCGCGCAGGCGCTGGTCCACTCGCGCCGCGCCGCGGAGCTCGAGCCCCGGTCCGCGGAGAACGTGCTCTCCGTCGCGATCTGCCTGGGCAAGCTGGGCGTGCTGAGCGGGACGCGGGACAAGATCCGTTACTCGCGCGAGTTGCGGGCGGAGGCGGAACGGGCGCTGACCCTAGACCCCGGTTACGCTTGGGCGCATCACATCCTTGGCCGGTGGCACCACGAGGTCGCGGTGCTTGGTGGGACGGCGCGGCTGGTCGTAAGGCTGTTCTACGGCGGGCTGCCCGGCGCGTCGCACGCGGAGGCCGTGCGCCACCTCGAGCGCGCGGTCGAACTCGAGCCCGGCCAGTTGAAGCACCACTTGGAGCTGGGACTGGCCCTGGCGGGCGCCGGCCAACCCGGTCCGGCCCGCGCGGCGATCCAGCGGGGGCTGGAGATGCCATCCCTTGAGAAACACGACGAGTCCGCCAAGGCGCGAGCGCGGGTAGTTTTGGAGAGCCTTCCCGCCGGAGAAGGAAAACGCTCCGTTACGCGGCGCTGCCCGCTCGCCTCGAAACCCTTTCTTTCCCCTGTGACCCCAGCCCGGACGCTACTGCTCGCCGCGCTCCCGGCCGCCGCCCGCGCCGTGGAGACCGGTGCCGGCGCGGAGGATCTGTTCAAGCGGCACGGCGCTCCCTTGCTGCGGGAAAAGTGCCTCGCCTGAGCCGGCGAACGGCGGCACGCGCGCTTGAGCGGAGCGCCCCGTTTTCCAACCGGGAAAGGTGCTTTGCCGTTAGTGTCCGGCCTCAGTCGCGGCAGTTCAGCGGCGGGGCGCAGTCGCCGACCATCGCCTCGTACTTGAAGTCGGGCCCTCGGCGGCGGACCAGTCCCGCCTTCGCCTCGGCGAGGACCTGCGGACTCGTCAGGTAATCCATCATCGCTCCGGCCAAGGTCTTGGCGGCGACGTTCATCCCCTTCAGTCCGAGCGAAGTGCCACCGCAGGCGACCGCCTGCCAGCTGTGGCCGGCGGTGGCGACAAAGGCCGTCGGCATCCCGGCGACGCCCGCCTCGACCTTAAAGCCCGCCTGCCGCAGGCGTACCTAGAGCAGGCCTGAGCTCTTCTCCTCTAGGTAGCCGATTTGAGCGTTGTCCCAGATCTTGAGCGCGATAGCATCGGGGTCAGTCCAGGCGGCGTCGATCCGGGCGAACACCTCGGGGTTGGTCGGCTGGCCCGGCAGCAGCGCGGGCAGGAGCAGGAACAGGGCGGCGCGGGACAAGAGGCGCAGAAGGGTCATTGGCGGGGAGGACAGGGCTGCGAACATCGGCAGCCGCGGCGGGGACTGCAAGCCACGTCCCGCCACAGTTTCACGTTGCGCCAGGCCGCGGGCCCCGGAGCCTCCGCCCGATGCCCGCGACGATCGCCTGCACCCCGTTCGGCACCACCCCCGCCGACGACGCCATTTCCCTCTTCACCCTGCGCGGCCCCCGCGGCCACGAGGCGGCGCTCTGCACGCACGGGGGCATCCTCGTGCGCTACCTCGCGCCGGACCGCGCCGGGCGCCCGGGCGACATCGTCCTCGGCTACGACCACCTCGCGGACTACCTGCGCTACAATCCCTTCCTCGGCTGCCTTGTCGGCCGCTACGCGAATCGGATCGCCGGCGCCGCCTTCACCCTCGACGGCCGCCCGCACCGGCTCGCCGCCAATGACGGTCCCAACTGCCTCCACGGGGGCCGCCGCGGCTTCGATCAGGCCACCTGGCGCCCAGAAGTCGTCGCCGGCCTTGGAGGACCCGTGCTGCGCCTCACCCACCTCAGCTCGGACGGCGACGAAGGTTTTCCCGGCGCCCTGCGCGTCACCGCCGACCACGAGCTCGCGGACGACGGGACCCTGAGGTTCACCCTGACCGCGACCACCGACGCGCCCACCGTGGTCAACCTGACCCAGCACACCTATTTCAACCTCGGAAACACCGCGGACATACTCGGCCACGAGCTGCAGCTCGACGCGGAGCGCTTCCTCCCGGTGGACGCAAACCTGATCCCCACTGGGGAGCGGCGACCGGTGGCGGGCACGCCCTTTGATTTCCGGCGGCCCACGCCGGTCGGGGCGCGGATCGCGGCGGACGACGAGCAGCTGCGGCGGGGCCGCGGCTATGACCACACCTACATCCCCGGCAAGCCCGCGGACACGCTCGCGCGGCACGGTCGCGTGCGCGACCCGGCGAGCGGGCGGACGCTCGAGGTCTGGTCCACCGCGCCCGGGGTGCAGTTCTACTCGGGCAATTTCCTCGACGGCCGCGCGACGGGCAAGGGCGGCCGGCCGCACGGGCACCGCGCGGGCCTCTGCCTAGAGCCGCAGGCCTTCCCGGATTCGCCCAACCAGCCCGCGTTCCCCTCTTGCGTGCTGCGTCCCGGCGAGACTTATCGCCACGTCATCGAATACCGGCCGGGCGTGGACTGAGTCCGGACGCAACCGCGCGCGATTTTACTTCAAAAACCACGGGGCGTGCGGGAGCCTTCGCGCACCCCGATGCCCCTCCCCTTCCTGTTTCGCGCCCTGTGCCTAGCCACGGGCCTGAAGGCCCTGGTCGGCGCCACCGAGCGCCGCCCGAACCTCGTCCTCATTATGGCGGACGACTTCGGCTACGAGTGCGTGACCGCCAACGGCGGCGAGTCGTACCGCACGCCGCAGCTCGACCGCCTCGCCGCGGGCGGGATGCGCTTCGAGCGCTGCTTCGTGCAGCCTTTGTGCACGCCGACGCGCGCGCAGCTGATGACCGGGCTGTACAACGTGCGCAACTACCTCGAGTTCGGCCTGCTGGACCCGCAGGCGGTGACCTTCGCGCACCTGCTGCGCGGCGCGGGCTACGCCACTGGCATCACGGGCAAGTGGCAACTGGGCCAGAGCGCGGACCTGCCGCGGCGTTTCGGTTTCGACGAGGCCTACCTCTGGCAGCATACCCGCCGCCCGCCGCGTTACGCCAACCCCGGGATCGAGCACAACGGGAAGCCGCTCGACTTCACCGGCGGCGAGTACGGCCCGAAGCTCATCAACGACTTCGCCCTCGACTTCGTCACGCGCCACCGCGCCCGCCCGTTCTTCCTCTATTACCCGATGATCCTGACCCACGACCCGTTCCAGCCGACGCCGGACAGCGCGAACTGGGATTCGCGGACGCAGGGCGAGCAGGCGCTCCGGGACGTCCGGCACTTCGCGGATATGACCGCGTATATGGACAAGATGGTGGGCCGGCTGGTTGCGAAGCTCGAGGAACTGGGCCTGCGCGAGAACACCCTGATCCTGTTCACCAGCGACAACGGCACGCACCCGAGCGTCACCTCGCGGTTCCGCGGGACGGACTACGTCGGCGGCAAGGGCACGAGCACCGCGCGGGGCAACCACGTGCCCCTGATCGCGAGCTGGCCGGCGCGGGTGCCGGCCGGGCGGGTAAACGGCGACCTCGTGGCGAGCGTGGACTTCCTGCCCACCCTGTGCGCGGCGGCGGGGGTGCCGGTACCGGCGGGGTTAGACGGCGTGAGTTTCCTGCCGCAGTTGCGCGGGGAGCCCGGCACGCCGCGCGAGGCCTACTACCTTTGGTACGCGCGCAACGGCGGGCCGGCGGCGACCTTTGAGTTCGCGCAGGGCCGCACCCACAAGCTCTACCGCGACGGCCGCCTCTTCGACCTGACGCGGGACCCGTTCGAGGAGCGCCCGCTGCCAGCGGCGGAGGTGACCGGTCCCGCGGCGGCGGCGCGCGCACGGCTGCAGGCCGAGTTGGACCGTTACGCCCAGGCCCGGCCGGCGCACGTGGCCAACCACGCCGTCTCGGCCGCCTCGAAAGGCAGGGAGGGCGCGGGCGGAGGCGGGGGAGGCAAGAAGAGCGGCCGGAAATGATCCGGGGCCTGCTTCTCCTCGGCGCGGCCGGATCCGGGGCCGCCGGACGCCGCCGCGACCGTGCGCCGGGCAGTGGCTTGCCTGCCCGGCCGCCTCGCCCCGTGAACGTCACCTCCGTCCCGCCCCCACCGTCTTCCCGCCCGATGAAATCCCGCCTCCCCGCCCCGCTCATCGCGCTGGCCTGCGCCGTCCTCGGCCGCGCCGGTGAAACCCCGCGACCGCACATCCTCTTCATGATGGCCGACGATATGGGCTGGGGCCAGACCGGCTACCGCGGCCACCCCCTGCTGAAGACGCCGCATCTCGACGCGATGGCGGCCAACGGCCTCCGGTTCGAGCGCTTCTACGCGGGCGGACCGGTGTGCTCCCCGACGCGCGCGACCGTGATGACGGGCCGCAGCCACGACCGCACCGGCGCCCTCAGCCACGGGTATCCGCTGCGCCTGCAGGAGCGCACCGTCGCCCAGGGCCTGAAGGCCGCAGGGTACGTCACCGGCCACTTCGGCAAGTGGCACCTCAACGGGCACGTCGGCCCGGGTGTGCCGATCCTCGCCGACGACCCGCGGCACCCGGGGCGGTTTGGCTTCGACGAATGGGTGTCGGTCTCGAATTTCTTCGACCAGGACCCGCTGCTCAGCCAGCAGGGCAAATTCGAGGAGCACCGGGGTGACTCCTCGGAGGTGATCGTGGCCGAGGCGGTCAAGTTCCTCGAGCGGCACCGCGGCGGCGGCCGCCCGATGTTCGGCGTCATCTGGTACGGGTCGCCGCACAGCCCGTTCCGCGCGCGGGAGGAGGACCGCGCGCCGTTCGCCCACCTCGACGAGCGATCCGCCCACCACTACGGCGAACTGGTGGCGTTGGACCGGAGCATCGGCACCCTGCGGGCGGCGCTCCGCCGGCTGGGCCTCGAGCGCGACACCCTGCTGGTGTTCTGCAGCGACAACGGCGGCCTGCCCGAGGTGAAGCCCTCCTCCGTGGGCGGCCTGCGCGGCAACAAGAGCACCCTTTTCGAGGGCGGCATCCGCGTCCCCGGCATCATCGAATGGCCGGCGGAGATCCGCCCGCGCGTGACCTCCTTCCCCGCCTGCACGATGGACCTGTTCCCGACCGTCGCGGAACTCGCGGGCGTGCCCGCCGCGGCGCTCCTGCGGCCCCTCGACGGGCAGAGCCTGCGCCCGCTGTTCAACGGGGAGCCGGCGCGCCGCGAGCAGCCGATCCCGTTCCGCTACGGCCAGCGCGCGGCGTGGATCGACGGGCGGCACAAGCTGATCGCCGAGGACCACGGCCGGGGCGCGGCGCAGCTTTACGACCTTGAGGCGGATCCGGCCGAGGCGCGCGACCTCGCGGCCGAACAGCCCGCGCTCGCCGCGCGCCTGCGGGAGGCGCTGCTGGCCTGGAACGCCACCGTCGAGGCGAGCATCGCGGGCCGCGACTATCCCGGCGGCCGCGTGGAGCCGCCGGATCCGGGCCGGGTGAACTGGTACGAGACCCCCGGCTACGCGCCTTACCTAGAGGCTTGGAAGGGCCGCTGGGAATTCGCGACCTACCTGAACCGCGCGGCCGCCGGCGACCCCGCCGCGGCGCGCAAGAAGAAGCAACCTGCCCGCTGAACCCCTCCTCACCCCGATGCGCTCCCCGCTCCGCCTCCTCCCGCTCCTCGCGGGCCTCCTCCTGCCGCTCCCGGCCGCCCGCGCCGCCGCGCCCGCCCCGGTTCCCGCGCGGCTGCCCAACGTCCTGTTCATCATCGCCGACGACCTCAACACGCTGCTCGGGGCCTACGGCGACCCGCAGGCGCGGACGCCCCACCTCGACCGCCTCGCGGCGCGCGGGGTCCGCTTCGACCGTGCCTACTGCACCTTCCCGCTCTGCGGCCCCAGCCGGAACTCGATGCTGACGGGCCTCTACCCGAACAGCTCCGGCATCTACGCCAACAGCCAGATCTTCCGCCAGACCGTGCCCCAGCAGGTCAGCCTGCCCCAGGCTTTCCGCCACCAGGGCTGGTTCGCCGCCCGTCTTGGCAAGCTCTACCACTACGGCGTCCCGAACTCCATCGGCACGGACGGCCACGACGACCCGGCTTCCTGGGAACTCGAGCTCAACCCCGCCGGTGTCGACCGCCTGGAGGAGCACCCGAAGATCTTCAGCCTCACCCCGGGTTCCTTCGGTGGCACCCTCAGCTGGTACGCCTCGCCCAAGGGGGACGAGCACCACACCGACGGGAAGCTGGCGGACGCCGCCGAGTGGGTCCTCGAGCGCTGCGCCAGCCGGCGCGACCGTCCCTTCTTCCTCGCGGTGGGCTTCTTCCGGCCGCACACGCCGTACGTCGCGCCCCGGCCTTACTTCAATCAACACCGGGAGGAGGAGATGCGCGTCGTGACCAGCGTGAAGGAGGATCAGGCAGACCTCCCGCCCGCGGCGCTCGCGAGCTACAAGCGCGAACAGGACAACCTCACCGATCCCCTGCGCCGCCAGGCCCTGCAGGCCTACTACGCCAGCATCAGCTTCATGGACGCGCAGGTAGGCCGCGTGGTCGCGGCGCTAGACCGCCTCGGCCTCGCGGATTCGACCACCCTCGTGTTCACCAGCGACCACGGCTACCTGACCGGCGAGCACGGCCTTTGGCAGAAGCAGAGCCTCTTCGAGCCCTCGGCGCGCGTGCCCCTGCTGATCGTCGCTCCCGGCGTGGGCCAAGCGGGCTCGGTCGTGCGGACGCCGGTGAGCCAGGTCGACCTCTACCCGACGCTCTGCGAACTGGCCGGGGTGAAGGGCCCCGCCAACCTGCAGGGCGAGAGCCTCGTGCCCCTGCTGAAGGATCCCGCGGCCGCCTCGCGCGGCTGGGCGCTGACCCAGGTCGCGCGCGGCGGGCGGCCGGCGGGGGCGGCGGCGACCGCCGCGGCCAAGGCCGAACCCGGGACCGCGAAGGTCAAGGGCGGGCCCCGGGCCGCCAAGAAGGCCGCCAGCGGCGGTGAGCCCGGCGAGCGCTTCTTCGGCTACAGCCTGCGCACCGCGCGCTGGCGCTACACCGAGTGGGGCGAGGCCGGGAAGAACGGCGCCGAGCTTTACGACCACGACCGGGACCCGGGCGAGCTGACCAACCTCGCGGACCGGCCCGAGCAAGCCGCCACGCGGCGCGAGCTGGCGGCCAAACTCGCCGCGGCCGTCCGCGCCACCTACCCCGCTTCCGGCGAGGCCCCCGCCGTGCGCGAGGGCCTCTGGATGCCGCTCCTCGTCCCCTGAACCCCGCCCGCCGATGCACCGCCTAATCCCCTCCCTCCTGCTGCTCCTGGCCCCGCTCGCGCCGCTCCCCGCGGCCGCGCCAGCCCGCCCGAACCTCGTCGTGTTCCTGATCGACGATATGGGCGTGATGGACTCGTCCGTGCCGTTCCTCACCGACGCGGCCAGCCGGCCGCAGCGGCACCCGCTGAACGAGTTCTACCGCACCCCGGCGATGGAGCGGCTCGCCGCCCGCGGGATCCGGTTCAGCAACTTCAGCGCGATGAGCGTGTGCTCGCCGACGCGCATCTCGATCCAGAACGGGCAGAACGCAGCGCGCCACCGCACCACCAACTGGATCAACCCGAACACCGACAACGCCGGGCCGCAGGGGCCGGCGGACTGGAACTGGCGCGGCCTCCGGCGTGGGGACGTCACCCTCGCCCGCCTCCTCCAGCAGGCGGGCTACCGCACGCTGCACGTGGGCAAGGGGCACTTCGGGCCGAACGGCTCCGAGGGCGCGGACCCGCTCAACCTCGGCTTCGACGTCAACGTCGGCGGCGCCGCGATCGGCGCGCCCGGCACCTATTACGCCAAGGACGGCTTCGGGAAGAACAACGCCAAGCGCGCCTCGTCGGCCGTCACCGGCCTCGACGCCTACCACGGCTCAGAGACTTTCCTCACCGAGGCCCTCACCCTTGAGGCCAAACGCCACGTGGGCGAGGCCGTCCGCGCCGGCCGCCCGTTCTTCCTCTACTTCCCGCACTACGGCGTGCACGGGCCCTTCAACTCCGACCCCCGCTTCGCCGCCCATTACCGGGACTCCGGCCGCAACCCGCAGGCCCAGGCCTTCGCCACGCTGGTCGAGGGCGTCGACAAGTCCCTCGGCGACATCCTCGACCACCTCGAGCAACTCGGCGTGGCCGAAAACACCCTCGTGATCTTCCTCGGGGACAACGGCTCCGACGCACCCCTCGGCCACGAGCACGCCGTCGCCTGCGCGGCGCCCCTGCGCGGCAAGAAGGGCTCCCACTACGAGGGCGGCACCCGCGTGCCATTCCTCGCCGCCTGGGCCCGCGCCGCGGACAACCCGCACCAGCGCCGCCTCCCCATCCCCGCCGGCGCCGTGCAGACCCGGCCCGCCGCGGTGATGGACCTGTTCCCCACCCTGCTCGCCGCCGCCGGCGCGGCGGCGCCCGCGGGCCACGTCGTCGACGGGCAATCCCTCGATCCGCTGCTCGCCGGGCGGGAGGATCCGCGGCGCGCGGACACCTTCCTGATGCACTACCCGCACGCGCCGCACCGGACCGACTACTTCACGGTGTACCGGGATGGGCCCTGGAAGGTGATCTACCACTATGTCCCCGGGAAGGCGTCCAACGGCGCCCCCTACCAGCTGTTCCACCTCGGTGACGACCCGTACGAGCAGCGCGACCTCGCCCGCGAACGGCCCGCGGACCTGCGCCGGATGATGCAGGGCCTCATCGCCTCCCTCGATCAGCACGGCGCGCTGTACCCGCGCGATCCCACCTCCGGCGCGCCGCTTCGTCCCCGCCTCCCCTGAGTTCCCCGATGCCCCCGCTGCCCCTCCTCGCCCTGCCCCTGCTCCTCGCCGTGGCCGCCGTCGGCCGCGCGGCCGCCCCGGCGCCCGCCAATGTCATCGTCATCCTGACCGACGACCAGGGCTACGGCGACCTCGGCTGCTACGGCAGCCCGACGATCCGCACGCCGCACCTCGACCGGATGGCGGCGGAGGGCGTGCGCTTCACGGACTTCTACTCCGGGGCGGAGGTCTGCTCGCCGAGCCGGGCCGCGCTGCTCACGGGGCGCTACCCGCCGCGCAGCGGGATGGCCGGGCATCGCCGGGTCCTCTTCCCCAACTCCGAGGGCGGCCTGCCCGCCGCCGAGGTCACGCTCGCGGAGGCGCTCAAGGCGCGCGGCTATGCGACCGCCCACATCGGCAAGTGGCACCTCGGCATCCGCCCCGGCTCGCGCCCACGCGACCAGGGCTTCGACCGGACCTTCGGCCTGCCCTACTCCAACGATATGGACGCGCGCCCCGGGATCACCGGGCGCATCCGCGCGAGCGATAATCCCCCGGCCGACGGCTGGAACGTAGCCCTCGAGCGCGACGGCGAGGTCGTGGAGCGCCCAGCGGTGCAGGCCACGCTCACCCGTCGCTACACCGACGAGGCCCGGCGGTTCATCGCGGAGCACGCGAACCGGCCCTTCTTCCTCTACCTCGCCCACTCGATGCCGCACACGCCGCTGTTCGCTTCCCCCGAGTTCCGCGGCCGCAGCCGGCGGGGCCTCTACGGGGACGTGATCGAGGAACTCGACGCCAGCACGGGTGAGATCCTCGACGAGCTCCGCCGCCGCGGCCTCGCCGAGCGCACCTTCGTCTTCTACACCAGCGACAACGGCCCCTGGCTGATCGAGGGCCTGCAGGGCGGCAGCGCCGGCCCGTTGCGCGAGGGCAAGGGCAGCACGTGGGAAGGCGGGATGCGCGTGCCCGGCATCGCCTGGATGCCCGGCCGGATCAAACCCGCGGTGACCAGCGTCCCCGCCAGCTTCCTCGACCTCTTCCCCACCGCGTTGGCGCTTGCCGGCGCGCCGGCGCTCGCGGGCGTCACCCTGGACGGCACCAGCCTGCTCCCGCTGCTCGCCGAGGGGCGAGACCCCGGGGAGCGCGCGTACTTCTTCTACCGCGGCTTCGAGCTCTTCGCCTGTCGCCTCGGCGACTGGAAGGCGCACTTCCAGACCCAGGCCGGGTACGGCCAACCCAAGCCCGAGGCGCACGAGCGCCCCTTGCTGTTCCGCCTCCCGCACGATCCGGGTGAGCGCCACGAGGTCGGCGCCGCGCACCCCGAGGTGCTCGCGCGCATCCAGGAGGCCGTCGCGCGGCACCGCGCCGAACTGAAGCTGGGCGCCCCCCAATTCCAATGATCCGCCTCCTCCGCCTCACCCGCACCCTAATCGCGTTCGCCCTGGCCGGTCTCGCCGCCGCTCCCGCCGCGGACCGACCACCGAACATCATCCTCATCGTCGCCGACGATATGGGCTGGGCGGACCTCGGCGTGCAGGGCGCCACCGGCTTCCGCACCCCGCAGTTGGACCGCCTTGCCGCGGAAGGCACGCGCTTCACCCGGTTCTACGTGGCGCAGGCCGTCTGCACCGCCTCCCGCGCCGCGCTCCTGACCGGGGCCTACCCGAACCGCTTGAACCTGCAGGGGGCGTTCAACCACACCAGCCGCGACGGCATTCACGAGGACGAGTGGCTGCTGCCGGAGATGCTGCGGGCGCGTGGTTACGCGACGGGCGCGAAGGGCAAGTGGCACCTCGGCACCCGCCCGAAGTTCAACCCGCGCCGCCACGGCTTCGACGAGTGGTTCGGCATCCCCTACTCCAACGACAACTCTCGCTATCACCCCACCCTCGCCCCCGAGATGCCACCGCTGCCGCTGCAGGACGGCGAGGAGGTGACCGAGCTCGACCCGGACCAAGCGCGCTTTACCCGGCGGTTCACCGACCGCGCCCTCGCGTTCATCGAGCGCCACGCCGCGCGGCCGTTCTTCCTCTACCTTCCGCATGTGATGCCGCACGTCCCGATCTTCGCTTCGGAGGCCTTCCGCGGCCGCTCGGCCCGCGGGCTCTACGGGGACGTGATGGAGGAGCTCGACGCCTCCGTGGGGGAACTGCTCGCCGCCCTCCGGCGGCTCCGCCTCGAGGATAACACACTGGTGATCTTCATCTCGGACAACGGCCCGTTCCTGTCATACGGGGAACACGCCGGTTCCGCGCTCCCGCTGCGCGAGGGTAAGCTGACCGCTTTCGAGGGCGGCGTGCGCGTACCCTGCCTGGTGCGCTGGCCCGGACACGTGCCGGCGGGCCGGGTGTCCGCGGTGCCCTTCATGGCCATCGACTGGCTGCCCACGCTCACCGAGCTGGTGGGCGGCCGGCCCCCCGAGCGCCGCATCGACGGCCGCTCCGCCCTGCCGCTGCTGCTGGGCCGTCCGGACGCCGCGGAACCGCACGAGCACCTCTTCTTCTACTCCGGCACCGCCCTCCACGCGGTGTCGTCCGGGCCGTGGAAGCTGCACTTCCCGCACCCCTACCTCACCGTCGCCGCCGAGCCCGGCAAGGGTGGCAAGCCCTCCAACTTCGGCCGCCTCGCCCCGCGCGCGATCACGCAGTCGGGCGTCGATGGCATCGCCAGCCGCCACGGCTACCGGGTCGAGCAGATCGGGCTCTCGCTCTTCCACCTCGGGGACGACCCGGGGGAAACCCGCGACGTGGCCGCAGCCCACCCGGACATCGTGCGCCGCCTGCAGGCGGCGGCGGAGGCGATCCGCGGCGACCTCGGGGACAGCCTGACCGGCGCCAAGGGCGCGGGGCTGCGTCCGGCTGGCCTCGATTCCTCTCCATGAAGCCCCTACTGCTCCCCCTGCTCCTCGCCGCGACGGCCGTGCTCGCCGGTGCCGCCGCGCCCCGGCCGCCCAACGTGATCGTGATGATGTCCGATGATAGCGGCTACTCCGACCTCGGCTGCTACGGCGGGGAGATCGCCACGCCCAACCTCGACGCCCTCGCGCGGGGTGGCGTGCGCTTCACCCAGTTCTACAACACCGCCCGCTGCTGCCCCACCCGCGCCGCGCTCCTCACCGGGCTTTACCCGCACCAGGCTGGCATCGGGCATATGATGGACGACCGCGGCCTCGACGGCTACCGCGGCGACCTCAACCGCCGCAGCATCACCCTTGCGGAGGCGGTGCGCCCGGCCGGCTACCGAACCTATATGGTCGGCAAGTGGCACGTGACCAAGAAGGTCCGGCCGGACGGCGACGCCGACCGGCACAACTGGCCCCTGCAGCGGGGCTTCGATCGCTTCTACGGGACGATCCACGGCGCCGGGAGCTTCTTCGACCCGAACTCGCTGGTCCGCGACAACACTCTGATCTCCCCCTTCGCCGACCCGGAGTACCGTCCGGAGCAGTTCTACTACACCGACGCGATCAGCGACCACGCGGTGCGCTTCGTCGCGGAGCACACACGGGACCACCCGGACCAGCCGTTCCTGATGTACGTGGCCCACACCGCCCCGCACTGGCCGATGCACGCCAAGCCGGCCGACCTCGCCAAGTACCGGGGCAAGTACCACGCCGGCTACGACGCGATCCGCGCCGCCCGCGTCGCCCGGATGCGTGAGCTCGGGCTGCTCGACCCCCGCTGGACCGTCGCCCCGCAACGCGGGGGCGCGTGGGCGGACGTGGCCGACCAGGAGTTCGAGCTCCGTTGCATGGAGGTGTTCGCCGCGATGCTGGACTGCCTTGACCAGGGCGTGGGCCGCCTCGTGGCGGAACTGCGCCGCACCGGCCAGCTGGACAACACCCTGCTG
>Ga0194122_10003855_pt1 | contig 14999 bp, 8 predicted proteins | sample TA2MahCa10mmetaG_FD_155487 | JGI IMG/M metagenome (GOLD analysis project Ga0194122, IMG submission 155487) | Freshwater microbial communities from Lake Tanganyika, Tanzania - TA2015021 Mahale Deep Cast 10m | ecosystem: Environmental > Aquatic > Freshwater > Lake | place: Tanzania: Lake... | reverse complement strand
ATCTTCCTCGGCGAGGCAGTGCAAAAACTCTTCGACCGGCTTTTTGGCTCGCATCTCGGCCATGCGCGTGTCGAAGCCTTTCAACTCATCGGCCTCTTTCGGCAAGTACTGGTACAGCACGCCGGGCGAGATGTTGACACTGGGCCGCTCCTTCAGAAGCTGCTGTTGCTCCGGCGTCCGCTTGTCGGCGGCCGTGTTGTAGGCGTCGCGCAATTTACCGCGCAGTTCTTCGGGATGCTTGGCGAGTTCTAACTCGAGAGCCTTCGCCATGTATTCGGTTTGTTTGGTGTCCTTCTGGGCAGCGACCTTCGCGACGTCGGCTTCGATCGCGGCCGACGCCGTCCGATCGGCATCCGTGTACAGCGTCTTCAGCCGACCCTGCCAGCGTTTCCAATTCAGAGACGGCTCGAAGATCGCCCGCAACCGGTAGTAGTCAACTTGAGAGATCGGGTCGTAGCGATGGTCGTGACACTGAGCACATCCCACCGTCAGGCCCAGTAGCGACGAACTGACCATCTTCAATGTTTCTGCCACCACCGCGTTCTTGGCCAAATCTTGATCGACGGAACCATCGCTGGTGCCATCGGAGACCATGCGGAGGAAACCGGTCGCCGTCAGCCGGTCAATTTCGGAGGGCGACAGATTCGCGAACTTGCCGTTGAGAAATTCGTCGCCGGCCAATTGCTCGACGATGAATTCGTCGATCGGTTTGTCGTCGTTGAGCGCGCGAATAACCCAATCCCGATACTTATAGGCCCATGGCCGATCAACGTCCGCGTTCGAGTAGCCATCCGAGTCGGCGTAGCCCGCTGCGTCCAACCAGTGCCGTCCCCACCGTTCGCCATAGTGCGGCGATGCAAGTAACCGGTCGATCACGCGCTCGTAGGCGTCGGGTTCGTTGTCGTTGACGAAGTCCTCCACTTCGTTGTGTGAAGGCGGCAAACCGAGCAGATCGAAATACGCTCGCTTAAGCAACGTCCCCTTCTCTGCTTCCCGTCCGAACGAGAGATCACGTTCCTGCAGCTTCGCGAGAACAAAGACATCAACCGAGCTTCTCGCTTCGAGCTTCGGATTTTTCCATTGCGGCACTGCTGGTCGGATTACCGGTCGGAATGCCCAGAAAGAACGTTCCTCTTCAGTGATTCCCAGTCCTTTACCGATCTCGGTTGGCTCGGCGCGAGTCGTCTTCGCACCGGCCGCAATCCACTTTTCAAGCAACTCGACTTCGCGCGCTGAGACCTTTGTCTGCCCCGGAGGCATTTCACCCGACTTGATTCGCCGCAGAAACAAACTCGCGTCCGGCTTGCCCGGTTCAATCGCAGTGCCCGACTCGCCCCCTTTGATCATCAACCGTACCAGTCGCAAATCGAGCTTACCTTTCAGTTCTTCTTCCGCGCCGTGGCAGTCAAAACAGTGCGCCTTCAAGATCGGCCGCACATGAGTTTCGAATGTCAATTCCTGGCTGCGGCTCGGCTGGCCTGCGAGCAACATCGCGGCAATCACGAGACTCAAGTGACGCACGGAGCGCAAAACACACATGAGGGCAACCTTGAACGGCGGTTAGGTGGGAGCCGAAGAATCGGCCAGTGGGCGGGGGACATCCTGAAACGTCGCGAACATTCTGCACGAGTCAGGCTTCTAGCTCAACCGTGAATTGTCGAGCCATCAACTCGGAATGGGCCACGCCATTCCCGCCGAGAACCCCCCATCGACCCGCACAACTTGGCCGGTCATAAACGCGGACGCCTCAGAAGCCAAGAAGACGGCAGCACCGACCATGTCTTCAACCTCGCCCAGCCGGCCAAGCGGTGCGTTGGCTTTGCCCCACTCAAGCATCGTCGGATCGGACCACAGCTTGCGAGTCAGATCAGTCAAGATGAAGCCCGGCGCGAGCGCGTTGACTCGCACGCCGCGCGGCCCCCATTCGGTCGCAAGTCCGCGCGACATCGCCGAGATGCCGAACTTCGTCATCGCGTACGGCGTCACGTTTTTCAGCGGCGAAAAAGTGTTCAGCGAGTCGATGTGAATTTGCGAACCAGATTTTTGCTCGAGCATCACCTTGCCAACTTCAACCGCCATCCAGAAGGCACCGCGCAAGTTGATGTCGATGATGAAGTCGAACTCTTCTTCAGTGTAAGTCTCGGCGGGCTTGCGCTTGTTGACTCCAGCGACATTCAGTAGCACGTCGATGCGGCCGAACTGATCGGTGACTTGCTTCACACAACACGCGATGTCGGTTTTCTTGGCGGCATCGCAGACAAGCGGTACCACCGGATTCGACGGCGAACCAATCTCGGCGGCAGTGGCTGCCAAGGTGCTGGCTTCACGACCGGTGATGATGACCTGGGCACCGCGCGCAGCGAAACCCGCTGCAAGTGCCTTGCCGATACCGCGACTCCCTCCGGAAACAAGCGTGATTTTGTCAGAGACAGAAAACAGCGGGTCGGTGGTCACCGGGTGTCCTTTCGAGAGGGGCACGGCGCCAGCCACCGACGCCGCTCAGATCGCCGGTCGCAAATCATTTTGGTGGCGTTGGAATACTTCGGATCGTGTTGTAGGCGAAGTTAATATTTTCCGACTTCTGGATCGTTCGCAGGATCTGCGTGTTGAGTCGGTCCTGGATCGTCGGCCTGCGGCGCGGGTGAACCAGAAAACGAAGTGTCAGATCGATCCCGTTGGCAGCCGCCCAAGTGCGGACGACCGGATCGGTCGAATCGGCTTGAATCGACAACTCCGACGACATCTTTTGAATTTGGGTAAACGCGATCGCAGCGGTCTGTTTGATCTCTGGCTCCTCGAGCGCGATGTTTTGCAGCAGATCGCGAGCCTTTTCCCAATCGCTTTCGTAGGTCACGGTGTAGACCATTGAGCACCAAACATACGGAAACCCGCGCGTGTAATTGACCAGCGGCTGCTTGAAAACTTGATTGTTCATCAGCACGACAAGTCCGCCGGTCAAACTACCGCTGATCGTGGCGGTGTCAGCCAGCGGAGCACACTGCAGGAGCGTCGTGTGCGTAAAGGTGATGTCCACGACCTCTCCTTGATAATTGCCGATCGCGACCCAGTCGCCGTTGCGATAGCCGCGCGATCCCTTGATGAAGAACCACGCAGCGAAGCTGACGACCAATTCTTGCAGAGCGATCGCCAGTCCGGCGACCGACAGGCCGAGCAGTGTCAGCAGGTTCTGGTATTGGTCCGCGAAGACGAAGACCAGGCCGACGACGATCGCCAGCGCGGTCAGCAACGACAGCACTTTGTTGAGGTAGTACCGTCGCTGCGGATCGCTGACTCGACGATTGACGACCACTCGCAGCACCAGCATCGTCAACAGGACGGCCGCAAAAATGATCATGAGCCGCAATATTTGCTGCCACCAGCGCCCCAGTTCCCGCTCCTCGTTCAGAGCTTGCGATTCCTTGGTCTTGGCGGTCGCCTCTGCCATCAGCATCTCTTCGCGAGTCGCGAGAATCTGGTCAGACAGTTTGCGGCTTTCATCCGTGATTTGTTGACGTTCGGACCAAAGGTTCTTTTTCAATTCCTCCGACAAACCGCCCTGCATCGACAGCTTCTTCTGAACCTCATCGCTGTCCTTGCGGACCCGATTGAGTTGAGCTTGCAGCAGCCCGACTTCCTTCCGAAGCGATGCGGCCATTTGTTTGGCGAGATCCGCCTCCTCACGGGCGTTTTTCGCCTGCGAGAGTCTCTTGAAGAAGGACTCCAACCAAACGGCCGAGTCTTTTTCTGAAGAGGTTTCGGCGCTGCGTTGCCGCAGATCTTCCTCTTTCTGCACCAAATCGAACGCTTCCTGGGCCCGTTCCGCGAGTTGTTTGGCCGAGGCCGATTCCGCTTTGGCGTCGGCCAGTTCCTCAGTCGCTGATTTGACGGCAGCTTCCGCTTTCTCCTTGGCTTTTTCGTCATCCGCAGCAACCGCTTCGGCAAGTTGACCCTTAGCCTCCTCCAACGACTTGGCCGCGGTCAATTCACTTTGCTCGGCCTCGTCACGTTCGACCAGCCTGCGCGCCAACTCGCGTTCCGCTTTGGTGAGCGGTGTCTCGGCCTTTGCCGGAGCAGATTCCGACTTCGCAGTGGCAGGCTCAGCGGAATCGCGCTCCTGCGCGGCAAATGCCGACACGGCGGTCAACCACAAACAGAGTCCAACCAATGCTCGTCGCCACATCGAGATCTCCGTACTCTGACGTAGGCCGCCTGAATTCCTGCTACCCCACGACTAACCGCGTTTGTCCAACGGTGCGAAGGATCGCATCGTCGGGCCGGTGTAGACTTGCCGGGGACGATTGATTCGGCTCGTCGTGTCCGCGTTTTGCTCGCGCCAGTGAGCAATCCAGCCGGGCAGTCGGCCGATCGCGAACATGACTGTAAACATGTTCGTGGGAATCCCCATCGCGCGATAAATGATGCCACTATAAAAATCGACGTTGGGGTACAGCTTGCGCTCGATGAAGAATTCGTCATGCAGCGCGACTTCTTCGAGCTTCTTGGCAATGTCGAGCAATGGATCATCGATACCAAGCTGTCCAAGGATTTCGTCACAGGTCTTCTTGAGGATCGTGGCCCGCGGATCGAAGTTCTTATAGACGCGATGACCGAAGCCCATCAACTTGAAGCCGCTGTTCTTGTTCTTGGCCATATCCACGTATTTTTTGTAGTCGGATCCGTCATTACGAATCTGCTCCAACATTTCGAGCACGCTTTGATTGGCTCCACCGTGCAGCGGTCCCCAGAGCGCGCAGATTCCGGCCGAGATCGAGGCGTACAAATTCGCCTGGCTGCTGCCAACGATGCGGACGGTCGAGGTGCTGCAATTCTGCTCGTGGTCGGCGTGCAGAATCAGCAGCTTGTTGAGTGCTCGCACCCAGACGTCGTTGACTTTGTACTCCTCGCACGGGATCGCAAACATCATGCGCAGAAAGTTCGCGCAGTACGACAGTTCGTTTTGCGGATAAATCGTCGGCTGACCGATCGACTTCTTGTAGGCGTAGGCCGCGATCGTCTTGGTCTTGGCGAGCAGGCGGATGATGTCTTGGTCGGGATCGTCGCGATCGACGTTCGGATAAAATGTCGAGAGCGAGGCAACCATTGAGGACAGCACCGCCATTGGGTGCGCGGTCGGCGGAAAGCCTTCGTAGAACTTCTTCATGTCCTCGTGGATCATGCTGTGCCGCGTCAGCTTCTCGCGAAAGACGCCGAGCTGTTGCGGATTCGGCAGCTCGCCGAAGATCAGCAGATGCGCGACTTCGACGAACGAGGCGTTCTCGGCCAAATCTGCGATGTCGTAGCCCCGATACCGCAGGATTCCCTTCTCGCCGTCGATGAAACAGATCGAGCTTTTGCAGGCCCCGGTATTGCCGTAGCCTGAATCCAGCGTGATTGCGCCGCTCTTGGCTCGCAGGGTCGTGATGTCGATACCAACCTCACCCTCGCTGCCGACGACAACGGGCAGGTCGAATTCTTTCCCATTCAAAATCAACTTCGCGTTGTCCATGAGTCTTCCGAATTCTTTCTCTTTAGGCCAATCCTGCGAGCGGGGCGGGGGGGATGGGCGGAATGGTTTCGATCAGGCGCATTGTGGTGGCCCGGACGTGATTTTTCCAACCCGCACCACGGATGAATTCGCTGACGGACCGCAGGGGTGCCGAGCCCGAATCCACATCGGGGCAAAGCTCCGTTACAGTCCCGCACTTTCCAATCTTTCCTGGCGAGGGTTCGCGGCCGATGGCAGTGTTGATGCAGATTCTGAAGGCGTGCAAGAGCTACGGCGAGCAAGTGCTGCTGGACAATGCCGAAGCCACGCTCTCCGACGATGTGAAGGTTGGCTTCGTCGGTCGCAACGGAGCGGGAAAGAGCACGCTGCTCCGCGTCCTGCTGGGGGAAGAGGAACTCGACAGCGGCGAAGTGACTCGGCATCCCAACCTGAAAATCGGCTACCTGCGACAGCACGATCCGTTTCTGCCGGGTGAATCGGCTCACGACTTCTTGATCCGTGACAGCGGCCAGCCTGAATGGAAGTGCGGCGAAGTCGCCGGTGAATTCGAACTGAAAGGGGACTACCTCGAAGGCCCGGTCTCACGCCTGTCTGGTGGGTGGCAGACGCGCGTCAAACTGGCGGCACTGCTGCTGCACGAGCCGAACCTGCTGCTGCTCGACGAGCCGACCAACTTCCTCGACTTGCGCACGCAGATCCTGCTCGAACACTTTCTACGGCACTTCAAAGAGGCCTGTCTGATCGTCTCGCACGACCGGGCGTTTCTGAATGCGACCTGCGATCACACGCTCGACCTGTCGCGCGGAAAGCTGACAATGTATCCCGGCAAGATCGATGCCTTCTTGACTTACCAGAAGGAACAGAACGAACACTTGCTCCGCTCGAATGCGGCGATCCAGGCCAAGCGTCGCGATCTGGAAACGTTCATCGCCAAAAACAAAGCGCGCGCCAGCACCGCCACGCAGGCTCGGTCTAAATCCAAGCAGCTTGAACGACTGGAGCTCTCCGATATCGCCTCGGAGGAGCCGACGGCCTACATCCTTGCCCCGGTTGTCGAACCACGACAAGGCCCCGCCGTGCGGTGCAAAGATTTGACGATCGGATATCCCGAACGCCAGGTCGCCAGCGGCATCGACGTCGAGATCGATCACGGATCGCGAGCGGTCATCGTCGGTGACAATGGCCAAGGAAAGACGACGTTCCTGCGAACGGTCGTCGATTCGCTCAAGCCGCTGGCCGGCGAAGTGAAGTGGGGATTCGGATGCTCTATCGGAGTCTATGCCCAGCACGTCTACACCAGCCTGCCAGAAAAGGACACCGTGCTGGAGTACCTTCAGTACCACGCCATGTTCGGAACAACGACTCAAAAGATTCTGAACGTCGCCGGAGCAATGCTCTTCCGCGGTGATGCCGTTCAAAAACGAATCGCGATTCTGTCGGGAGGTGAGCGCGCGCGAGTCTGTCTCGCGGGGTTGTTGCTGTCGCAGTACAACGTGCTGGTTCTTGACGAGCCGGGCAATCATCTCGACGTCGACACGGTCGAGACGCTCGCACAAGCGCTGATCGATTACAAAGGGACAGTGATCTTCACGACGCACGACCGGCATTTCATGAAGCGGGTCGCCACCTGCGTCATCGAAGTCCGCGACGGCCGAGTCACCAACTATGGCGGTGGCTACGATGCCTACCTCTATGCCGTCAACAAAGAGATCGACGATGGCGAGCGCGAACTGGCAACACGGCTCAGCAAAGCCCCACTGGCAGCTCGTAATGCCCCAGCCACTCGCGCGCCTCGCCGCGATGATCGGGCGATTCGCAAAGAAATTGCCACTCTTGAAAAAGTCATCGCACGCTTCGACGACCTGAAGAAGAAAGCCAACAGCCAACTTTTGCAAACGTGCGACGCCGCCGAGTCTCTCCGCCTGCACAACGAAGTAACCAACCTGACTTCGCAGCTCGAAGAGGCTGAAGAGCGATGGTGCCAGCTACAGGCCGAAATGGAAGAGTCCGGGTGACCAACCAGTTCCGCTTCTGCGGCTCATTGAGCACATCGGCCAACTCCACACATGCGCCACGAGCATTCATGACGACACCAAATTGAACTCTTTGCTGCGGCATGGTTGTTGGACAGCATGCCACTCGTCTCAAAGGCCAGACTCCTTCTTGGCAAGAGATTCTGTCCCACGGATCTGTCCCCTCAACAACCCTGTGCGACCAAATCCAGCTGCCCAGCGCCACCATTTTCAACCGTCGTCAACATCTTCAATCATGTTCCCGAAAGACTGACATCCCGTTACCGGGAATCTGCGACTCTCAAGGCCGCCGCGCTCAACGGCGAGACAAATCAGGCCGTGGCATCTCTTGAGAAACCTCTGAACTTTGACAAGCAACTGTTGCTTTCGCCGTGTCGCTCGTGCTCTATTAAGCCTCGAAAAAGAGTGCGTATCATATTGCGGTAAATAACCCTGAACTCAGGAACACATCTGATCGTTCTATGTGGTGGGATGTTACTGACATCGATCAGTGCCACAGGGGGCTTCGTCGCCGTGTCACCGAGACCGTGACATTAAGGCGACCTCCCATCACAACCTGAAACCGCGAGTGCTCCAATGCCAGTTCGCTTTCCACATCGGCAGCTTGTTACGCCCTGGACCGCGCTGTCATTCGCGATCATCGGACTGTTGGTCTCGACCGATCGGGTTGGAGCCGCCGACGCGCCGGAATTTCTGCGAGGTCTGAATCTCAACGGCCCGCCAGTCGCGATTGACGGACATCCGTGGGAGGGAAGTGACTCGAACAATTACGTCTGCAAAGACAAGGCATTCGAGAATCAGAAGGTGCCACTGGTGCCTGCCACCGACCCAGTGCGGGCGAAGATGATCCGCTCCAGCCGTTGGGGCGGGAATCGAATCGAGCTGACCAATCTGCCCAACGGAACCTGCACTCTGTTCTTGTACGTATGGGAGGACAATGAACCTGAGACGTACAACATCGCGGTCAACGGCCGCGATGTGCTGCGGCGGTACACCAGCGGAACGGCCGGGCACTGGGAAAAGCTGGGGCCGTGGACGGTCGAGGTGACGAAGGGGTCGATCGTGTTGACCAGCCAAGGAGGCGCGGCAAATTTTTCGGGCGTCGAGATTTGGAGCGGGCGGTATGACGGTTCCGATCTCGGTTCGTTTAAACCCGACGATCTGGCCTTCTTTGAGAATCGCATTCGGCCGTTGCTGGTGAAGCACTGCTACGAGTGTCACAGCGCGGAAGCTAAGGAGCTGCAAGGCGAATTGCTGCTCGATTCGCGCCCCACGACACGGCGCGGCGGAGCCAAAGGCCCGGCCGTTGTGCCCGGCAATCTCGATCGCAGCCTGTTGATCGAGGCGGTGCGTTACAAGAACGAAGCGATGCAGATGCCACCCGACGGCAAGCTGACGGCGGCGGAGATTGCGGACCTCGAGCAGTGGGTGAAAATCGGCGCCCCCGACCCGCGCGCCACAGCGACGAAGTCGGCCGGCAAGCTGATTGATGTTGCGGCGGCGCGGCAGTTCTGGTCGCTGCGGCCGATCGCGAATCCGCCGATCCCGGCGGTAAAGAACCACAGCTGGCCAGCCGGTGACATCGACCGGTTCATTCTCGCCAAACTGGAGGAGCAAGGCTTGCCGCTCGCTGCGGATGCCGACAAGCGGACGCTGCTCCGCCGCGCGACGTTCGATCTCACCGGGCTGCCGCCGACGCCCGAAGAGATCGGCTCGTTTCTTCGCGATGAATCGCCGCGAGCGTTTGAGCTGGTCGTGAATCGATTGCTCGATTCGCCGCGCTACGGAGAGCGGTGGGGGCGACATTGGCTGGACGTTGCACGCTACGCGGACACGGCGGGAGACAACTCGGATTATCCCATTCCGCAGATGTTCCGTTATCGCGACTGGGTGATCGCGGCGTTCAACCGCGATCTGCCGTACGACGAATTCGTGCGCGATCAACTTGCCGGCGACCTGCGCGGCGGAGCGACGGACGAAGAGAGATTTCAGCGGATCATCGCCACCGGGTACATCGCCAACGCGCGGCGGTTCGGCTCGCGCGTCGACGACTATCCGCAGCATTTGACGATCGAAGACACGCTCGACAATCTCGGACGCAGCTTTCTGGGCATGACGCTCAGTTGCGCCCGCTGCCACGATCACAAGTTTGATCCGATCACCACGCGGGATTACTACGGCCTGTACGGCATCTTTCACAGCACGCGATATCCGTGGCCCGGCATCGAACTCGACAAGCGGCAGCGAGATTTCGTCCCGCTTGTTCCCCCCAGTCAACTCGCGCAGTCGGAACAGCGACTTGCCGAGTGGAAGCAGGAACACAAGCGGCTCGATGAGATCGTCACGAAGCTCAAGAAGTCGCAAAAGAATGCTTCCGACGCCGAGAAGAATGCGTTGGATGAAAAGGTCAAGCGAGCCGAGAAAGCAGTCGCCGACTTTCAGGCTAGTCCCCTACCCTTCGAGACAGCCTACGCGGTCGCTGATGCGCAGACGGTTGAAGATGTCGCCGTTCAACTGAAGGGAGACCCGACGCGCGAAGGCGAGATTGTTCGACGCCACTTTCTGACTGTCTTGGGCGGAAGCGAAGTGCCGGAGGGCAGTCCGTCGAGCGGACGTGAACAACTTGCTGAGTGGATTCTCGCGGACGACAACCCGCTGACAGCGCGTGTCATGGCCAATCGCATCTGGCAGCATCATTTCGGTCGAGGTCTCGTGCCGACACCCAACGATTTCGGCGCCAAGGGCCAGGCTGCTTCGCACCCGGAACTGCTCGATCATCTCGCGACGGTGTTTCGCGATGGCGGTTGGTCGATCAAGGCGATGCATCGGCGGATCATGCTCTCGCGTACGTACCGCCTGGCCGCGATTCGCGACGCTCGTGTCGTGGCAGAGGATCCAGCGAACGTCTGGCTCGCCGGATATCCGCGCCGGCGGCTCGATGCCGAATCGATTCGCGATGGGCTGCTCATGCTGGGAGGGAATCTCGACCTCACGCCGGCGGGGCCACATCCGTTTCCCGCGCAGCACACCTGGAACTTCACGCAACACAACGCGTTCAAAGCGGTGTATGAAAGCAATCGTCGCAGCGTTTACTTGATGACGCAGCGGATCCAGCGGCACCCGTTCCTCGCGATCTTCGACGGAGCCGACCCATCGACCAGCACCCCGGCGCGTTCCACAAGCACCACGCCGTTGCAAGCACTGTATTTGCTCAACGATCCGTTCGTGCATCAGCAGTCGAAGCTGATCGCAGCGCGGATCATGTCCCAAGCTGTCGATGACGGCGTTCGCGGGCAAGCGGCCTACGAATGGTTATTCGCGCGACCGGCGGTCCACGAGGAACTCGCCGCCGCCAAAAAGTTTTTGACCGATGCCAAGGTCCTGCTGCGGGACGAAGGCCGCTCGTCCGATCAAGTGGAGAACGAAACATGGCAGGGGTACATCCGTTCGTTGTTGAGGCTGAATGAGTTCGTGTACCTCGATTAAAGTCTCTCGGAGCCTCGGTAGTGAAATTCGGATTGGAAATGCCGAGGCACGGAGCTGACAGGGACCGTGAACCAGGAAAGTGGATTATGACGGCATCGACTCTGACGACACGACGCGAGCTGTTGCGATCGTTTGCAGGTGGATCGTTGCTGATGCCGGGGCTGCTTTCCGAGTTGCTGGCTGATGGGTCGCTTGTCGGATCCGATCCGCTGGCTCCCCGTCCCTCGCATTTTCCGGCGAAGGCGAAGCAGGTGATCTTCGTCTTTTCCAATGGCGGCGTTTCGCACATGGACACGTTCGATCATAAGCCGGAACTCGAAAAGGCCGACGGCAAGAAGACGGGCGCGGGTGGTGGGCTTTCTAATCAGCAGCGAGTCCTGCTCAGGCCGTTGTGGAAATTTCGCCCCGGGGGACAGTGCGGCACGCTCGTCAGCGATCTGTTCCCGCACCTCCGCGAATGCATGGACGACATCGCCGTTATCCGCTCGATGAATGGCAACGACAACGAGCATTACAACGCGACTCTGGGCATGCACACCGGATCGTTTTTCTTTTCGCGGCCCAGCATCGGCTCGTGGGTCAGTTACGGGCTGGGGACCATGAACAACAACCTGCCGTCCTTCATCGCGCTCGCGCCGCAGATGCCGTATGCCGGCACGCAGATTTTCAACAACGATTTTCTTCCCGCGTATCATCAAGGGGTGCGCGTTGTCGGCGGCCCGGAGCCGATCGCAAATCTCGATCGCCGTTCCAAGCAGCGCGGGTTGCAGGAACTGGAACTCGGCCTTGCGGACGTACTCAACAACCGGCATCTCAATTCGCGCGTCGCCGACACGGACCTCTCCGCCCGCATTCGGAGTTTCGAGACCGCCTTTCGCATGCAAGCCGACGCTCCCGAAGCGTTCGACATCGACCAGGAGAACGACGACACGCTCGCGATGTACGGTCTGCAACGAGGACAAAGCGAGGGCTTCGGTTGGCAGTGTCTGGTCGCTCGGCGACTGGCCGAACGGGGCGTGCGATTCATCGAACTCGTGGACGGCAGCAGCAGCGACAACTGGGACCAGCACGGCGACATGGCTGAACATGCCATCCATGCCAGGCAAATCGATCAACCGCTGGCCGGCCTGCTCCGCGACCTGAAGTCGCGCGGGATGCTCGACCAAACGCTCGTGGTCTGGACGACCGAATTCGGCCGCACCCCCGGTGTGGACGGCGCGAAAGGCCGCGGACATCACAGCGCCTGTTTCTCGTCTTGGCTGGCCGGGGCCGGCGTCAAAGGGGGCATCGCCCACGGCACCACCGACGAGATCGGAGCCACCGTCGCGACAGACAGAGTCCACGTCCACGATTTCCACGCCACCATCCTGCATTTAATGGGCCTGGATCACACGCGCTTAACCTACCGCCACGCCGGCCGCGACTTCCGCCTGACCGACGTGCATGGCCATGTCGTTCGCGAAGTGCTGGCTTGAACGAAGGAGACCAATTCGTGCGAACGTTGATGGTGATGTTTTTCTCGCTGTTCGTCGCCCAGAGTGCCGGCTGGTTGGTGGCCGCCGAACCAACTCGAATGAATTGGACGATTGAGGGTGTGAAACGGGAGGCCGACGTTTTCGCGCCGAGCAAACTGTCGAGCGAACCTCCGCCGCTGGTGTTTGGCTTTCATGGGCATGGCGGGAACATGCGGAATGCGGCTCGCAGTTTTCGGCTGCATGAACTGTGGCCGGAAGCGGTTGTTGTCTACATGCAGGGGCTAAATACCCCAGGGCGTCTGACGGATCCCGAAGGGAAGAAGCCGGGTTGGCAAAGCACCGTCGGGGACCAGAGCGATCGCGATCTGAAATTCTTCGACGCCGTGCTGGTCTCCATGAAAGAAAAACACAAGATTGACGAGCGCCGCGTGTACTCGACCGGACACTCGAACGGCGGCGGCTTCACCTATTTGTTGTGGGCCGCTCGCGGAGAGGTCTTCGCGGCAGTCGCACCTTCGGCGGCGGTCGGAGGGCGATTGCTAGGAGACCTCAAGCCCAAACCGGTCCTGCACGTCGCGGCGGAAAACGACGAACTCGTGAAGTTCTCCTGGCAGCAAGCGATGATCACGCGCCTGCGAACGCTCAATGGCTGCGGAGAGGGAACCGCCTGGGACAAAAACTGCACCTTGTATCCCTCGAAGGATGGCAATCCCGTTGTGACGATGATCCATCCCGGAACGCACAAGTACCCACAGGAAGCTCCGCCGCTGATCGTGAAGTTCTTCAAAGAACATCGTCGACCCACCGATACCCCCAGGAAGTCGCCTTCGTAGCCGGGAGTTCCTTCGTTGCTGATCGGTCGGCGCGTGAGTACGACCAACACTTATTTGGCAACGCTCATGGTGTCTGCTACGGTCGGGGTGAGAAAGGACTTCCAATGCCGCTCATTGATCACCCGTCGGGAAACTATCGTTTTCTGCCAGGCATCGCGCCGTACTCGTGCGGTGTCGTTTCCAGTCCCGGCTTCGAGATTGTGCATGTCACACTGCAGCGGCCCGTCGCTTATCACGAAGGGTTCGAGACACTCGCCGCATTTCTCGCCGCGGAAGGCCGTCCAAAGACCGCGCTCTGCGCGATTGAACTGCGGTCACCACGGCCGTTCAGCTTTTCAGGCTTCGCCGAATTCAATGCCGGGTACGCCGCGATCCTGCAACGCTGGGGCGTCTTCGTCGATGGAGTCAATCCGGTCGCCCGGACGAATGTCGCTCCGGTCATCAACCCGCCCGCCGAGCCAGTGCTTTCCGGCTTCTCATTCGCGCGGCCGTGTTGCGGCAATTCGCTGCCGACGTTCGTGGTCGCGGGCGCCGGAGAACTTCCGGAGGGAATCCTGTCGCGGGAGGGAATCGTGGCTCTCGGCGACACTTCGCCCGCAGGTCTGGCGATCAAAGCTCGATTCGTGATGGACTTGATGGAGACTCGCCTGCAAGGACTCGGCGCGAACTGGGCACAGGTCAGCACCGTTAATGTTTACACGGCGCATTCACTGACGCCATTGTTGCCGGAAATCCTTCTTGGCCGTATTGGTCCCGCGAGCATGCACGGCAGCACCTGGCACTTCAGCCGACCGCCGATCGCTGAGATCGAGTACGAAATGGACGTGCGCGGAACACGCACTGAACTCCGCCATGATTGAGCGGCTGCGAGCTTCGGCCAAGAGTGTGAGTGTGGGTGCTTGAGGGAGCGGAAACTCGACGCCGATGGCTGGATCACTCGGCCGTGTAATCCGTGACCTTCAAGTCAGGCAACTGCTGTTTGAGCCGATCGACGACCGCCGGTTTGAATTTGAGATCCGTGATGTACAGCGTTTTCAAGTTCTTCAGCCCCATTAAATACTCCAGTCCGGCGCTGGTGATCTGGGTGCCGTAGATGTTGAGCACTCGCAGTTCAGGCAGGCTCTTGATGTGTGCCAAGCCGACGTCGCCGATCGCGCATTTCGCGATGAACAATCGTTCGAGGCTTGTCAGACTTTTGAGCTGCGCCATCCCCACATCGGTCACCTTCGTTGCGGTGAGGTGCAGTTCTTTGAGTGTCGCGACACCTTGAAGCTGTGCCATCTCGGCGTCGCCGAACGATGTTCCGGCAACATTGATCGCCATCACGTTCCCCAGGTCGTCGACGACCGCTGCATCCAGCGCGGCGAGTGCGGCGGTGAGTGGTCGTTGCTGTTCGCTGGTAAAAAGACGGACGACTCCACTGAGCGTGATTTGCGATCCGGCAATTGACAGCTTGCGCAGGCGAGTCAGGCGTTTCAGGTGCGACAACCCCGCGTCGCTCACGGCGGTCCCGGTCAGATTCAGTTCTTCGAGATCGATCAGTTCAGCGAAGTGTGCGAGGCCGGCATCCGAGATCGACGCCCCGTTGAGGTCCAGCCGAACGAGTTTCTTGAAGGCCGCTAAATGGGCGAGTCCCGCGTTGTCAAACCGCGAATCACTCGCAATC
>Ga0194122_10003849_pt1 | contig 15012 bp, 15 predicted proteins | sample TA2MahCa10mmetaG_FD_155487 | JGI IMG/M metagenome (GOLD analysis project Ga0194122, IMG submission 155487) | Freshwater microbial communities from Lake Tanganyika, Tanzania - TA2015021 Mahale Deep Cast 10m | ecosystem: Environmental > Aquatic > Freshwater > Lake | place: Tanzania: Lake... | reverse complement strand
TGCCGCGCCGCCTCCGTGCGCCAGTGGGTGCGGGCGGCTTCCGCGAAGTTCACCGGCGGCAATCCGTGCGTGGTCGCATCGGCTCGCCACGCGGCCTTGGGCAACGTCTGCGACAGCCACAACACCAGCACCCCGCGCGTCACTTCTTCGATACGCTCTTCCGCCGCATGTAGGCGTTGAACATCCGGCACTGGCAACTCTTCATTGGCCGTCGCTTCGAGCCGCCCGTCCCGAACGCGTTGCTTCCTCCGCAATCGCGCGCTCCACCGCCGCCGCCATCGCCGCATACCCCGCCGCGTTCGGCACCAAGCCATCCGCCGTCAACTCGCGCTTCATCAATCGCCCCTGCGCCAACGCCCCGAAATAGTCAACGTACCCCGCGCCCACCTTCGCCGCGTACTCCTTCAACCACCCGTTCAATCCAAACATCCGCGCCGCCGGCCGCAGCCGCACAATGTCCTTGCGCGCGCTGCCTTCCACGCAATCGCACACCGGCGTCACCGAAGCCAGCACCACACGAATGCCATGGTGCTTCGCCAGCTCCGTCATCGTCATGAAGTTCTCGGCAATCGTGTGCTCAGTCGCCGGACCAGCGTTGCCCGCCAGATCGTTCAGCCCGCCCTGAATCACCACCACGCGCGGCTGCAAGCCAATCACATCCTGCCGGAAGCGCACCAGCATCTGCCCCGTCGTCTGCCCTTCAATGCCGCGATTCACATACGGCTTGCCGGGGAAAAACGCGTCAGGGTCGCCGTCACCGTTCCAGCGCTCGGTGATCTCGTCACCGAGAAAGACCACGCGCCCGGGCTCCGGCCGCAACTCCGCATTGTCACTGCCGTAGTAGACAAGGCCCGCCCAATCGGTGAGCCGGTGAATATAGCCGTCGATCTCTTCTTCGAGCTTTGCCACGCGCGCCTTGTCGTCCTCGGCGCCGTGAGCGGCGGCCGAAGACGACAAAACCAAACAGAGTAGCGCTATTGCCGGATGCCGAAGCAATACACCAACCCGTCGAACGTGTTCATATAAACGCGCCCGTTGGCCACGGCGAGGCCGCTCCAGTGATTCCATGTCTTCACCTGGTCTCCGCTCGACCACAGTTCCTTGCCCGTCTTCGCATCCAGCGCATACAGCACCGCTTTGGTGGACATCGGAATACGCCGTTCCGCCCGGAAATCCAGACCCACATCCGGATACGCCTGCGCCGTGTTCTCACCGCTCCCGTAGGCGAGGATCACGCCGTTGGCAATCACCGGCGGCTCGGCCTGATCCATATCGCGCGAGATCCAACGCGGCCGCAGCCACACCTTGCCCTGCGGATTCGTCTCCACCGTGAACGCCGCAATCGCGCCCTTCTTCACCACGCCGTTCTCAATCGGCGCGCGGAACTTCGGATGCTTCGGGCCCCAGAACGGCGTCAGCACCCAACGCGTGCCGTCCTTCTCTTCCCACGAAGCAAGCGATCCCCAGATGCCGGCTTCGGCAAAGTCGACAATCTCATTGCAGATGAGCGGCGTGCGGTAAGTGGGCGTGCGGTGATCGTCGCCGCCGATGGACTCGGCATCCATGAAGTACAGGCGGCACTCTTTGCTCGCGTCCACCACATACTCCTTGCCCTTGTACTTGAAGATCGTCGGCGTCACCTGCATGTCGAGGTCGCGTTTCCACAGCCACTCCGCGTTCGACGGTCCATAGTAGTCCACCAGTTCAACCGCCTTCGTCTGCGGGTTCTGCTTCACGGCGATGATGCCGTTGCCGTAGACGCCGTTTTCCGGATCCCACTTCCCGTCGCCGGTGCCCGTGTACAGCACGTCCTTGGAATCGATCGCCGGCCCGGAGCGTCCCCACATGCCGCCACCCGCCGGACCCCAGCTTCCCACTTTGTTCGTCGCAAGGTCATATGTATAGACCATGTTCGGGTTGCCGCCGCAGCCCTGCGCCGAGTGTGTGTAGATCACGTTCTTGTGCAGGCTCAGCGCGTAGGGCTTGCCGTTCGGAGGCATGAACTTCAGCGGCGCCCCGAGTTCCTTACCCGTGCCCGCGTCCACCTTGTGGAGCCGCCCGTCCCACGACGCGGCGTAGATAATGTACTTGCCCGGCCCGTCGCCAGGCCCGATGGTGACGTTGGCCGTCATGCCGCCGGGACACAACACGCTGGGGCCGCGTCCGCCGGGCGAATCCTGGAACGTGCTCTCAAACTTCAGCTTCCACAACAACTCGCCGGTGGCCACGTCGATCGCCACCAGGTTGTCGGAAACGCCCGCTTGAATCACAACCTGCTTGGCGCCCGCCGGCGTATTCACGCTGCCGATCACCAAAGGCGGCAGCAGCGAGTGCATGGCGCGCGTCTGGTTGTCCACCTTCGCGGTCCAAAGCAACTGCATGTTCTTCGCCGTGGCCGGGCTCAGGAGTTTTTCATCCCGCTGCCAGTTGCTGCGAATCACATCGGAGGCATCGGTCAACCAGTCCGCACCCTGGGCATTGACGGACATCATGATCGCAAACAGGGCGCAATCCCGCACTCTCATTCACACTCTCCCAACACAAGAGATCGAAGCCATTACTATACACCGAACCGCGTTCGGATATAGTTCGGATATAGTATGGAGGTCGTCCCTTTTTACTGTGAAGGAGTGCCCGACTCGATGATCCGTTTTGCTCTCGCCTCCGCTGCCCTGCTGGTTGCCATGCCTGTCCTGGCCCAACGCGGCGGAGATTGGACTACCGCCGGCAACGACGCCCAACGCTCGGGCTGGGCGCGCGGCGACCTGCGGCTGACGCCGGAGAAGATCAAGCGCACGCCGAAGCCGGATTTCGAGCTGCTGTGGAAGCTGAAGGTGAATGCCGCGCCGCGCTCGGGCCACGCGGTCACGCCGCCCGCGCTGCTGGACTTCTACATCGGCTACCGCGGTTTTCGCACGCTCGGCTTCTTCGGCGGCGCGTCCAACACCATGATCGGTATCGATCTCGACAAAGGCACGCTCGAATGGGAGAAGCAGTTGGGCGCTGCCGGCGCGCCCGGCACCCCGGCTTGCCCAGGCGGCATGACGTCTGCGTTGACGCGCCCCACCGGTTCCGGCTACCCCAGCGCTCCGGCCGGCCGCGGCCGCAGCACGCCGGCGGCTTCGGACGTGGGCGAGCCGTTTGAAGGCGCCGTGACGTTGAAGAATGTGCGCCCGCAGATGCCCGGTCCGCCGCCCGCGCCGCAATCCGCGCGTCCTCCGCGCAACGCTGCGGCTGCCGCTGCTGCGGCCGCTGCCGCCAATCCGTTCTCGACCCGCATTCAGTACGCCTTCGGCCTCACCGGCGACGGCAAGCTCCACTTCCTGTACGTTTCCAATGGCGATGAACCGAATCCGGCGATCCAGTTTCTGCCTGCCGGCGCACATGCGCGTGGCTTGATCGTCATGGACGGCTCCGCCTACGCGGCCACGGTGAACGATTGCAGCGGCGCGCCGAACGGGATCTGGGCTGTGCAACTGGATTCGAAGAAAGTCATTTCCTGGAAAGCGCCAGCCAATATCGTCGGCACGCATGCTTTCGCCGCGTCGCCTGCCGGTGTGATCTTCACCGCTGCCGGGCCGGAGTTGTTTGCTCTCGATGCCGACACGCTCACCGTAAAGGCCTCGTTCAAAGCAGGCGCGGCGTTCAGCACTTCGCCGCTGGTGTTTGAACAGCAAGGTAAGGATCATGTGGCCATCGCCACGGCGGACGGCAAGCTCCATATCTTTGAGGCGGGCAGCCTCGGCGCCGGCCCGATTGTCTCGGGCGACACCGGACTCGGCGCGCAGGCCGACGCCGGCGCGCTTGCGTCCTACACTACGGTCGACGGCTCGCGCTTTTTCCTTGTGCCCGGTGCCGCCAAGATTGCCGCCCTCAAACTCGCGGGCGCCTCGATCGCCCCCGCCTGGACGTCGCCCGCCATGACGTCGCCGCTCGCACCGATTGTGGTTAACGGCATCGTCTTCGCCGCGGGCGCGGGCAAAGTGGGTGCGCCGGCGGTGCTGCACGCGCTCGACCCGTCCAACGGCCAGCCCATCTGGAACAGCGGCCGCTCCATCTTGGGCCGCGTTACGTCAGGAGGATTGGCGGCCGGCGGCGGACGCATCTACGTCTCCACTGCCGATGGCACGCAATACTGCTTCGGCGTGCCGCTCGAACTGTAACCAGACACGGCCGCCAAACATCTGAAACACTGGTAATGATGAGGACCGCCGCTCTTTTTCTGCTATCGTTCGCCGCGTTGTCTTTTGCCCAGGAGGTCCAACTGCCGGAGGGCCCGGGCCGCGCCGAGACGGAGAAGCTCTGCAAGAACTGCCATGACTTGGCGCGCAGCGTATCGCGCCGTCAGGACCGCGATGGCTGGCAAACCACCATCAATAAAATGATCGCCTTCGGCACCAAAGGCACTGATCAGGAGTTTGCTGCTGTGGCCGGCTACCTGGCCAAGCACTACCCGGCCGGCGAAGCGCCTCCGGTGAACCTGAACACGTGCGCGGCGATTGAAATCGAAAGCCGTCTGGCATTGCGCAAGTCGCAAGCCAACGCCATCATCGCCTGGCGCGAGAAGAACGGTAAATTCAATTCGCTTGCCGACCTGAGGAAGATCCCCATGCTCGACTTCGCCAAGCTCGAAGCCAAGAAAGACCGCATCGTTTTCTAGCCGGCGCTGCGCAGCATTTCTTCCGCGGAGAGCGCTCTGGCCGGGTCGTCTTCGTGCTTGAAGAAAACGTAGACGTCGCGGCCTCCGGCGCGCAACTCCGAAACCTGAGCCGTAATCGCGGCGCGCACTTCGGCCGGGTATTCGGCCTTGCGCAACCGAAAATACGTGAAGTCCGCCGTCAACCGGTGCGCAATTTTCAGCTTGTCGGATTCGGCGAGGCACAGTGCTGCCTGGTGGCGCTCCAACAATTCGAAGATCTCGTCCACCAGCCAACTCGCGTGGCGAAACTCAAACGCCGCCCGCATATCGCGTGGGATCTCCGTCAAGAAACCCGCCAGCCGCGTGGCGTCGGCCTTCATGTTGGGCGGCAGTTGAAACAGCACCGGCCCCAGCCGCGCTTTTACCCGCAGGGGGTCGATCGCCTTAAAAAATACTTGCGTGAACTCGCTGCCGGGCGTCAGGCGCTGGATGTGCGTGATGCGCTCGTGCGCCTTCAGCACAAAACAAAATCCGTCAGGTGTGTCGCCTACCCAGTTGCTAAGCGTAGACTCCAAGGGCAGGCGCCGGAACGTGTAATGTAATTGACTTCCACCGCATTCAGCCGCGTGGCAGAGTGCGGCAGAAACTTCTTGGCGGCCAGTTTCTCGGGATAAAACGCCGGCTTCCAGGCCGGGTAGGCAAAGCCGGAAGTGCCGGCAAACAACTTTCCCATCTCCGCGCCAGCGTATCGCGACTGGCTGCATAGCGCGATTCTCCACGGTGTGATTCGTTTACCAGGAAGAAAAGACAGCCTTGGTCGCCGGATCGGGCCGTCCTTCCGGCGTTTGCATGAAAAGTGCGCTTTGGCACGCGACCTGCTCTTGGCGTGACATGAGAATGCAGTTGTATCTCACCATACTCGCCTTTGTGCTGGCCAGTTGCGGCACGAGTCCGACCAGTCCTGCTGTCGAGAGTGCGAAGTCCGCCGTCACGGCCCCAAACGAAGCCGTCGCGAAACCTGCCCCGGTGGAACTCGCGCCGGTGCCGGTTACCGTACCCGCCGGCCAGCGCGTACTAGTGCGCACCATTCACGCTCTTTCGACGAAGACTGCGCGTGGCGGCCAAGCGTTCAGCGCCGTTCTCACTGAACCGCTGACTGCGGCTGACGGCACGCTGATCGCACCCCGTGGCGCTACCACCAGCGGGGTGGTGGTGGCTTCGGATCCGGGCGGGCGCGTTAAAGTTGTCGCGCACCTGAGTGTGCGGCTTACCGGAATCGAACTCGCCGGCAAGTCCACCGGCATTGCCACTTCGATTTTCACGCGGCGTGCCCCGGCCGCGAAGAAAAAGGACGCGTTGAAGATCGGTGCTGGCAGCGGCGCCGGCACCGTGATCGGGGCTGTCGCTGGCGGCGGCGTGGGTGCGGCCATCGGAGCGGGTGCCGGAGCGGGTGCCGGAGCGGGTGCCGGAGCGGGCGCCGGCGCGGGCGTTGGCACGGGCGTGGTGTTGCTCACCCGTGGTGCGCCGGCCGTGATTCCCAGTGAATCGCTGCTCACAGTCGCTCTCAGCCGCCCGCTCACCATAACCCGCTAACGAGGGCGGCCTCAACTCTGCTTGCGCCCACAACGTTCGCGATTTGACGAATGCGCCACCGTTCGGCTACTCTAAATATTCTTCCGGTAGAGGTGCGGTGGCCATGAGTCGCTGGACGCGCGGTAACGGGTCATCCCGGAGCGTCGGCAAAAGGGGCCGGGTTCGGCAGGTAATAGCTGGCTGGACCTCCCGCCGAAACAAGCGGCGCTTGATGATGTGCGCGGCTGGTTGGTGAGCGAAGGCCAATACCCGCTCACTGTCATTCGGATCCGGCGGGATTCCGAGTGGAGCGCTAGCCGGGACGAGCGCGCTCGGCCCGTGCCGTGTGCGCTGGTTCCGTGCCTCCCTCCTCGTGTGAATTCCCCTAGTTGAAGAGCGATAAGCTATGCGTGTATTTGAACTGACCCGGCAACTCATCGACATCGAATCGATCACCCCGAACGAATTTGAGGTGGGCGAGTTTCTCTACGCCCACCTCAGCGCGCTCGCGGCCAAGTATCAGGGCGCCGTGGAGCGGATGCCGGTGGAAGACCGGCGCTTCAACGTCCTGGCCACTTTCGGCGAGCCGCGCGTCACGCTCTCCACGCACCAGGACACCGTGCCGCCGTTTATCCCCTCACGCGAGGATGACAACTACATCTGGGGCCGCGGCGCGTGCGACGTGAAGGGCATTATCGCCTCCATGCTGCTGGCCGCCGAAGCGCTGCTCGAACAGGGCGTGCGCGGCATTGCGCTGCTATTTGTGGTGGGTGAAGAACGTAACTCCGCGGGCGCATATGAGGCGGCGCGCCATCCGCGCGGGTCACGGTTTCTGATTAACGGCGAGCCCACTTCCAATCGTCTGGCGCTGGGCAGCAAAGGCGCGCTGCGATATGAGATCTCGGCGTCGGGCCGCATGGCGCATTCGGCGTACCCCGAGTTGGGCGAGTCGGCCATCGAAAAACTGCTCGACGCGCTCGCGGCGGTGCGGAAGATCGCGCTGCCCGAGGACAAAATTCTCGGCCCCAGCACGCTCAACATCGGCACCATCGGCGGCGGCCGCGCGCCGAATGTGATTCCCGACGCGGCCAAGGCGGAAGTGATGATCCGTCTGGTGAGTGACCCGGCGTCGACCCGCGAGGCGGTGGTGGCGGCGTGCGGGAAGTTGGCCGAGGCGAAGGAGATCCTCTGCATACCCGCGATTCATCTCGAAGCGGTACCGGGCATTGAGACCACCGTGGTGGCCTACACCACCGACATTCCGGCTTTCGGCGGGCAGTGGGGAAAGCCGCTGTTACTTGGCCCGGGAACGATTCATGTGGCACATACTTCGCAAGAGCGCGTGCCGAAACGAGAACTTATTGAAGCCGTCTCGCTTTATCAGCACATTGTCAGAAATTTACTCGAAAGTTAGTTAGTATTCCAGAGCCAATTCTATGTCAGCTAAAATCCCCGTGGGAGTACTCGGCGCCACCGGCATGGTGGGCCAGCACTTTCTCCGTTTCCTTGCCAACCACCCGTGGTTTGAAGTTACTTGGGCCGGTGCCAGCGACCGGTCGGCAGGTAAGAAGTTTCGCGATGCTACGTCCTGGCGGCTTGACGGCGTTATGCCCGAATCCGTCGCCGGTTTGACCGTCGAAGAGTGCAAGCCCGGCAACGCACCGAAGCTGGTATTCTCAGCCACCGACGCCTCGGTGGCCACTGAAATCGAGCAGGCGTTTGCCGGCGCGGAACACGTCGTGGTCTCCAACTCGCGCAACCATCGCATGGAGTCCGATGTGGCGCTGCTGGTGCCTGAGATCAATGCGGATCATCTGGCTATTGCGGCCGCTCAGCGCGCGCGCCGTGGCTGGAAAGGTCTCATCGTTACCAACCCGAACTGCTCCACCGTAGTGCTCACCATGGCGTTGGCGCCGCTGCGCCAGTTCGGTATCACGCGTACAGTGGTCACCACCATGCAAGCCATCTCCGGCGCCGGATACCCGGGCGTGTCGTCGATGGACATCAACGCCAACGTCGTCCCGTTTATCGGAGGCGAAGAGGAGAAGGTGGAGATCGAAACGCAGAAGATCCTCGGCGGCTTCGAGCAGGGCGCCTTTGTGCCGCACCCGATGCGCGTGAGCGCGCACTGCAATCGCGTGCCGGTGCTGGACGGCCATACCGCCACCATCTCCGTGGAGTTGTCGTCCGAGCCCCCTGAACAGGAACTGATCGCGGCCTTCGCGGCGTTCCGCGGCGTGCCGCAGGAACGCAACCTGCCTAGCGCGCCCGCGGTGCCGGTCATCTATATGCCCGAGAAAGACCGCCCGCAGCCGCGGCGCGACGTAGAGCGCGAACGCGGCATGGCTGTCTTCTGCGGGCGCCTGCGCACGTGCCCGGTCTTCGGCTACAAGTTCATCGCGCTCGGCCACAACACCGTGCGTGGCGCGGCCGGCGCGGCCGTGTTGAATGCCGAGTTGATGAAGACGGAAGGGCTGCTCGACTGATGATTGTGATGAAGTTCGGCGGCTCTTCGGTTGAGTCCGCTGCGGCCATTGATCGCGTTGCCGCCATCGTCAAGTCGCGGCTGGAGCGCCATCCCGTGGTTGTGGTTTCAGCGATGGGCAAGACCACCAATCGTCTGCTCGCGCTCGCGCGCCAAGCCGTCGAAGGCGGCCGCGCGGCGGCGCTAGCCGATCTGGCAGCACTGAAGCAGTACACGCTCGCCGAAGGCGGACCGGTAGGAGGCGCCGTCGAAGCGCACTTTCGCGAACTCGCCGAACTCGTGCAGGGTCTTTCGGTGCTCGGCGAGTTAACCCCGCGCTCCATCGATGCCATATCCGCCTACGGTGAGCGCCTCTCGAGCCTCATCGTCGCCGAGCGCTTCCGCGCCGCCGGGCTCGATGCCGTGCAGGCCGATTCCCGCGATTACGTCATCACCGACGGCCGCCACACCCAGGCCGCGCCGCTGTATCCGGAGACGTACGAGCTGCTCTCCGCGCGCCTTGCGCCCATCGCGCGTGAACGCGTGGTGGTGGTGGGCGGCTTCATCGGCTCCACGGCCGCGGGCGTCACCACAACGCTCGGCCGCGGCGGCTCGGACTTTTCAGCTTCCATCATCGGCGCCGGCTTGGACGCCGAAGAGATCCAGATCTGGACCGACGTGGACGGCATGCTCACGTGCGATCCGCGTATCGCTGAAGTGGGGCATCGCGTGAAGATCATTTCGTTCGGGGAAGCGGCCGAACTCGCCTACTTCGGCGCGAAGGTGCTGCATCCGTCAACCGTGCTGCCCGCGGTGGAGAAGAACATCCCCGTGCTCATTCTCAACTCGCGGCGGCCCGAAGTGGAAGGCACGCGCATTGTGGCGGAGACCGTGGCCTGCGGCAACGCGTTCAAAGCGATCGCCTGCAAACAGGGCATCGTGTCCGTACACATCCGCTCGTTGCGCATGCTGATGGCGCACGGCTTTCTGCGCCGGATCTTCGAAGTCTTCGACCGCTACACGACGCCGGTGGACATGGTGACCACCAGCGAAGTGAGCGTCTCGCTCACCATCGACACCGTGCAGAACCTCGACCCGATCCTGACCGAACTCCGCGAGTTTGCCGACGTGGCCGTGGAACAGGATCAGGCGATCGTATGCATGGTGGGAGACAATATCGGAACGACGCGGGGCATCGCCGGACGCGTCTTCCAGGCCATGAACGGTATCAACATTCGCATGATCAGCCAGGGCGCTTCGAATCTGAACCTGAGTTTTGTCATTGCCGGGCGCGACCTGAAGCACGCCGTCGAACTGCTCCATCAGGCGTTTTTCTCCGATCTCGATCCGGCTGTGTTTGACCCGAAAGGGAGCGCCGCCGCATGAGAGCCGCGCTGATTGGCTACGGCAAAATGGGCCGTATGATTGAGAGCCTCGCGCCCGCCGCGGGCATCGAGATTTCGCACCGCCTCGATGTCGGCTGGACCGAAACCGACATGGCGGACCGGCCCGATGCGGCGATCGAGTTCACCGTACCCGATGCGGCCGTGGCGAATCTTGAGAAGCTCGCCTCGCTGCGTATCCCCGCCGTTTGCGGCACCACGGGCTGGCTGGGTGAACTGGACCGCGTGCGGAGCGCCGTGGAAGCAAATGACACCGCGCTGGTCTACAGCGCCAACTTCTCGATCGGCGTCAACGTGTTCCAGCGCCTCGTCGCCGAGGCCGCGCGCCTGCTGCGCGAGGAAGCGCAGTATGAAGCCTGGGCCTGGGAGATTCATCACAGCGCCAAGCAGGACGCGCCCAGCGGTACTCTCCTCCAACTCACCGCGGCCATACGCGCGGCGGGCTACGGCCGGCGCATCGACGAGAGCTCGAATCGCGCGGGCGCGCATCCCGGGACGCATGAAATCGGCTTTGACTCGGCGGCTGACACGATCACCCTGCGCCATGCGGCGCGGAGCCGCGAAGGATTCGCGCGCGGCGCGCTCAAGGCCGCGCAATGGGTTCATGGCAAACGCGGGGTCCATGTGTTTGCCGACGTGTTGTTTGGGCAAACCAAGTAGTTGATAGGGCCGGAGGTGGCACATGTTTACTGGATGCGGAACCGCGCTGATCACTCCGTTTCGGGCAGATCAGTCGCTCGATGAAGCCGCGCTGCGGCGGCTGGTGCGGCGTCAACTGGACGCCGGCATTGACTTTCTCGTGCCCTGCGGCACCACGGGAGAAAGCCCCACGCTTGAGCATCGCGAGCATCTGCGCGTCGTCGAGATCGCGCTCGAAGAAGCCAAGCCGCGCGAGGTGCCGGTGCTGGCCGGAGCGGGCGGGTACAACACTCGCGAAGTGATCTCGCTCGCGCGCGAGCTCGAAGCGCTCGGCGCCGATGGGCTCTTGTCCGTCACGCCTTACTACAACAAGCCCACGCAGGAAGGCCTATTTCAGCACTACTCGGCGCTGGCCGCCGCGGTGAAGCTGCCGATCGTTGTCTACAGCGTGCAGGGCCGCACCGGCGTAAATATCGAACCCGCGACGCTCCGCCGTCTTGCCGCGATCGGCAACATCGTCGGCGTGAAAGAAGCCTCGGGTAACATGGCGCAGATGGCCAACGTGATTCATCAGACCCCGGACGGCTTCATCGTGCTTTCGGGCGACGACTCGGTGTCGCTGCCGCTGATCGCGCTCGGCGGGCGCGGCGTCATCAGCGTTGTCTCCAACCAGATCCCCGCGGAAATGACCGCGCTGGCTCGCGCGGCCAACCAAGGCGACTTCGCCGCCGCGCGCGCCATTCAGCGCCGGTTCCTCCCGCTGATGGACATCAATTTTGTGGAATCGAATCCCGGCCCGGTGAAAGCCGCCATGGCCATGATGGGTTTGTGCGAACCTGTCTGGCGGCTGCCGCTCGTGCGGCCGTCCGAAGCCAATCAGGCGCGCATCCGCGCCGTTCTTGAACAATCCGGATTGCTGGCGCAATCCACCCGGAGTGCGAATGCTGCAGACTGACATTGAATTGCTTTTTGAGGCCACCGGCGGCGCCTACGGCGAAGATCACTTCCGCCTGTTCCAGGATTTCAAGGCCGCGCTCAATGCCGGCGAGATCCGCGCGGCTGAGCCGGACGAGTCCACACCCAACGGTTGGCGCGTGAATGCCTGGGTAAAGAAGGGCATCCTGCTCGGTTTCCGGATGGGTACCGTGGTGGACATGTCGATCGACACGCGGCGTCAGCCGTTCTTCGATAAAGCGACGTACCCGGTGCGCCAGTTCACCGCCTCCAGCGGCGTACGCATTGTTCCCGGCGGCTCCAGTGTGCGTGACGGCTGCTTCATCGGCAAAGGCGTGACGTGCATGCCGCCCATGTACATCAACACCGGCGCCTGGGTGGGCGATGGCACTATGGTTGACTCGCATGCGCTCGTAGGAAGCTGCGCGCAGATCGGCCAGCGCTGCCATATCTCGGCCGCCGCGCAGATCGGTGGCGTGCTGGAGCCCATCGGGGCCCTGCCCGTCATTGTGGAAGATGAGGTGATGGTGGGCGGCAACACCGGCATCTACGAAGGCACGGTGGTGAAGAAGCGCGCGGTGCTCGGTACGGGTGTGATTCTCAACCGCTCCACGCCGGTCTACGATCTGGTGCGCGGCGCGGTGTATTCCGGCAGCGATCAAGCGCCGCTGGTGATTCCTGCCGACGCCGTGGTAGTTTCGGGTTCGCGCGCGATTACTCATGGGCCGGGCAAGGATTGGGGCATTTCGTTGTACACTCCAGTCATCGTCAAGTATCGTGACGCGAAGACCGATGCGAAGGTAAAGCTCGAAGACTTCCTGCGATGACCCCCAACACGCCCCCGCCCGTGCCCGATCAGCGCGAGATCCCATCCTGGGATGAATACTATCTGCAGATCTGCAAGGTGGTGGCGGCGCGCAGCAAAGATCCGAACACGCAGATTGGCTGTGTGATCGTGGGTCCGGCGCGCGAGATCCGCACGACGGGCTACAACTCGTTCCCGCGCGGCATTCGCGACGACATTCCCGAACGCCGCGTCCGGCCTGAGAAGTACTTGTGGATCGAACATGCCGAACGCAACGCCATCTGCAACGCGGCGCGCTGCGGCACCGCGCTCGAGCACTGCACCATTTACGTGGAGATCATGCCGTGCATGGATTGCGCGCGTGCGATCGTACAGGCCGGCATCGTGGAAGTGGTTGTCTCTGAGGAACGCATGTCGAAGTATGCGAGTGACTACTACGATCAGCACTTCCGGCTGACGGAGTTGTTGTTTGCCGAGGCGGGGATCAAGGTTCGCCGCGTCTGAACGGCCTGTTATTCAGGGAGTCTTTAAGGAGTTTCCATGCGTTTGCTCTTTCTATTGGCCGCCTCTGCCGCGGCGTGGGCCCAGGTGAATACCGGCACCATCAACCGGGAAGTGAAAGACACCACGGGCGCGCTGATCCCGGGCGTGGCGCTCTCCCTGCAACACACCGCTACGGGGGCCGTGCGCGAGGGAAAGACCAACGACCGCGGTGAGTTCCACGCGGCCTTCATGTCGATTGGCGAGTACGTAGTGAACGCGACGCTGCAAGGTTTCAAGCGGCAGACGCTGCGCGGCCTGAATCTCCGGGTGGACCAGGATTCCAACGTGACGGTGACCATGCAGCCGGGCGAAGTGCGCGAGACCGCGGAAGTGACGGGCGCGATGCCGCTGCTTGAAAGCTCGTCGTCCGCCATCGGCCAGGTGATCGAGAACAAGAAGATCATGGAACTGCCGCTCAACGGCCGCAATCCGTTTCCGCTGGGGCTGCTGGCGGGCAACACAACGCCGATGTTCGGCATGGGCTCGAACCTGCCGTTTGTCGGCGGCGGCGGGCGCTTCTCGTCGAACGAAGTGATCCTCGATGGCGTGGACAACGACACGATTCAGAACGCGGGCGCAGTGGGGCGCGCGGGCATCGCCTACACGCCGTCGGTGGACGCGGTGCAGGAGTTCAAGGTGAGGACCAACAACTTCTCGGGCGAGTTCGGGCACTCGGCGGGCACCATCGTGGCGGCGACGATCAAGTCGGGCGCGAACGATTTTCATGGCTCGGTGTTTGAGTTCCTGCGCAACGACAAACTGGACGCCACCAACTTCTTCACCAACTCCGGCGACCCCGAAACATAATGCCCATAGTCCGAAGGTTGTCAGAGTCCACTACCGCTACCACCCTTTGTTTGGTCGTGATCTGAAGCTCCAGAAGGTGGCGACCTCCCCGCGCGGTGAGTATGTGTTCTGTGAGTTGCCTGATGGCACGATTGCAGGACTGCCAGCGTGGATGATCGATTCGACAGTGTGCGGCTTCCTGGATATCGGCAGCGTCATGGCATCCGCTGCGGCGTTGGCTGAACTTCGAGACGTCGTGGATAGCGTCGCCGCCCGCGTCAACACCCCACCGGAGAAGATGCCAGCGGAGGCTCTTCATGACGCACGACAACAAGCGCCAGACGCAGATGAACCTGCCGCTGTGCCAGACTCCGCCAACCGAACTGCCCCAAGACAAACAGCGCGAACTCGCCGCGGCGCTCGCCGATCTGCTATGGAGCGCGGCCGTGGCAAATGATCCATCCGCCGTCAAGCCAGCAGGAGATAAGTCATGAGCGCAAATACGAAGGTAACTGCGGATCACCTGCGGCGCCGGGCTCTCGTATACATCCGCCAGTCATCTCCGATTCAGGTCGCCAACAACCTGGAGAGCCAACGACGCCAGTACGCCCTGGCTGACCAGGCACGCAAACTCGGCTTCCAACAAGTCGAGGTGATCGACGAAGACCTGGGCCGGTCCGGTTCCGGACAGGTGGATCGTCCAGGTTTCGCCCGCCTGGTAGCCGAGGTATGCGATGGAAACGTGGGGGCAGTCTTTTGTATCGAAGCCTCACGCCTGGCCCGCAACGGCCGTGACTGGCATCACCTGATCGAACTCTGCGGATTGGTGCGAGCGTTAGTGATCGACCCCGACGGCGTCTATGATCCGGGGTTGCTGAATGATCGGCGCCTGTTGGGGCTCAAAGGAACGATGAGTGAGTTCGAACTGAACTTGCTCCGGCAACGCTGCCAGGAAGCGATCCGCCAGAAAGCCCAGCGCGGGGAACTGCAGTTCATGCTTCCGGTTGGCTATCGCTGGGCCCCCAATGGGAAGGTGGAGAAAGATCCGGATCGGCGGGTCCAGCAGGCGATCGAGTTGGTCTTTGTCAAGATGGAGGAATGCGGAAGTGCGCGGCAAGTCTTGCTGTGGTTTCGTAGCGAGAAAGTGAGCCTGCCTGCCATGATCTACGGGGAGTCCGGCCGCGAACTGATCTGGAAGCTGCCGATC
>Ga0194122_10003845_pt1 | contig 15025 bp, 10 predicted proteins | sample TA2MahCa10mmetaG_FD_155487 | JGI IMG/M metagenome (GOLD analysis project Ga0194122, IMG submission 155487) | Freshwater microbial communities from Lake Tanganyika, Tanzania - TA2015021 Mahale Deep Cast 10m | ecosystem: Environmental > Aquatic > Freshwater > Lake | place: Tanzania: Lake... | reverse complement strand
ATCATCCCAAAATTCATCTTCTAAAAATGTAGATCTAAAGCCAACACCACCCTCTGCATACAATCCATTGGACTCTTTAGAAAAAGGATAAATCCTCCCATAAGGCACAACCATTAAAGATCTCCATGCAGTTGAAAATTCAAATCTAGAACCGTACGTTATTCTACTATCATTTAATTTTTCATATTTTACATTAAAACGAGCTAAAAACAAACTACCGGGAGACAGGGTAATACTATGTTTATTTTGGCAAAAAAGCACAGTACTTAAACTAAGTAAAATCACAATAAATAAATATTTTTTTTTCATAAAAATAAATTTAATATCCCTAATCATATCACTTTTCGGTTTCCGCGACTCAAAAAAATTTAATTATTTCTTTGAATACTTGGAATATAACTATTTTATTTTTCAAACTACAATTGTAAGAAATTAAAAAAAATAATCAAAGTTAGGCAACCATAATAAAACAGTATGCGTCTTCAATCCGGTTTAGATTGACAATGGGTTAATCTTTTTGGTTTAAACAAACTTATAGAATTCCTGAAAAGAACGAAAGCATTCATTTCTTTCGTTTTTTTCAGGATTTTTCTTTAAAAATCATAAAGAATCCAAGGCACTGAAGGATAATAATACTACTTAGCACCCCTGCTGTATTTGCTACCACATCCCATATGCTAACCTCCCTTCCCGGTACAAATCCTTGCAGCAATTCCAAAAAGCCACTATACAAGATAATTGTCACTACTACTATAAATTTCTTTGATTTAAATTGCTGAATTATTAAACCATTAAAAGTCACCACTGCATATGCAATAAAGTGTCCTAACTTATCTTTTTCAGATAAATTTACATTCGAAATTGGGGGAATTAGAGAAAGAACAGTTATTCCAACCACAACGCATATAAAACTAAGTGATATAAATTTTTGATTATTCCTGATCCAGTTCATAGTTCAATTTCCTTCCCTTATCAATTGCAGGCAAGCCTTCAGACATCCAAAGTGGAATAGGTTTGTTTAATAAATAATGATCAAAAAACTGACGCATACGAATACTCAAATCAATTTTATTGGCAAGCTTCGTTAAATTGTGATCATCCCCATTATAATTCAACATCCAACAAGGTTTACTTAACCTCCGAAGTCCAGTGTAAATTTCTATTCCTTGGTACCATGGGACAGCACCATCTTGATCGTTATGCATGATTAACAGAGGAGTTGAAATTTTAGGTAAATGAAAAATAGGTGAATTTTCAACGTATAATTCTGGTGCTTCCCAAATGGTTTTACCTATTCTACTCTGCGAGCACTCATACTGAAACTGTCGATTTAATCCACTTCCCCAGCGAATTCCTCCGTAAGCAGAAAACATATTTCCTACTGGAGCGCCTGCCATTGCTGCTGCATAGCGTTTTGTCATAGTAATCAATTGAGCGGATTGATATCCACCCCAACTTTGTCCCTGAAGCCCCATTTTCGTTGAATCAATGTTTGAGTATTTTTTCAAAACATAATCAGTTCCACTCATAATGCAATCGTAGGCACCGCGAGCTGGATATCCTGGTTTGTAGCGAATATCTGGAATGAAGACGATGTATCCGGAAGAAGCATATTCTGTGGGATGAATAACACTTGCTGTTGGACGAGGAGGGTGATGCGCATGTAATTCATCAGAATTTAATTCATAATAATATACAATGAGCGGATATTTCTTCGATAAATCGAAATCAGTTGGCTTGTAAACTAATCCCTCCAATTCAATTCCTGAATAACTTTTCCATTTTATTAATTCAACCGTTGACCAAACGTAATCACTTTGTTGTTGATTTGTCTTAGAAACATCTTTTTCATTTTTCCAATCGTTAGAAATAACTGTTAGTTCGGGGTATTGGGAAACACTAGATTTTCGCAATAAAATTGTGCTTTTATCCTTGGATCGAAAAGTTGATAAGATAGAAAAATCACCTGAATAAACTTGCTTAAAATCAGTATGATTATCGTGTTGTATAAATTGAAAGATCGATTCAGACTTAGTTTTGGTATTAAATCCTTTTACATACATATTTTCAAAATCAATGTAAACTGAATCATCTGACCAAAAATTCGGTTCAAATCTCGTTTTAGTTTTTTCTCCTTCTAATTCAGTCAAACAAGTCAATTGACCTTCTGCGATATCATAACTCCATAAATCAAATTCGGATCGCAAAAGGAAGGTTTGTTCATTGTTAGTAAAACCAATCTCACCGATTGGGCCGGCCCTCATTGGCATTCCGTTTACGTCCTCTACCCAATTAATTGTTTTCTCTGCACAAGAAGCAATGCACTTATCAGTTTGCAACGCTAAATCAATTAAGTGGTGTTCCTTTAAATCTGGATTGAAATAAGTGAAATAACGCCCATTTGGAGAAAGAGACCCCGGATAATAGACACCATTTTTAATTGGATCAATTTTACCATTCAAATTTATTCTGAAATAATCTGCACGGGAGGGGTATGTCCATTGTGATTCAATTTTGTATTTTTCATTTGATCGAGCTATTAGATAATTACTCTTTAAATTACTTTCTGGTGAAACATCTAGTGTGTCATTTGATAATTGAACAAATTCTTCTGTTGTAAGATTCAAAACGCATAAATAATTTTTCTTTTCATCGCGTTTTAGATTAACCAATTGTTGAGGTTGTATAGTTTTATCTTGGTAATGCCAAATATCAAGTTTAGGTTTTTCAGAATCCAATAAGGTGTCTTTTTTTTCAGGTTCAACTCTTTTGTATTTTCCAAAAAACAGGAAATTTTCATCCTTCGTGAAAATGGGATTTCGATGCTCTGAAATTCCTTGTTCTTTACCAAAAAATAGGTGATTTGTGTCTCCATATAGTAAAGTTGTCATCGCGTTTAAGTCAACTAGAGCTAATTCAAATTGCTTAGTCTTTGAGGTGTCTGATGAAAAAAGTAGAGCCATTTTGGTTTCAGACTGATTCCAAACAGGCAATTTTATCGCAGTTTTTGCCGCAATAATTGTTTTCTTAGTTTGATTTTGTACATCGAATAAAATTAACTTACACGAATCAACCTTATCTTTTTGATGTTCAATGTATGAAACATAATTACCTTTCTTAGAGATGGCAAATTCAGTGATGTTTTTTTCTTTTATTACTTCGCCTTTTTCGGGAGTATAAATACAAAATGGAAAGCCATCCGATGCTAATTCTTTTTCTGACTTCTTCTTTTTTTGATACCACTTTTTCTTTTTAGTCTCAGTTTTTTTATCATTTTTTTCAGTGAGATATCCCAGGATATTTGACTCCTCACCAAGAGTGAATGACTTTACTTTAGGAATTTTAATTAAGGAATCCTTTTTTAATAATCTAATGCATAAAGTATCTTTTGGCCACTTCTTTTTATCGATTTTTTTGAGTTCACAATTTCTCAAAGTATCAAAGCCAGCGACAAGTTTATAAGCGATAAAATCTTCTTTAAAAGAAATTAAGGCCTCTTTTCCTCGCTTAATGGAATCAAGTTTCTCAAGTCTTTGATCGTAAATATACAAGTAACCATCTCCTTTTAATGGGTTGATTTCATATGAGGTGAAGAAGCCCGTTCTACTGGTTTGCTGTTTCTCAAGTTTCTTCCACGAATCATAAGCTCGATGATCGATTTGTTTCTTTTGGGAAAACCCAATTACGGAAAAAAAAGTGAGCATCCCGAAAGATGCCCAAATTGAAATTACATTCATGAAAGTCGCCTTATTCATTTTTTATTTAAAACCATTTAAAAAAATTGAGTCAACTTTAGATAGTTATTCTTTTTTGGGCGCCAATTCATATTTTTCTTTTTTTAAAATAGGTCTTATTTTTCTTGACACGTTCTTTTTGGATAACGACTGACCTTGGGTCTGATTTACTCTATTAGTGACAGTACCTATTGAATCTTCTTTTGATTTTTCAGTAGCATTTACCGTCCTTGTTTGTGAAAAAGAGGTCGATACAATTCCACCAAAGAAAAACCCTAAAATTAGTGCTCTCATCTCAATTAATATTTTAGTAAACTTTTCGTGAAGGAATATGAATCAGTGCTCACCTTGATTAAATAATTTCCACTACATAGGATTTCAAGATTCATTTCGCAAATCGAACTGTTATTATAAGAACTATGTAAAATTCTACCCGAATAATCCATGATTTCAACTGAGTATATACCTGCTTTATTAGGAATAATTTGAATAACTCCGTTTGACGGATTAGGATAAATTAAAGCAGAATAAATACTTTCTTCGTTAAGAAAAGATGAAGAACAAACCTCATCTACTGGTGTCCCATCACAATAGTTAATTGGATAAAGATACACGGACTGCGAAGGAGAATTTTCTGCCTGAAGTATTGGATCCGTACAACCGAGCTGTTTTATTAAAAAATCTCTAAAGAAATTTACCGTTGTATCTAAATAAGCAGCATTACCACCATACGGAACATGAGGCGCCCCTTTAAAGGTATAAAACTGATTTTCTACACCAACCGCACAAGCTCTTTCGTGCACCATTCTACTTCCATCTAAATACATCAGTGGCGTTCCCGGATTTACGATGCCTCGATTGTATTTCACCGTTGCATCGTTTGTGCCATGAACGGAGGCCACAGGGACATCGCCTGCTTGCAACCAACTATACCTTGCAAGAGCTCCACAACCATTCAAAACTCCTCTCACGTGAGATGAATAACCAGGATTTCCACTTGCTCCCTCTAATCCTCCCAATTGATTGATTGCCGATTGGCTTAAATAATCTGAAACCTCACATTCATCATCCAAATATGCCAAATGAAGCGATGTAATTGCACCGGCAGAACTACCCCCAACATAAATATTGTTCGTGTCAATTTTATACGTATCTGTCGTTTGCTTATCCTTGTAAAAAAACCGAACTGCTGCCCGCAAATCTTGAACAGCACGAACGACTGCTTTTACAGCGTTTGCTGAATCAAAAGGAAAAAAGCCCAAACGGTAATCAATGGATGCACACACAAAACCTTTTTTAGCAAATTTTTGAGAAAATGCAACCATATCACCATCCGTTTTTGTCCCAGCAATAAAACTGCCGCCATGGACCCAAATGATTAAAGGACGGTTAGTCTCTGTGTCTCCAGTTGGCTGGTAAATATCTAATTTAAGCGTTGTTGAGGCACCATTCCAAGACGTGTTTTGACCATAGGTTATATTACTTGTGGTTGTAAAGTTTGTAAAAACATCATTTGCATATCTTCCAGAAGCACATGGACTCTGTGCCCACATTGTACCGGCAATTAAGCAACTAAAAAGTAAAGTAATTTTTCTCATAATTTAAGATTTTAAGGGAATAAGGTTGCATCGTACGCATTAGCATTCAGCAGCGGGATGCGGGATTTATAGTTAAGGTTTATTGATTTTAAAAATTCATTAGCAAGCAAGGCATTTCCTTTGGCATTAAAATGAATCCCGTCTAAAGAATAAGCGCCACCTGAAACAAATTTGGCACTCATCGAGACGCCATTGTATGCAAAACCGGTTTTTAGAGTGCTAGAAAATTCATCCACGCGAACTAATGCTAATTTATACTGATTCGCCAAGGAAATAATCACCTCGTTATAAGCTGCTATTTTCGCTCGTAAAACTTGAATTTCTCCCTGATCCAAAACAAATTCATCACGAATTGGAAATAAAACTCCCATTTGATTGCACTTGACCGAATCTAATGGAAGGCTCAGTAGCAACAATTCATCGGATAAAATCTGTCTAACGGCAAAATCGTTCGCAGTAGGATCAACTATCATAAATGGATTGCTTCCGACTGTAAAAAAATAACCCAACGGATTATAGATGGAATTGAGCGTTGAATTGTTTGCTGCATCGAGTGTCAATCCATTCCATGGAATGGTCGTGAAATAGGGCATTTCTGTTACATCAGGAATTGTTGCGATTGCACCCTTGGCACCGTTAGCGCATAGTTGTTGAAGAAGACTTGAATACGCATTTTGAAAATCATCGGTAGATGGCAAATTAGTTATAGTTCCTCCCGATTTGGCATAATCTAAAACATCTTCAATACCTAAAAAGGAGGCGAAAAAGGTAGCATTTGTTGCACTCACATCGTTTAAGACACTCGCTGCAGGGGAGGATGCCATTCTTGTAAAGTATGAATTTGACTGTGAGTAATTTGCAGCCGCAACATCCATTAATTTTAAGCCTGGAATCCCATAATTTCCAAACGTATTCGTTGAGGAATATAAATTATCATTAAAGACTGAAAGATCTCCCGTCGACGAGACCCGGACCGGAGAAAGACTCGTTACTTCTTTACAATCTGTTTTGTACCCCAATTTTAAATGCGCCAATCCTGTCAAACCAATCCCTACAGAATTTGCATTTACAAAAGGTTGATGAATCGCATTTCCTCCTACGAGCGAAAGCTGATTTGAAATAAGCGCAGCCAATGAATTTTGTTGCCCTTCGTAATACAAGGCATCGTTCATATAACCTGACGAATGTGCTCCGCCAATCATAACAAAACGCGTGGGATCAATTTCTCCTTTTGACGCCTCTGGTTTTTCGTATTTTGGCTTACAAGCAATCAAAGTGAATACAATCACAAGAGAGAAACCAATTAACTTTACTAATTTACTCATTTTACCACTTATATATTAGTGAAAATCCGGGGGCTATTGCTTTGGTGCGGTATGTCCCGAATAAATTCGTTTCGGCATTTTTTGCCGTTCGCTCTAACTGCGTATAATAGACAGAAGCATCCATTGAAAAGTTTTTGGAAAATCTGTAGGTTAACCCTCCCGTAACGTATGCTCGATTTGCATCGGGTGTCTCCGGTGTTACACTTCCTTCTGGTACCGGCGAAAAACCAAATCCACCTCCCAAACGCAGGTCTAAATTCGCTCCGAGTTGGTACTGCATACCTCCCCGAAACGCAAAAATATTTTTGTAATTTCTTGGTGATTTCGTGTCTAAGAGTGATGTTGTATTTTGCTCGTAATCAAATGCCAGCGTGTCATAAGCTTTCCAACCTACATGATTTATGTCTAAGACAAGTTTCCATTTTTCGTTTGGCTTATAGGCCCATCCGAGAGTAGTCACACTGGGTAACGGAAGTGCTCCCGTAAACTTTCCATCTGGGAAATTGGGGTCTAAAGATGAGGGAACGGTAAAATTAGCTTCGCCATCATTTAGAGACATATTAATTTGAGAACGATAGGTGATTCCCACCGAAAGTTTTTTATTCAAATCGTAATGAACACCTGCATTAAATCCAAAACCAAGGGCTTTTCCGGCTAATTCTGCACGACCAAAATTTCCCAGTGAGTCTTGGACGGGGATGTCTTTCTGTAGGTTTACATTTCCTGTTGAAACGATGAATCCTGCACCAATTCCAATGACGTCGGCAATGCGATAAGATAAAGTTGACTGAATGAAAATGGCCTTTAATTCTAGTCGAGTAAGTGCAAAACGACCAATCCAAGCGTCTTCCCATTGAACAGTTGAGCCAAATGGTGTATATGCAGCTAGGCCAAATTTCAATTTAGCATATTCACGGGCCTGAAATAAGCCGTAAGCAGAAAATGGTGTCCCAACCGGATTATTTGTGCGATATCCTTCTCCCGTAGCTGAATCGACATATAAAACATTTGCAAAAATTGGCGTTGAGGCAATGTTTATCGAGTTTTCATTTGAAAAAGCAACAGATCCCGGATTAAAGAAAATACTTGCCCCGTCTTGAAATAAAGCGGTTCCTGCACATCCCATTCCTTGTTGCTTCTGTCCTTGAAAATTTACCTGAAAACCTTGAGAATACGTTTTTAACGGAATAACAATAAGAGTAAAAATAAAGTAGAATTTGTAAATTTGTTTCATCAAAATTTTTTACCATTTCAAATTTAGTAAAAAACATTTTAGATTTACTCTTTCAAAAATTAAAGATCAAATATCATATCAATGAAAACCCTTTATTTACTCTTATTGTTACATTCTATAAATAACAACTTTTTTGCACAAGATAAACCGGCCTACAATATTTATAACTCTCTCGGAAAAAAAACAAGTTTTAAAAATTTACGCGAAAAAGCATTAAAATCAGACTGCATCTTATTTGGTGAGTTCCACGATAATCCTATTACACATTGGTTGCAGTTCGATTTAACGAATGAGCTTTACTGTCCAAATCTTGTTTTGGGTTTTGAAATGTTTGAATCTGATCAGCAAACTATTTTAGACGCTTATATAGCGGATAAATTAACTGAGAAACAATTCAAAGATAGTTGTAGATTATGGCCTAATTACGCAACTGATTATAAACCCTTAATTGAATTAGCAAAGGAAAAAAAAATTCCATGCATCGCTAGTAATGTTAAGCGAAAATATGCTTCACTCTTGTTTAAAAAAGGTAGATCAGCCCTAGACACCATATCGGAAGCAGAAAAAAAACTTTTTGCCCCTCTTGATTTCAAAATTGATTCAACGCTTTCACAATATCGTGAAATACGAAAAATGGGAGGGCACGGCATGAATGGGAATATGATGGAAGCCCAAGCGTTTAAGGACGCCACCATGGCCATGAACATCGTTAAATATTTAAATTTAAATTTTCAAATAATTCATTTCAATGGTGCATTTCACAGTGATTATTACCAAGGAATTCTATGGTACATTCAACAAACAGAAGTTGGTAAGAAAAAAAGGGTTGTTACCATCTCCACAGTATCACAAAAAGATATTTCAAAGTTAGAGAAGGATCATTTTGGAAAGGCGGATTTTATAATTTGTGTACCTGAAACAATGACAAAAACTCATTAGCCCATGCCAGAAAAGGTTCTAATTTGGGGCATTGGATGGCTCGGACTACCATTGGCAAGAAATATACAAAGTATTGGATACCAAATATGCTGTATTACAAGAAATATTGAAAAAAAAGAATCTTTAATAGGCTCCTCACTCGAAGCCTTGACAATAGACGATCTTCTTGCTTCTCTAAATTATCTTTCAGATTGTGACGTTTTTATTTTAACTGTACCACCGAGTGAAGACTCAAATTTTTTGGAACAACTTTCTCTTGTTTTGAAACACCTACCAGATAAAACACAAGTAGTTTACACGAGCTCCACCGGCATTTATAAAAACAGTAATGGCTTCGTAGATGAAAATAGTATGACTGATTCATCAAGTAACATTTTTAGTATTGAGGAACTCCTTCAAAAAAATAGAAAACAAAATCTTGTTATTTTGAGATTAGGAGGATTGATTGGTCCAGAACGTCACCCGATTCATTTTTTAGCAAAAAAATCAGTGAATGAAAATCCAAATCAAGCAGTAAATCTAATTCAACAGTCTGATGTAATCGAGATTGTAATGCTATTCATTGAAAGTAAAAAATCAGGGATTTTCAACTTGTGTTCAAACGAACATCCATCAAGAAAGGATTATTATTCTCATTCTGCAAAAGTTTGGGGTTATAAACCTTTGGTATTTTCAGAGGGAAACAAAGACAGTGGTAAAATCGTCCAAATAAATAAATTTGTCGCGTATTTCCCAAAATTCAGATTTACTTCAATTTATGAATTTCAATACTGTAAATAAATATCCTCAGTAAAGCACAACTAAAATGCTAATTTTACGTTTATTATTAGAATGAAATTTCAGTTCTTCTTTATTCTATTTGTGTTGAATTTTTCAGCAAGAGCCTCACATATTATTGGTGGAGATATTTACTATGATTACATTGGTAATAATCAGTATCGTTTTTTCATTACACTATATCGAGATTGTCTTTCAACAGGTGCTGAATATGATAATCCCCTTAAACTGACGGTATATAACGCTTCAGGAAATTTGGTCGAAGACCTAAGTGTTCCCTTTCCGGGGAGTGTAACTCTTCCACTCATATTTACTAATCCTTGTGCAACTCCGCCAAATAACATCTGTGTAGAGCGAGCAATTTACACCATTGTAGTTAATTTACCACCCATCCCTGGAGGATACACGATTAGCTATCAACGCTGTTGTCGGGGTCCCAACATTTCGAACTTAGTTGATCCGGATGATACTGGGTTAACCCTAACCACTAAAGTCCCCGGTTCGGAGACAGGTTTCGCCCAAAATAGTAGCCCCCGATTTACCAACTATCCACCTATTCTTTTGTGTAATAATGATGAATTAATTTTTAATCACTCTGCAACGGATCCTGATGGAGATGTTCTTCAATACTCACTAGTAACCCCCTTTAATGGGGCCTCGTCGGTTGATCCCGCTCCAAATCAAGCCCCACCTCCTCCTTATTTTCCAGTGCAATGGATTGGACCTTTCAATGCTCAAGCCCCTCTAGGGCCTGGTTCTAGTACTGTAATCGACCAAAATACGGGGATTTTGACTGTAAATCCTAGCATAATTGGGCTTTTTGTAGTTGGAGTAATGGTTCAAGAATATAGAAACGGAGTATTAATCGGACAAACAGTACGTGACTTCTTATTTAAAGTTTTTGATTGTAACATAACACTTCAGGCAATCCTACCTGCTCAGGAAGAGTTGGGAACCTTTGTTTCCTTTTGTCAAGGATTAACCGTTCAATTTGAAAATAATTCTTTCGGTGGTTCAAGTTACGCCTGGGATTTTGGAGTAGGTGCTACAAATTCAGATGTAAGTAATGCCTTTGAACCAGTATTTACATATCCCGCTCCGGGTACCTATTCGGCGCAATTGATAGTTAACCCTGGTCAAGCCTGCACGGATACTACATTTATGCAAATAACAGTAAATAATCCATTTTCACTTTCTTGGAGTAGCCAAGATTCTTTGTGCATTTTAGAAAATTCCTTTGATTTTATTGGGCAAACAAGTAATTCTTCCGCTATTTTCTCATGGGATTTTCCACAGGAGTCATCGGTGCCGACATCCTCAAACTTAGTGGTGAATGACGTTACTTTTTCAACACCAGGATTTCACACAATAACTATCAACGGAAGCGATGGAGATTGTATAATAAATTTTACTGATTCAATATTCATACTTGCAATGCCTGTTAGCTCATTCAACGCTCCCCCACTAGTCCAATGTATTGGATTGACTATACCCCTCGAAAATAACTCAACAAATGCAAGTTCGTTCCAATGGGACTTTGGAATATCTAATTCAAATTCCGATCAAAGTTCTGAATTTGAACCAATTGTTTTTTATCAAAATCCTGGAACTTACAATGTTCAATTAATTGCCAGCTCTTCAGGTTTATGTATCGACACTTCTACGATTACTATTACTGTAAATGAGCCACTTGTTATGTCATTCACTCATACAGACTCACTTTGCATTACCAATGGACTCTATGACTTTGATGCAACGGTTTCTGGGCCGCCAAGCACCCTTTATGAATGGAATTTCGGATCTTCCGCATCCCCTTCATCGGCACAAACAATTGATGTTTCAGATGTTCAATTCTTGACCCCTGGTAATCATCCTATTTCTCTTATTGGATCATATGATGTTTGCTCCGACACGGTTTATTCAAACGTTTTTGTTTATGCCAATCCCGAGATAAATTTTTTATTTCTAAACTCACTACTGTGTGCTCCGGCATCAGCTCAATTTATAAATCTCAGTATATCAGACACTCAACCAACCTATTTTTGGGATTTTGGAGATGGTTCTTCATCTACGCAATTTAGTCCGAGTCACGTTTACTCCAATGCAGGAAATTACAGCGTTGGTTTAACAATGATTACAAGCATTGGTTGTATCGATACCTTGTATTTGTTTCAACAAGACTTGATAAATGTCTACCCAAGTCCGATAGCTGGTTTTTCGGTTAATCCCAATAAGGTAGATGTTTGTAATTCTGAGGTCCGATTCATAGATCAATCAATAGGCGGCAACCAATATTTTTATTTCTTCGAAAATAATAGTCTTAGTTCACAAGAACCAAATTTCGTTTATGAATACATGAATCCCGGAACTGATTACCCTCTTCAAGTAGTCTTCAATCAATATGGCTGTTCAGATTCGGCAAGAGCTACCGTTTTTGTTGAACCATTTTCTCTTTATATTCCAAACGCTTTTATTCCTGATGACAATGGCTTAAATGATGAATTTCAGCCAGTGACAGGATTTGAAATTATTGAATGGAATTTTAAAATTTACAACCGGTGGGGTCAGAAAGTTTTTGAAACTGATGAATTTGGTACAGCATGGAATGGGGTTTTTGAAGGAAAAAATTGTGAGGATGGTTTGTATGCCTATCTCCTCACTTATCGCTCATGTGCCAACCCAATAAACGAGGAAAAAATTGCCGGACATGTATCTTTAATCCGCTAATATGTCCAATACTGATTTACTTTTAAAAATTAAATCACTTCCCGAAAACCCAGGCATTTATCAGTACCTCAATTCCCTTGACCAAATCATTTATGTGGGAAAGGCAAAAAATTTAAAAAAACGAGTTTCATCCTACTTTACTAAAAATCATGAAAATACCAAAACAAGTATTTTGGTAAAACAAATTCACGATATTCGTTTTGTTGTTGTCAGTTCAGAGTTTGATGCTCTTATTCTTGAAAATAACTTAATTAAAGAATATCAACCAAAATACAATATTCAATTAAAAGACGACAAAACTTTTCCATGGATTTGCGTTAAAAATGAACCTTTCCCGCGTATTTTTCCAACTCGAAAAGTCATAAAAGACGGATCGCACTATTTTGGTCCATATCCCGATGCAAAAGTGATGTATATGCTTTTGAAATTGATTAAAGATTTGTTTCCGTTACGATCTTGTAAACTTGATTTAAAACCAGCCAAAATTCAGGCCAATAAATTCAGTTTGTGTTTAGAATACCACATTGGGAATTGTTTAGGACCATGCACTGGGCAACAAACCCCTGAGAATTATTTGAACTCAATCGACAAAATAAAAGACCTTCTCAAAGGAAATTATGCGTCTGTAAAAAACATGTTAAAAAATGAAATGAGTGTTGCGTCGAGCAAATTTGAATACGAAAAAGCGCAAACAGTAAAAGAAAAGTTACGCGCTCTTGACGGATATCAATCCAAATCGACAATTGTTTCAGCAGGCGTTGATTCGGTTGATGTTTTTACTATTGAAATAGAAAATAACCTTGCCTTCTTCAATTACATGGTTATTCACAATGGTGCAATTATTCATGCATATTCCTCAGAAGTTAATTGCTATCACGATGAAACGATTGAAGAAGTGAGTGAAAAAATAATACCCTCGCTGAGATCCCTATATTCGAGTACATGCAAAGAAATTCTGGTTGAAAATGAACTTGATCAAAATTCTGATACGTATCACTTTTTTATTCCGAAGAGAGGCGATAAAAAACAACTTATTGAATTATCAAAAAAAAATATTTTCTTTTATCGACAAGAAAAGAAAAAACGTGAATTCCTAAAGACCCCTAAAAAACAAATAGACGATATTTTAGAACAAGTTCAAAGAGATTTAAAACTAACTGAATTACCAAGACAAATAGAATGTTTTGACAATTCAAATTTTCAAGGAACAAATGCGGTTTCAGCTTGTGTCGTTTTTGAAAACGGAAAAGCAAGTAAAAAGGATTACCGTCATTTTAACGTAAAAACTGTTGAAGGACCAGACGATTTTGCAACGATGAAGGAAGTTGTGTTTCGACGATATTCCAGATTAATTAATGAGTGCAAATCACTGCCCCAACTCATTGTAATTGACGGGGGAAAAGGACAGCTAAGTGCTGCCCTTGAGATATTGGATGAACTCGGTCTACGTCGTAAGATTGCAATAATTGGAATAGCGAAAAGAATTGAAGAAATATTTTTTCCCGGAGATTCAAAAGCAATCGTACTGGATAAGCGCTCAGAAACTCTTAAATTATTACAACAAATTCGCGATGAAGCTCATCGCTTCGGAATTACTCATCACAGAAATAGGAGAAGTAAAACTGGACTCATCTCAGAACTCGATTTACTCAAAGGCATTGGACCAAAAACAAAAGAAAAACTTTTTAAAGACTTTAAGACATTATCGAATATAAAAAAAGCATCCAAAGAAGATTTGAAGAAAAGTGTAGGGCCAAAATTTAGTAAAATTATTGAAGACTGGCTGGGTACAAACTTGTAAGCCAATTTAACTTTTAGTTTTATTAACCTACCTTAATAAAAGAATTTAGTAAAATCAAAAAAATCTTTTTTTTTTGAACAAAATTGAAAGAAATGTTTTTACAATAACAGATTTATAATTAATTTGGTATTTCAATAATTTTTTAAGATTTATTCGAGACATGAAAAAACAATTTATTATTTTTGGATTCCTTGTTTTAACAAGTATTTCCGCAACATTATTGTATACATTTGGTGTATTCAATCAAAGTTCATTTACGTCCTATAAACAGAAAGATTTATCAGTTCTTCAATCAACCAAAGCAGACGAAGCAGCAGCTTGGTTGAGAGCACGATATATTGATGTTGAAACAGGGCAACCGATTACTAAAGAAAAGCTTTCTCAAATTGAAAATTATGTGAGAAAATTACCTAAAGAAAAATCAATGGTCTGGCAAGAGGAAGGTCCTGATAACATTGGAGGGCGTACTCGGGCAGTTGCAGTCAGTCGATCCAATAATGATGACGTATGGGCTGGCGGCGTTTCCGGTGGTTTATTTCATTCTTCAAACGGTGGTGACACTTGGAGTCGTGTTGATTCCTACATCGATGCAGGAGCCAATCCTTATATCTCGAGTATGACGATGACAAAAGACGGTACACTTTACGTTGCAACAGGTTCAAATGAAGAAAACTGGGGTGGAAACGGCGTATGGTATTCCGAAGACCTCGGGTTAACGTGGGCGAAGATTCCGAATACAACAAGTTGTACTGAAGTAGAAAGCGGTAACGTGTCCGATTTTGTGTGGCTTGCAACAAGTGGAGGCTTAAAAAAGTGGAAGGTTGGAGATGCGAGTTTAACATCCCTTACAGTAGCATCCGGTGCTTGCTCAGCATTGAAAGTTTCTGGAA
>Ga0194122_10003844_pt1 | contig 15034 bp, 12 predicted proteins | sample TA2MahCa10mmetaG_FD_155487 | JGI IMG/M metagenome (GOLD analysis project Ga0194122, IMG submission 155487) | Freshwater microbial communities from Lake Tanganyika, Tanzania - TA2015021 Mahale Deep Cast 10m | ecosystem: Environmental > Aquatic > Freshwater > Lake | place: Tanzania: Lake... | reverse complement strand
GAGCGGGTCGCCCGGGGCGTACTGCCGCATTTCGACGCGGTCGCCCTTGGGTTCGGCGTACGGATCGGAAATGTCGTCGCCCTCCGCCAACCCGGGCGGCGGAGGCATCTGCGACAGCATTCCTCGATACGGCATAACGCGCAGCATTACGCTCTCGCGCTTGCGCCAGGCGATTTCGGTCAAGCCAAACAGATCGCGCACTACGAAGCGCCGGACGATCCGGGTGACGATGCAACGCCGCGCCGGCGACGCGAGTTCAACCAGTTCCCCCTGCTGCCGCTCCAGTTCCACGCGTGCCGCTGTCTCGCCGCCGCCATCGTCCACCCATTTCCATTCGACGACGGAGAACGGGATACCGCGCGGCGCCCGCAGCCGGAATCCGGTGGGCTGCGGTATGCCGGTGTCGAGATCCAGTTCACCCGGAGTCGCCGCTCGGCGCGAGCGCGGCCACACAAACAGCGCCGTTAGAATTGTCGTGATCAGCAAAACGCTCAGCACTAGCGCGCCGCCCAGGCCCGTGACGAGCAGCACAAGGTCCCGAACCAGCACGCCATAGCTCCACGCGGCGATCCCGAACACCAACAGGAACGCCACGCCCATGCGCGTGAGCGGAAAAACCCCAATGATCGCCAGGACCCAGGTGCGGAAAAATGGACGCCAGATGCGGACGTTCATCCAACGTCCGGCGCGCCGCAGCAGGGATGGCCAGCCTATTCTCATCAACCGTCTTCTTCCATTCTGACGTACCATGGTGCCTTCCAGGTACGATGACCCGCCGAAACTTCCTTCTCGCCAACGGATTGACCGCCGCCGCGCAACCGCGCCGGAAGCCGAATTTCATTGTTGTGCTTGTCGACGATCTCGGTTGGCGCGACTGGGGGTGCTACGGGCACACCCTTCACGAGACTCCGCATATCGACCGTCTGGCGGCCGATAGCGTCCGTTTCACGCAGGCCTACGCCGCCTGCTGCGTCTGTTCGCCGACACGTGCGGCACTAATGACGGGCAAGTATCCGGCGCGGCTGCAACTGACCGATTGGATACCCGGCCGGAGGCAATGGCCCGCTTCCAAGCTCTTGTTCGTGGAGTTCCGCAACGAACTGCCGCTGGCCGAAGAGACACTGGCCGAGGCGCTGAAACCCGCGGGTTACAAATCCGCAAGCATCGGGAAATGGCACCTGGGCCACGATGGGCATTTGCCGGAGCATCAGGGTTTCGATCTAAACGTAGCCGGCGACCGCCGCGGTTCGCCGCCCGGTTATTTCGGTCCGTTTCAGATGACCAACCTGACCGGCGGCACCAAGGACGACCTGCTCACCGACAAGCTGACCGAGAAGGCCGTGGCATTCATGGAGGCCAACCGGAATTCGCCGTTTCTCCTGTACTTGCCGCACTATACGGTTCACACGCCCATTCAGGCTCCGGCCGCGCTGGTGGAGAAGTACAAGCGAAAGGGCGCGGAGAATCCAACTTACGCGGCGATGATGGAGACGCTGGACAACTCCATCGGCTCGTTGCGTGCCGCTGTGGAGCGGCTGGGCCTAGACCGGGATACGGTTTGGATGATCACTTCCGACAACGGCGGCCTGCGGTTTGAAGGCAAAGCGCCGCTGCCTGTCACGGACAACGCGCCGGCACGGGCGGGGAAGGGGCATCTGTACGAAGGTGGAATCCGCGTGCCGCTCCTCATCCGCTGGCCGGGTGTGACCAGGAGCGGCGCGTTGGAATCGACGCCGGTTACCACGCCGGATTTGAACGCCACCGTCCGGGAGATCGCCGGCGTGCCCACCGCGCCGGCGTTGGATGGCGTATCGCTGGCGGGGCTGTTGAAGGGGCGGAAACTGAAGGACCGCGCCATCTACTGGCACTACCCGCACTATTCGAATCAGGGTGGAACGCCGAGTGGCGCCGTTCGCGAAGGCGACTGGAAGCTCATCGAGTTCTATGAAGACGAACGGATTGAGGTCTATAACCTCAAGACGGACCCGGGCGAGACTCGAAATCTGGCTGTGGCGGAGAAGCCGCGCGCCGCGAAGTTACACGCCAAGCTGACCGCCTGGCGCAAGTCCGTGAACGCCACGATGCCGAAGGTAAACCCGGCCTACGACCCGGCAAAGGCCGGTCAGGGGCTGACGGGCGTCGAAAAGCCTACTACGCCGATCTAAGCTCTTCCATCAGCCGGTCGATATCCGATTCGTCGTTGTAAAAGTGCAGCGATATTCGGAGCGCCCCGTGCCGCGCCGCGGTCAGCACCCGGCGCTTATAGAGTTTGGCCGCCAACTCCTCCGCTTTGTGTTTTTCGAAGACTGCGGCGGTGATGGGGGAGTCCTTGTGCAGAACGCGGACACCGCCCATTTCGTGCAGGCGCTCGTGCAGCAAGGTAGTCAAGCTACGGACACGGTGCGCAATGACATGCGGGCCAACGTCGAGAAAGCGCTCCAGGCTCGCATCGAGTCCGTAAAGCGATGGAAAGGCCGGCATGCCTCCTTCATACCGCTCGGCCGTATCCGTCAAAACCGGTGCGTCGTGGTGCAGGCGATCCACATTGCGCCAGTCGACATGGCTGCGCCAGCCGTACACGCGAGGCTTCAGCGTTTGACGCAACTCCGGACTCACGTACAGGAACGCCGCGCCGTTTGGGGCCAGTAGCCATTTGTACCCATGAACGGCGACCATCGCCGGCTTGACCAGCTTAACGTCGAGCGTCGTGGCGCCAAGCGCCTGCGTGGCGTCGACGTAGAGCGCGACAGACTTGGACGCCAGCCATGGTCCAATCTGTTCCAAGGGAGGCCGGAAGCCCGTCGAGTAGTTCACTTGGCTCACCAGCACGGCCCGCGTGGCCGGCGTCACCGCATCGTGAAAATGTTCCCAGTCCGCGGTGGCGAAATCCACGCCGCTTTCGCCGAGAATGGACGCGTGGTAGATCTGATTCGGAAATTCGTGCGCCAGCGTGACGATGCGATCACCCGGCTTCCAATCGAAGCCGCTGAGAAACAGCGACAGCGCCGATGACGCATTCCCTTGAAACGCGATGCTGGCGGCGTCCGCGCCGATCAGGCGCGCCGCCTTTTCGCGGGTCCGGTCGATATCGTCGAACCAGTGCACATGGTCGGCGCAGGCGAATTCGTCGCGGCGCGCAAAGTGCCGGTTGACCGCGGCGGTTGTCTGCTCACTGAGCAAGCCGTAGGTTGCGGAATTGAAGTACGTCCAATCGCGGAGCGCCGGGTAGGTGGCGCGGAGAGCTTGCCAGTCAACAGTCATAATCCAGCTTGCAGTGCGGAGACCACATCGGCAAGTGCCACCTCCACCGTTCGTTTTTCGAAGCGGCCGGCCAGTTCCACCTTGCCTTCGGCCAGTTTCTTGCCGATCGTGATCCGATACGGAATGCCGATCAGATCGGCGTCCTTGAACTTCACTCCCGGGCGTTCGTCGCGGTCGTCAAGCAGCACGTCGATTCCAGCGGTCCGGCAGCCGGCGTACAGGCGCTCCGCCGCTTCTCGGATCGAGGGATCGGTGAAATTGACCGGCGTGATCACCGCTTCGAACGGAGCGATGGAGCGTGGCAGGCACATGCCGGACGGTTCTCCCGACGCCTCCACCGCCGCGCAGAGAATGCGTTCGATTTCGATTCCGTAGGAGCCCATGATGACGGTTTTTTCCTGGCCGGACTCGTCCAGCACGCGGAGCCCCATCGCTTCGGCGTACCTGTAGCCGAGTTTGAAAATGTGGCCGATTTCAATCGTCTTCAGGATCTCGAGCGGTTCGCCGGTTTCGACGCTCGTATCGCCGGCTGCGACCTGCCGCAGATCGTGGAACGCCGCCGCGAAATCTTCGCCCGGCGTGACGTGGCGCAGGTGATAATCGTCCCGATTCGCGCCGCAGATCATATTGCGACGGCCTTCCAGCGCCTTGTCGGCCAGCACCGGTATATTGGCGACGCCAACAGGACCCAGCGAGCCGGGCGCGGCGCCGAACCACTCGATAATTTCCGCTGGATAGGCGGGCCGCACATCCTGGGCGCCGGCTGCGTCCTGAAACTTTGCTTCGCTTAACTGATGATCGCCGCGGAGCAGCAGCAGGAACGGCTTTCCGTCCGCCACCATCACCAGCGACTTCATCTGTGAGGATTCCGGCAGGCCAGTGAAGCGGGACAGATCGGCAATCGTCTTTTGATTTGGCGTGTGAAAGGGCTCGGGCGTGAAGTTGCCTTCCGGATCGGACGCCAGCGGCGGCGCCGGCCGTGAGACCGCTTTCTCCAGATTCGCTGCGTAACCGGTGGAGCGGCAGAGCACGGCGAAATCCTCGCCCGCCTCCGAGGCGACCATGAACTCGTGCGACTGGCTGCCGCCCATGGATCCCGAATGCGCCGGCACCACGAAAAAGCGCAGTCCGCACCGGGTGAAAATCCGTTCGTAGGCACGCCGGTGCTTTTCGTAGCTCTCGTCCAGACCGGCGCCGTCGATATCGAACGAGTAGCTATCCTTCATCAGGAACTGGCGCACGCGCAGCAAGCCGGCCTTTGGGCGCGGCTCGTCGCGATACTTCGTCTGAATCTGATACCAAAGCTGCGGCAGCTGCTTGTAGCTGCGCAACTCCCCGCGGGCCAGCGCAGTCATGTTCTCTTCGTGGGTCATGCCCAGGCAAAGCTCACGGCCAAAGCGGTCTTTCAGCCGGAACAGATTGGCTCCCATGGCGTCCCAACGGCCGGTCTCCTTCCACAGCTCGGCCGGTTGCAAAGCCGGCAGCAGCAGCTCTTGCGCGCCGATTGCGTTCATCTCCTCGCGGACGATGGCCTGAATCTTTCCCAGCGAGCGCTGGGCCAGGAATAGATAGTTGTAGAGTCCCGCGGCGAGCTGGCGCACGTAGCCGGCGCGCAGCAGCAGTTGATGGCTGATCGCCTCGGCCTCCGCCGGCGTTTCGCGCAGCGTGGGGATATGCAGTTGGCTCCATTTCATGCGGTTTTGTTGGTCTTTTCGAGAGTTTCGAGGATAGCATGTTACGATGGTTCCAAGCTCATGAAGATAGCGGTCGGCGCGGACCACGCGGGCTACGCACTCAAACAGCTTCTCGTGGAGAAGCTCAAATCCGACGGTCACGATGTGATCGACTTCGGAACGGACTCGATGGAGTCCACGGACTATCCGGACTACGCGGAGGCCGTAAGCAGGTCGGTGGTGGACGGACAAACGGAGAAGGGGCTGCTGGTTTGTTCCAGCGGCGTGGGTATGTCGATCGCCGCGAACAAGATTCACGGGGTGCGAGCCGCCCTGGGCCACACGGCGGACGAAGTGATGTACACGCGGAAGCACAACGACGCCAACGTGCTGGCCATCGGGGCCCGGTATACCGGGGAGGCCGTGGCGCGCGAAATGCTCGACACGTTCCTTTCGACACCGTTCGAGGGCGGGCGCCATCAGCGGCGGCTGGACAAACTAACAAAACTGGAGCAAGAAGGATAAGCATGATGAAGTTTCGGACGTTGGCGGAAGCGGATCCGCAGGTTTATGAGGCGGTTCAACAGGAAGTCGAGCGCCAGAACTCGCGGCTTGAACTGATCGCCAGCGAGAACTTCACCTCCGAAGCGATCCTCGAGGCCGCTGGCACCGTCTTTACGAACAAGTACGCGGAAGGCTACCCCGGCAAGCGTTACTACGGCGGCTGTGAACATGCCGACACCGTGGAGAATCTGGCGCGCGACCGCGCCAAGAAACTCTTCAACGCGGAGTACGCCAACGTTCAGCCGCACTCCGGTTCTCAAGCCAACGCCGCCGCCTACATGGCTGTGCTGAATCCAGGCGACACGATTCTGGGCATGGACCTGGCCCACGGCGGCCACCTGACGCACGGCCACAAGCTCAATTTCTCCGGCAAGCTTTATAACGTCGTTGGCTACGGCGTTCGCAAGGACGACGAGCGGATCGACTACGAACAACTCGCCCAGTTGGCCGATCAGCACAAGCCGAAGATGATCATCGCCGGCGGCAGCGCCTACCCGCGTATCATCGACTTTGCCAAATTCCGCGAAATTGCCGATTCCATCGGCGCCGTATTTGTAGTCGACATGGCGCACTTCTCCGGCCTTGTGGCGGCGGGCCTGTACCCGAACCCCTGCGAGCATGCGGATATCGTGATGTCCACGACCCACAAAACGCTGCGCGGTCCTCGCAGCGGCTTGATTCTCTGCCGTGAGAAGTTCGGGGCGGCCATCGACAAGTGTGTGTTCCCCGGCCAGCAGGGCGGGCCGCTGGTGCACATTGTTGCCGCGAAAGCGGTCTGTTTCCTCGAAGCGCTGCAACCCGAGTTCAAGACCTATCAGCGGCAGGTGCTGATCAACGCGGCCGCGATGGCCGCGGCGCTTGCCAATGCTGGGTACCGGATCGTCAGCGGAGGCACGGATACTCATCTGGCTCTAGTCGATGTCTTCGCCAAGGGTGTACGCGGCAAGGACGCCGAGTGGGCTTTGGACGAAGCGTTCATTACCGTCAACAAAAACGGCATTCCATTCGATGTGAATCCACCGTTAAACCCCAGCGGCATTCGCATCGGCAGCCCGGCAGTCACCACACGCGGTTTCGGTGAGGCGGAGATGCGCATTGTCGGCCAACTGATCGCCGAAGTGGTGGATGCAGTGGCCGCGAAAGGGCGCGACGGCGCGGGCGATGCGCTGCACGCGGTGCGCGCCAAGGTGGGTCAACTCACATCGGCGTTTCCGCTCTATGAGTGGAAGCTGAAGCGCTAACGGCCGTGTCCACGGTCGCCATCGACGTTCGCCACCTGGGCGATTTCGGGTACGGAACGTACATCCGGAACCTGATCCGCGCGATGTCGGAGTTGGAGCGGGAAATGCGCTTCATGCTCATCGCCCGGCCCAAGGTGGAGGCCGAATTGGGTGCGCTGCCGGACAATTTCAAAATCGTCGAATACAACCGGAACGACTCGGCGCGCATCGAGAACCTCGCCTTTCCGTGGTTCGTTCGGTCGCTGGCTGCCGATTTGGTGCATATCCCCATCAACAACGTGCCGGTGCTGATGCCGAAGCCATATGTCGTGACGATTCACGACATGAGCAGCCTGGTGTTCGACTATGACGACGCTGCGGCCGGTAAACTGCACATGTGGCGCTTCCGCCGCGGGCTGCTGCGTGCGGACCGCGTAATCGCCGTCAGCGCCGCCACCCGGCGCGATGTGTTGAACGTGTTGAACATCCCGGCGGACCGGGTCCGCTTGATTTACAACGCGCTGGATCCTTCGTTCCTCAAGCCCGAGCTGGACGAAAAGAAACGTGCTGACGTGCTGGAGCGCTACCAGATCCAATATCCGTACCTGCTCTACGCCGGCTCGGTAAACCGCCGTAAAAATGTCGCCCGCATCGTGGAAGCCTTCGCTTTGCTGAAGCAGGATCTCGTCGATCATCCGCGGTACAAGGACCTGCGGCTGGTCATCATCGGCGACCAGATGTCCAAGTATCCGGCGCTGCGCCGGGCCGTGCATCAATCACGGGTTCGCGAAGTCGTGAAGTTTCTAGGCTTCGTCAAGAAGGACGAACTGAAGGTCTTCTACCAGGCGGCGGAGGCGTTCGTGTTTCCTTCTCTTTATGAGGGCTTCGGACTTCCGCCGCTGGAGTCGATGGCGTTGGGTACTCCGGTGGTGACCAGCGGCGTAAGCTCCCTGCCCGAGGTGGTTGGCGAGGCGGCGATGATCGTCAAGCCCGAAAACGTTTTCGACATCGCGCGCGGAATCCGCGAAGTGTTGACCGGCGATGAGTTGCGCGCTTCGCTGATCGCAAAAGGTCAGGAGCAGGTCAAACGGTTCAGTTGGTACGACACCGCGCGGCAGGTGCTCGACCTTTACCGGGAAGTGATTCGCGGCTAGCCCTCGACCGGTGAAACCGGCTTGTTGCAGACCAGAATCCGGCCGCACTCTTCACACTGGTAGAGAACGTCCGGCTCGTTTTGCATCTTCTGCCAAAACGCCAGGCGCATCTCAATCTGGCAAACACCGCAACGGCCTTCATCGGTCTCGGCGACGATGGGGCCGGACTTGTAGCGCTTGCGCAGCTTGGCGTAAAGTTGCGCCATCGCCGGAGAAAGCTGCCCTTCCACCGCCGCGCGCTCCCCGGCCTGGCCGGCCAGGGTCTGCTGACCGGTCTTGTGTTCCTGCTCGGCCGAGCGAAAATTGGCGGCCGCCTGCTTGTGGGCCGCCGCGTGGGCCTTCTCCAGCTCCTCGATCTCGGCGGTCAAGGATTCCGCTTCGAGGAGCAGCGTCAGGATTTCGTCCTCGCCGGTTGCTATGGCGTTCGTGGCAAACGCGATCTCGTGTTCAAAGGCCTGCACCTGCGCCTCGCTGGCGGCGGCGTCCAACTGTTTCCTGAGCTTCGTAAGCTTCGATTGATGTTGCGCAACGGCGTTTTCCCGCGCGCGGCGTTCGCCGTCGTTCGCTTGCTGACGCCCGCGTGTGGCGTCCAAATGCCGTTTCTTTTCTTCGACCGTCTTTTTCTCGGCCGTCAGAATTTTTGGCAATTCGGCGAGCCGCGCCTGCAGCCGGTGAGAGGCTTCGTCGAGCGCTTCCAGTCTGCCGATCAGTGAGATCTCCGGGAACATGCCAGTTAGCGGATTCTAGCACGCAGCCGTTCAAACGGGCGCAGGAAGGCAGTGACCGCCAAATCCATCTCCTCGACCCTCAACCAGCGGCAGGTGTAATAAAAGAGCGACGACCCCAATGGAATACCGAGAAGTAGCGTCATAATGTAGCGCGCCCGGCCGGCCTCGAGCGACTGGGTCATCAGCCATTGAATGCCGGCGATCAGGAACGACATCAACGCACTTGCGAACATGATCTTCATGACATTGCCGGTCAGCGACCGTCCGTAGATGCCGCCAATGCGGTTCCGCAGGATAAGGAACTGCGCGACACCGCCGAACAGCGCCACAACGGCAGTGGAGAGCGCCAGTCCCGCGTGGCCGAACGCCGTGCCGCTGGTCATGGTCGAGGCGGCCGCGTAGTTGATTGCGATCGACAGCAGCGAAATGTACATCGGCGTGCGGGAATCCTTCAGCGCGTAAAAGGCGGGCACCATGATCTTCAGCGCCGAGTAGCCCGCCAATCCGAGTGCAAAACAGGCTAGCGCCTTGGCCGTTTGCTGCGTGGCGTAGACGGTGAATTCGCCGCCTTCGAACAGCGAGCCGACGATGGACTCCCCAATCACGATTAGTCCGGCCGCGGACGGAATGGTCATCAGGAACACCAGTCCCAAGCTACGGGATAGCGTTCGCCGGAAATCCTCCATATCGCCGTTGGCGGCTGCTCTGGAGATGGCCGGCAGCGTCGCGCCGCCAATAGCAACTCCAAACAGGCCCAGCGGCAATTGCATAAAGCGGAATGCCGCGCCGAGCCAGGTGACCGCGCCGTTCAATCCCGTCACCGGGTCGTCGATCTGCGAGGCGAAGTTCGAGTTCACGGCCACATTGATCTGCACGGCCGCATTGCCCAGAATCGCCGGCCCCATCAACGCGAAGATATGCAACAGTCCGGGGTTCCGCGTGTCAAACGCGGGGCGAAAGACAAAACCGGCGCGCACGAGGCTCGGAATCTGGCAGCCGAGCTGGATCGCCCCGCCGGTCACCACGCCCCAGGCCATTCCTTCGATAGCCGTGATTCCAATCGATGGGCCGAGCACCCGGCCCACGACCAACCCGGAAATGAGCGACCCTATGTTGAACAGCGACGACGAAAGCGCGGGCAGCGCGAACTGGTTGCAAGCGTTCAGGATGCCCATCACCTGCGCCGCCAGGGCCACCAACAGCAGAAACGGAAACATGATGCGCGTCATCGACACGGCCATTTCGAACTTGCCCGGTACTCCGTGGAAACCGGGCGCCATTATCGTCACCAATTGCGGCGCGAAATACATACCCGCCAGGCAAACCAGCCCGACGACAACAATGATCGCGGTGGCGACAAGATTGGCCAACTCCGCTGCCTCTTTCTTTGACTTCGTCGCCATGTACTCGACGAACGTCGGTACGAAGGCCGAACTCAGCGCGCCCTCGGCGAATAGATCGCGCGTGAGATTCGGTATGCGAAAAGCCATCAAAAATGCATCGTAGGCGGCGCCCGCGCCGAACATGCGCGCCAACGCGATCTCTCGCATGAGCCCGGTAATCCGGCTCAGGAAAACCGCCGCGGACGAGATGCCTGCGGATTTCGCGACCCTCTCGGAGGTAGTGCCTTGTTCGGGCATTACTCTCCGTAACGCGAAAGAAAGTGCGCGATCGTGGAGATGCCCTGATAGTAGTTCGCGAGTTTATACTTCTCGTTCGGCGAATGCAGTCCGTCGTCGGGCAGGCCAAACCCCATGAGTACCGTGGGAATTCCCAACTGCTGCGCGAACTCACCGACGATCGGAATGGAGCCGCCGCCGCGCACGAACACCGTCTTCCGGCCGAGCGATTCGGCGAATACCTCGGCCGCTACGGCGATCGCCGGATGGTCCGGATTCACCAGCAGTCCTGGACTGGCCCCAAGGACACGAACCTCTGTCTGGACTCCCTTTGGCGAGTTGTCCGCCACCCACTGTTTGATAGCGGCGACGATCGACTCCGGGTCCTGATTCGGAACGAGCCGCACGCTGACCTTGGCCAGCGCTTTCGCCGGTATCACCGTCTTCGAACCCGCGCCTGTGAAGCCGCCGCCGATGCCGTGCACCTCCAGCGTGGGCCGCGCCCAGGTCTTTTCAAAGACAGACCGGCCCGGTTCCCCAGTGATGGCCGTCGAGCCGACTTCAGCCGCCAGATATTCCGCTTCGTTGAACGGCAGCGAGTTCCAGCTTTCGATCTCCGCCGCCGCGGGCGCCTGCACAGCATCGTAAAACCCCGGGATCTGAATCACGCCATCGGCGTCCTTCGCCTTCGCCAGCAACTCGACCAATCCGAACACCGCGTTCGGAGCTGCGCCGCCGTATAGGCCCGAATGCAAATCGCGCGCGGGTCCCTGCGCTTCGATTTCCATGTAGACAAGGCCGCGCAGTCCGATGCAAAGCGTCGGAATTCCGTCCGCATAAAGCGACGTATCGGAAACGAGCGCTACGTCCGCGCGCAACCTCTCTTTGTTCGCGGGCACAAACTTTGAGATCGACGCCCCGCCGATCTCCTCCTCGCCCTCGATTAGGAACTTCACATTCAGAGGCAGCGTGCCGCCGTTCAGCGCGCGCAACGCCTCAACGGCTTTGATGTGCATGTACATCTGGCCTTTGTCGTCCACTGCGCCGCGCGCGTAGATGTTTCCGTTGCGGATCGTAGGCTCAAACGGCGGCGTTTCCCAAAGCTCCAGCGGGTCGGGCGGCTGAACGTCGTAGTGGCCGTAACAAAGGACCGTCGGTTTCCCGGGCGCGTGCAGCCAATCGGCGTACACCAGCGGGTGCCGGTCCGTCGGGATGATCTCGACGTTTTCCATGCCTGCGTTTCGTAACGCATCCGCCGTGAATGCCGCCGCGCGTGCCACATCGTCCTTGTGTTCCGGCAACGTGGAAATCGAAGGGATGCGAATCAACGAAAACAGTTCGTCGAGAAGGCGCTGGGCGTTGGACTCGACCCAGCCGCGAATGGCGGAAAGACCAGCGTTCGGCATGAACCTCTATTATAGAGGCGGGTTCTTTCGCTCGGGCTCCTTCTTTTCGCCGGCGAACAACAGCGTCACATGAATGCGCTCCGCCGCCTCGTCGTATTCCAGCTTCACGCTGGTGCCGCCCAAATTATCCAGCAGCCCGTCCTCGCGGATCTTCGCCAGCACACGTTCGGCGTAGCCCTCCCGGAAGTAGGCGTCTTCCTTCAGGCCCCACAGTTTCCGGATCTCCGGTTCGGTGGTGATGTCCAGACCCTTCAGTGTCAGCCGCCCCATCTTGAACCTGGGGCCTGGCGTCACGTTTACTTCCATGTCGACCGTTCTCCGCGCGTCCTCGTACCTGCGCGTGGCGGCGGTTTCCACCTTCATAAATCCCTGGGTGCGCATGGCGGCGCGCAGGCGTTCCAGGCTTTCGGTGACCTCTTGAATCTTAAAGACCTCGCCGGTCTTGAACTTGGCGATCTTCAGCAACTCCGCCGCACCGGCGGCGCCGTTGATGCGCACGTCGTCTAGAACAAATTCCGGCCCTTCATCGACTTCGATCGAGACGTTGAGGCCCTCCACGTCCGTCGCCGGCGCCGCCGAGATCTTCGTGAATTTAACGCGCAGCAAACCCTTGCTTTCATAGAGCGGGCGAATCTGGTTTTGCAGCGCCTCCCGTACGCCCTCTTCGGTGTAGAGCATGCCGACGGCTACGCCCGCCACCCGGTTCTGCAACTCGTGAGCCGGGAACGCCTTGTTCCCGGTGAAGCTCACCGCCGCCACCGAGGGGCGCGGCCGGTTCGGCCGGAAGAGCATGGCCGTCACGCCTGGGCGATCCGTAACAACGCGGCCGATGACGGGCGGCGAAACCTTGAGGGCGGCGTTCAGCGCGCCGGCGTATCGTTTCAGCACCACATCGGTGCCCGGCGCGGGATCGAGGAACAGCGGATCCGCCGCGCGAAGAATTTTTCGAAGTTCCGCCTCCGGCTTTTCCAGCTCTTCGAAGCGGATCGGAAACACCTGGTCGATCTCGACCACTTCGAACGTCAGCGTGTAGCCCTTCCTGCTTTTCGATGGTGCGTACCGAAACCCCACGCTGGCCAGCACGCCAGATGCCGCTAACCGGGCCTGCGCCGCTTCGAAGTCGGGTTTGCCGGCCGGTTGGCCGGGCCGCAGTCCGGACGCCGCCACAATCTGTTCGGGCCGCAGCCGCTTCACCCCTTCGACAAGAATCGACTCCAAGGGAAAGGCCGCGGCGAAGAGTGCGAATCCGGTGAAAATGCCCATACATCTATTAGAATGCGGCCCGAAGCCGCGATGTTACACTCAAAAATAATGGCATATGATCTTGTGGTGATCGGCAGCGGCCCCGGCGGGTACTCCGCCGCCATTCGCGCCGGTCAGTTTGGACTGAAAACGGCTCTGATTGAGAAGTCGCCAAAGCTCGGCGGCACCTGTCTGCACGTGGGTTGCGTGCCGACGAAAGCCCTGTTGCACACCGCCGAGGTTTGGGACTACTTCAAGAACCCGGCGGAGCAGGGTTTGAGCTGCGAGAATCCGAAACTGCACCTCACCGCCGTCATGAAGCGGAAGCAGGACATCGTCGACAAACACGCCAAGGGCATCACCGGTTTGATGCGCAAGAACAAGGTGGAAGTGATTGCCGGTTTCGGAAAGTTGCTCGGTGGCGGCCGCGTCGAGCTATCCTCCCCGGAAGGCTCCCGTGTCATCGAAGCGAAGGCGGTCATTGTCGCCACAGGCTCGGAGGCGCGAATGCTCCCAGGGTTGGAGCCGGATGCCGATTTTCTGCTGACGAACGTCGAAATTCTCAATCTCCAATCGGTGCCCAAGTCACTCATCATTATCGGGGCCGGCGCGGTCGGCGTGGAATTCGCCTCCATTTTCAAGCGCTACGGAACGGACGTCACGATTTTGGAGATGATGCCTCGCTTGGTCCCCGTAGAAGACGAGGACGTCTCGAAGGAACTGGAGAAATCGTTTAAGAAGGCCGGAATTCGTTGCGAAACCGGTGCGAAGGCGAGCGACGTGCAGCGCACCGGATCCGGCGTGGCGTTGAATGTGACTTTGGCGAACGGCAAGGTGGAGCCGATGCAGGCGGAGAAACTGCTTGTCGCCGTCGGCCGCAAACCGAACACGGAAAACATCGGCCTGCAGAATCTTCCGGCGATTCAGGTGGATCGCGGTTTCATCAAGACCGGTCCGGATCAGCAGACCGGCGAGCCCGGTGTATACGCCATCGGCGACGTGGTGGCCGGCACGCCGCAACTGGCCCACGTGGCAACGGCCGAAGGAATGGTGGCAGTCGCGGCCATCGCCGGCAAACCTTACACCGCCATCAATCGCAATCGAATCCCCGGCGCCACCTACACCGAACCCGGCATCGGCTCGGTGGGGTTGACGGAAGCCCAAGCGCGTCAGCAGGGATTTGACGTGAAAATCGGCAAGTTCCCCTTTCTGGCGAACTCCAAGGCTTCCATCATTGGCCATCACGAAGGGTTCGTGAAGATCGTCAGCGATGCGAAGTACGGCGAAATTCTCGGCGTCCACATTATTGGCCCCCACGGCTACGAGTTGATCGCCGAGGCCGTGACGGCGATGGAAGCCGAAGCGACCGTGGACACGATGATCAATACGATTCACGCCCATCCCACTCTTTATGAGGCATTGGGGGAGGCGTTCAACGCTGTCTACGGAAGGGCGATTAATTTCTAGCGGCGCATGACGGTGCAGGCTCCAGTCCGTGTGCTTGAAACGTGCGACCTCGGCCGCATGCGTTGGGCGGAGGCCTATTCATGGCAGGCCCGGTTAATGGAGCAGCGCAAGAGCGGCCAGATTCCGGACCAGCTTGTCTTCGTCGAGCACCCGCATGTGATCACCATGGGCCGCAACGCCCACGATGAAAACGTGCTGGCGAGCGAAGAAATCTTGTCCCGGACCGGAATCGACTTCCACCATACCAACCGCGGCGGCGATGTCACCTACCATGGCCCCGGTCAGATCGTCGGCTATCCGATTCTCGATCTCAACGGATGGAAGCGCGACGTCCACGCCTACGTGCGTGCTCTGGAGCAGGCGATCGTCGACACCCTTTCCGCACTCGGCCTCGACGGTGTACGCGACCCCGGAAAAACCGGCGTCTGGGTGCGCGGTGCGAAGGTCTGCGCCATCGGCGTCCACATCAGCCGGTGGGTCACCTCCCACGGTTTCGCGCTGAACGTCGACACCGATCTGCGCTATTTCCAGTACATCGTCCCGTGCGGACTCGCCCTGCCCGTCACGTCGCTGGCCGCGCTTGGCGTCCGGGTGAGCCATGATGAAGTGAAGGCTCTGCTCGTGGAAAAATTTTCGAAAGTGTTTGGCTACGAAAGTGAGAGTTAAGGCATGACTGATGTTGTAATGCCCCAGATGGGCG
>Ga0194122_10003843_pt1 | contig 15037 bp, 14 predicted proteins | sample TA2MahCa10mmetaG_FD_155487 | JGI IMG/M metagenome (GOLD analysis project Ga0194122, IMG submission 155487) | Freshwater microbial communities from Lake Tanganyika, Tanzania - TA2015021 Mahale Deep Cast 10m | ecosystem: Environmental > Aquatic > Freshwater > Lake | place: Tanzania: Lake... | reverse complement strand
GAGGAGCTTAGAGGCTAACAAAAAATATGTTACTTTTTTTAACTCCTCCCGCTCCACGTTTTCTTCAATCTTTTGCATACCGCGAAATATGAACCAATTCTTATTTTAGTGTCTTTTTGATATTTTTTATAAATCTTCTTGTTTCCTCTAGTTGAGCTTCTTCGAGCTCCTCACCTGTCTCTAACGACTTTTCCGCTATTTCGAGTGCTTCTCTTGTCCGATTCATTTTAAATAATACATGGGCATAAGTATCAAGCGCGTTCCAGTTTTCTCCCCCGCTATCTGCTAACACCTCTTTCATCCATTGTTCCGCTTTTTTCAAATAAATTTCTGACGAGCTATTTTCAGCGATCAAGTAACTATAACGATTTTTACTATCAGAATCTAAAATAGAATCACCATTTATCATCAAATATTCAAATAGATTTTCCCAATCGCTTTGCCTTTCAAAACTATAAACCTCGAAAATCGGAAGTAAAGAAGAAATTATCTCGATATCCATAGTTTTGGCCGATTGAATAAGAGAGTTGTATTTATCTAATTGGAATTCAGACTCATTGAGCAAATCATATGCAGTTTGCTGGAATGTACTATATAAGAATCCAACTACTTCATCTCCATATTTTTCGCTGAACTGATTGGCATTATCGGCAATATACCGCGTTGTTTTACTGTTAAAATCAGTCACATTTTCAGTGATTATTTTCCAATTATCTTCCTTAATGTAATCATTTTCATTTAGTGAAGATAAAAACGTTTCCAATTCATTTTGATAATCCAAACAAGTATTTGAAACTGCTGTTAAATAGGCTTTAAACAGTTGTGGATCAGAAGGATTCTCACGATAATTTGCCTCAATAAAGCTAAAGTTTTTATCCGAACTTTTTGCAATTTCACCTAGTTGGATGTAAAATATAGGATCTTGTTCCGCTCCAGCAATTCTATGAACCAATTTTCCATTAGAATCGATAAATAATAAATTTGGATAACACATGACTTTGTATAATTCACCTATAGTTGATCCTTCACCTTGATCTTCCATATCAAATTTCGCATTGATAAAATTCTTATTATAATAAGCTGCTACATCTTTATCTGTAAAAATATTTGCGGAGATCCATTTGCAAGGGCCACACCAAGTTGTGTATGCATCAATAAAAATGAGTTTTTTCTCTTTTTTGGCTTTTGCTTTTAATTTTTCAAGTGTTGGATTTTTTTCAAATTCAATTTGGCCAAAATAGAGAGATAAAGAATAATAAAAAAATACCGTTAGAATATATTTGATTTTCATACGAATGATTTTAGATTAACAAAACGTTTTAAATAATTTTTGTTACGGGTATATAAAAAGTTCCCATAATAGAATCAAACTTCTTCATAAAGAGGGTTGAAATCAAAATGAGTAAAATTAGTTCCTAAATAGGATAAAATCTATTACTGGTCATTGTACAATCCCCCATAAATTTTACTCCATATACTTTATTGTAGAATCTTAAACTTGCTATTTAAAGTTTTGTTGAACATGAGCAGAAAACTTCTTTGCCTCTTGAAGAAATTTACGATTTGTCCATTTGGGGTAGTTTGAAGAAATACGATTGGTTAGAAGAATTAAATCTACAGGAAAATTCCCAAAATGCGTAAGGCCTGTATTGGATAAATCCTCTGGTTGAATGAAGGCTTTTTTACCAAGCCATTCCTTTAACTCAATTGCCTCTACAGGTTTCTCAGACTCACTGTAGAAACAACTCGGATCTTTTGAAACTGAAGTAATAAACTTATCAAGAGTTAGTTCATCTAATTTCAATAATTCGTCAATTAGTTTATCGTAATTTTTCATATTATCGATACAACTTTTTAATACGTCATGCGAATTAACAAAATTTGCTTGGTCAATATAACTTGCACTATAATCTGTTGGATTCTCTGTATGATAGTCAATTAAATTCTTTTTAGCTTCATCAATGGCAAGGTGAAAACTCTCAACAAATGATGCTGAGTATAAATCAAAAGCTGTATATGCAAGAGATGGGTCGGAGGCAATTAAATCTCTCCATTTATTTTTAATTCGATCATTCTCTCGAGTCACAAATTCATCACCATTTATAAAAAGGTTGTAAGAAAGTAAGGTTGCTAGACTGAGATTTACCTCATTTGCGTTCTCTGAATGGATGGCCATATCAAAACAATAAAGTCCAATATTTTCACCAAGACTCTTAACCTTATCCTCTGTATATAAATGACTAACGGATATAAACGAGAAAAGTACCAAAGCAGATAAGGCAAAAAATGTTCTGATTTTTTTCATATATTATACTTTTTATAAAAATATAAAATTTCGACGAAAAAAACTAATGATTTCAGCGAACAAAAAAACCGCCCAGGTCATGAGCGGTTTTCAACAGAAAAAATCTTATTCTTATTTTCTAATTACGACCTTTTGAGTTGAGGTAGAATTTCCATCTGTTATTGTTACAAAGAAAATTCCATTATTCAATCCTGAAGTATTAATCGAAGCAGTTAAACCACTGATTGTAGAATTTTTTACAACTTTGCCGGTTAAATCAGTTACAGAAACTGTTGCGTTTAATAATTTATTTGAGTGGATATTAATAACCTCAGACGCAGGGTTAGGATATATTGAAACCTGAGTGTCTTTGCTCTCCTCAATTCCTACCAAATTAGGATCAAAATTCATTCTCACCATTACATTTGATGTTGTATAGTACCATGTTTGATCTGTGTAGTCATAATAAAATGTGGTTTGTGGTGTAGTCGAACCGGATGATGCTGTAATTAAATCATTTGAGTTACCGCCGTCACCGTATGAACCTACCATTGCCAAATATGCCTCATTTGCATTCAATTCTACAGGACTTCCTAAAGGCAAACTTATTTTCTGCCCTAAATCAGCTTCAGTGATTACATACGCTGCAGATTCATCCATAAACTGAAAGTCTCCCGCCTGATCAATTGAATACAGCTTGACAAAAATTTCCGCACCTGGCTCTGAATTCGCATTTAAAAATGCATCAATACCGTACAAGGTTGTCGTCTCAAAAATGTCATAAATATGTCCAACCTCATAGCCGTCACCTGAATTTCCAATACCTCCCAAAATTTGACCGTTGTCTCTTGCGTAGATAAAATCGTTCACAGAGATATCAATATTTGGTAACGTATTATTGGTTACATCTGGTTCTGTTGAGCTGGTCGTTGCGGCAACGGTCACAGCATACGTGGCATTTGAAGCATTTGGGGTAAAGGTATTGGAACACCATACTGTATCGGTAGTTTCAGCGATTAAGTTAATTGGAGCCGCTACCCCATTGTAAGTACCTGTTACTTCAGCTGTAAAACCAGCATCCGTTATATCCTCGACTCCAATGTTTTTCAAAATACCCCCAAAGTTAATGGGCGCAACTTGAGCACTCGGAATCTGAAAATATTGCAATCTTGCACCAAAAGCGCCGTCTGTTCCAAATAAAGTCTTTTGCAATTTCAGGTCATATTCATCCGTTTCAATGATTTTCATATCATCGATAGCCCAATACCAACCCCAATTACCTTGGTAATTAATCTGAACTTTAACATCTGCTTGCCCTCCTGCTACGGATGAAATATTGATGGAATAAACATCTGGATTTGGAGAATTCTGAGCAGTTGGCTCAGTACCGTCGGTTACAACAAAGTCAGCCCAATTAACTCCCCCATCGTTGCTAATTCGAATAATTCGCGTGTCCAAATACGTTCTGTATGATTGTTCAAACACAATGCTCACATTCGAATAATCAGAACAATCGATGCTTCCCGTATATGTCATATTCGCATTTTGAACACCCTCAGTACCTTGTGCGTCTGAATCAATAAATGCAAAACCGTTATTAACAGTCGTAAAAACAGCAGGGCTGAGCGTTGTTACGGGGATTGTATCGGCATTGTTCGTAATACACCAATTTAGGTAAGGATCTGATGTATTGTCATACGTCCAATCGTTTCCATTCGAAAAGTCGTTCGACCAAATCACAACACCTTTTGGAACTGAGATTTTAGACGGCTTAAGAGCGTGATCAAACGAAACATTCTTCTTTTTTGATTCAATAGATTTGCTTGGCAGTTGACTAAAAACATTTGTAAAACAAATTGAAAGAACTGCAGTCGTTAGGTAAATTTTTTTCATTGATATAAATTTATTTTATCAAATATAAAAAAAGGGTCGGAAAATTCCGACCCTTTTTCACAATTTTAATTTATTTACTTACTGATTACAACTTTTTCGGTTTTCGAGAAATTGTCGTTAGAAATGGTAACATAATAAATACCATTTTCTAAACCTGCAGTTGATAACGTAGAAGTTGAAGACTGCATAGTAACAACTTGTACTATTTTTCCTGAAACATCCGATATAACAATTGATCCGGAATTAACATTTGAAGCTATCGTTAATACATCTTGAGCTGGATTCGGGAAGACATTTAAATTAATCCCTACTGATTCCTCAAGACCTACAGTTTGAGTTTTTAATCGAATACCCAAAGCATTTCCGTTTGAATACGTGCCTCCGTCATTGATTAAGTGAATCATGGAAGCGTACCATGGTTGTGCAACAGTTTGATCATCTAGTATTCGTATTACTTGAGATTGATCTACGGATGTTAATACCGCTACATAATATGCATTGTCTGGCAACACGATTGGAGATTGGAATGATACAAGCGCTACACCGTTTGTGAGATCGCTACTTGAAATCGAATAAAAAGCACTTAATGCTTCAACACCGTTGGCGTCTGTTACTGGCATAATCCCGTCGGCTAACAATTCAGCAGTATCGATAATAGCCACTTGAATTTCGGTGTTGGCTGTACTACCTGATGCGAGCGCTATTTCAACGCCATTAATGGTATTATTTCCAGCTCTCAAATGATACATTGTAGCGAAAACTGTTCCTGTGGGTGTAGTAAAAGAATTAGAACCCAGCGAAGTGAGGGCGAGAAGATCCTCATTGTATACGTCAATTCCGTCCAACGAATAAAGTTTTTCTGTAACTTCAAAATTTCTTAGAGATTTATTGTTGGCATGTGTTGGCAGTGTGTCTACTTCTTCATTACTTGTAACAATAAAAGTTCCTTCGTACAATCCAATTTCCAATGTAGGCGTTTCAGGGGCACCATAAATGGCTGTATCTCCAGAAACAACAGTTCCTACGTTGTATGAATAACCAAATGACCCAAAGTCGGCGTTACCTGTAACACCCGTTGCATCGCTAGAGCCAAAATTGTATGCGTAACCGCCAATTTCATAACTAGCATCTAAGTGGGCAATAGGTGTTCTTCCATACTCAAGCCCTTCATTGTTGGAACCAGCCACAAATGGAGCTAATGATCTAATATCGTTTGCAGGCTGTTCAATTATTTTTAAATCATCTACTAGCCATGCGTAATCCCAAGAACCAATATATCTCAAACGAATTTTTACATTTGCTTGTCCTCCAGCAGCAGAACTAATATTTACTTGACTGGTTTCTTGGTATAACTGACTAATATTCTTGTCTCCATTCACAGCAAATGGAATCCAAGTAGATCCACCATCATTACTTACCTCAAAAATAGTTTCTGTGGTTTGCCACATTCTTACACGTTGGTTAAACTCTAACATTACATTCGGATATCCTGAACAATCGATAGAACCTGTATAAGTCAAAAGTGCATCTTGATTTCCACCATCTGCTCCAACAAAGTCAGAATCGTAAAGCGCATATCCATTCTCATTTGACACCTCATTGTTTGGATCTACCCACGCTCCTGTGCCGTAACCGAGGTTAGTTGCAGTGCTCGTTGAGATAACCCAATCCTGATTATCGTTGGTGTTGTTTGATATTCCCCAATCCGAGGCTACCGAAAAGTCATTTGACCAAATTTCATTTTTGTTAACATTTGGTTTTTTTGCTTTCGGTGTTTTAATGACTGAAACATCCTTCTCTTTAGCATACTTTTTTACGTTGTTTTTTTGCGCAAACACAAAAGAGGTGCAAATAAGTAGGCCAGTTAGTACATAAATTTTTCTCATATTTTTAATTTTTAATGCACGAAAATATAAAATAATCACGATTTTACCAACGATTATTTAAAAAATATATCTTCTAAACCTCTTGGTTAAATAAATTGAAAATCAACTCTGCGGTTTCGCTTTCTACCTTCGGATGTTTTATTTGTATCAATAGGCTTTTTTTCGCCCAAGTACTCATATTCGATACGATCTCTTGAAAGACCATTTTTTTCTAAAAAAGAAATAATTACCTCCGCTCTTTTTTTCGATAATTTTTCATTGTAAATATCCGAACCATCCCAATCTGTGTGACCAATTACTTTCAACCTCAGGTCTGAATGGCCATTAACCACATTAATTATTTTTCTAAGATAAACATAGTAGTCAGGGGATAGATCAGCCTTTGCCGGATCAAAATACACAGACTGAAATAGAAAGTTTTGACGTTCGCGTTCGCGAAGCTCTGGGGCAAGCATACCCATTAAAAATTCTTTTTGAAAAAGCGAAAACCAAGAATGATTTACCTGTTTTTTTTCGCCAGAAATAAATTCTTCATTTACCTTGTACAAAATCAACCGATGTGTTATATTCATACTCTTTTTGTTGATTAACTCCCCTGTAATGTATCCGGTTGAATCATTTGACCTCATTCTCAATATGCCTTTTTCAGTTAGAAATGAAATTGCCCCTTTTGAGTCTAAGATTACATCCTGAAATTCGAGTGAATCTGCAGTAATTACTCCTGTTATTTTTCCGGTGATAAATGATATTGATTGCATTTGCTCAATTCGAAAGTTTACCTCACAAATCGACTTATACTTTACTATTTTTAAATACAGAATTTGAGCAGTTGAATCCATTATTGAATTGGAGTATAAAGACCCTTTCCAAACTCCGGGATAGGAAGTTTGAGAACGTAAAATGTTTGCACCAACGAAACAATTTATAAGAAAGAGAAAAGAAATTAACTTACTCACCTGAATTTATTCGTTATTCATCAAAAAAAGTTCCAATTAACAAAGAACATTTAAATTTTAAAACTGTTACATGAATAAAAAATTATGAAATACGCTTGCTTCTTCTCTATGTTTATTGCTCTCTATTCTTGTGGGCAAACAAAAATCACTTCGGATGACAGTAAAAACTCAGCTATGAATATAACCAAGGAATCCATACATCAGTTTAAAGTTTCAGATATTAATGGTCAATCGTTTGATTTTGCATCACTGAAAGGTAAAAAAATACTTGTCGTGAATACGGCTTCGAAATGTGGCTTAACGCCTCAATATGAAAAATTAGAAGCCCTTTACAAAATGTACAAGAATTCAAACTTTGAAATAATTGGTTTTCCTGCGAATAATTTCATGGGGCAAGAACCCGGATCAAACGCGGATATAGCTGCATTTTGTCAAAAAAATTATGGTGTAAGCTTTAAAATGATGGAGAAAATTTCTGTTAAAGGCTCAGACATGCACCCGGTATATCAGTTTTTAACTGATCGCTCAAAAAACGGGTTAGAGGACAATTCTGTTCAATGGAATTTTCAAAAATATTTAATCGATGAAAACGGTTTTCTCACAAAGGTTGTTAGTCCTCGTACTTCTCCTGACGATGAGGAGATTGTAAAATGGATTGAGGGCAAATAAACCTTAGATTTCTTCGAGTTTAAGTATCATACCATCTTCGGCGAATTCCACGTTTTTCATAAATAATTTTGCCTCAGATATGTGCTGATTAGGATTGGAGTACCTTGCGCTCATATGTCCCATTAGTAATTTCTTCACTTTTCCTTTCATCGCAATTTTTGCCGCATCCTGCGCGGTAGAATGAAATGTTTGTCTTGCTCTTGCCGAATCAATTTCAAGGAACGTCGCTTCGTGATACAAAAGGGTTGTACCTTTTATACTCTCTATTATTCGCTCATCATATTTAGTATCCGAACAGAATGCGTATGATAATCTTGGTTTGGGGGGAAGCGTATACTTTTTATATTTCCAAAACATTCCATTTGAATCTAAAAAATCTTTCCCTGCTTTAAGTTGATGAATTACCTCAAGGGGTATTTTTTCATTCTCTACTAACTCTTTACACATATTTAATTCACCCGGTAATTCTTTAATAACGTATCCCTGGGTTTGAATACGGTGATTGAGCGGAAAGGTATTAATTTCGATCACTTTATCTTTATAGACACAATGAGTTGAATTTTTTGCCAATGCAATAAATTCAATCTCAAAGTCTAATCTATTTTGGCCTATTTCCAATTGGCTACGTAGGCAATTTTCTAATCCCTCAGGTCCAATTATTTTTAATCCTCTATTTCTTCCAAGTAAGTGCATCGTGCTCAGTAATCCAGGTAACCCAAAAAAGTGATCTCCGTGCAAGTGTGTTATCAAAATAATTTGAATAGATTGAATTTTAAGATTGAATTTACGCATCTGAAATTGTGTCCCTTCTCCACAATCTATAAGAATAAAACGACTGTTACAAGATATAAAATGCGACGTTGGAAATCTATTGTTGGTGGGTACGGCCGAACCGCTACCTAAAATAGTGACAGTAAAGCTCACGAATGAAACCTTGAGAGAGAGTCTTGATGATTTTCCTCAATATCAATTACCTTATCCAATTGTGCAATTGAAATTAATTTAAGAACATTCGGCTGAACGTTGCATAGAATAAATTTACCATTTGTATCACGACAAAGTCGATTTGCCATTAATATTGCACTCAATCCTGAAGAATCACAATATTTCGTGAGCGCCATATCGAAAATAATTCGATTTCTATTGTTTTTGCTAACGTATAGGAAGTGCCCCTTTAATTCCGGAGCCGTATTAGCATCCAACTTTTCGACACGGGAGATAACGGTTACTATATTTTCATTATGTTGAAGTTCAAAATTCATAACACAAGATTTCACCAAAAATAATAAATTAAATAAACAGAGATGAAAATTTTTGCATCTTTGTTACGAAAGTTAAAATATGATTTCCAGGCTTTTCATTTTTTTCATGCTCCTTTCATCAAATGCACTATTTGCACAAAAAAATATTCCGTTTGTTGGGACGTTAACCTACGAAATAAAAAATCTAACCTTAAAGGATGAAAAACCGACACAAATGCTTGTATTATCCTGTGATTCAATTGTACGTATTGAAACAGAATCAAAAATTTTCGGAAGACAATCATACATCAAACACCTGATCAAAAATAAATCCTACTTATTGATTTCATTATCTGAAGGTCAGAATTATGCAATAAGAGGCGATTTTTCAAAAACGGATTCATCAAAACAGTCAATGCAATATTTATGGAAAAAAACGTTTGGATTTAAAAAAATTGGTGGTTTAAGTTCAAAAAAAATAAAACTAACCCATCTAAAATCAGAAAAGTCTTTCAATTTTTATTACAGTGTAAAATTTAGTGCAAAACACAACGAGGTCTATGTCGATCTGCCGGGATTACCAACTCTTTATTATGTTGAAACAGAGGATGGAGTTTTGGAATATCGTTTACGAAAACATACAACACTTACGCCAAATTACGACCTTTTTGGAATACCAAGTGATTATCAAAAAGTAACTTTTGATGAATTTGTTGACCTACTCAATAATGGTGGTACAAACAATTAATTTCTCATTGAGTCCGTTACTTGCTTGAGGGTGTAAAAAAATAAAAATTAGGCTCGCTTCCCTAATTCAATTACTTCTAAATCATGGATTCGATCCTTTGTAATTGAAAATCGGATTATCGTTCTTACTTTATGAAACCCCTTTATTCCGGCAGCGCCCGGATTTATCCAAAGCATATTATAATTTGGATCCATTTTTACCAATAGAATATGAGAATGTCCGCAAATAAACAGCTGTGGACTTGCTTTTCGCAGTTCATCAAAAGCTGGTTTTGAATATTTCCCTGGTTTACCGCCAATATGAGTCATTAAAACTTCCACATCCTCACAAGAGAATCGCAAAAATTCCTTTGTATCTTTTCGAATAATATGATCGTCAATATTACCCCAAACTGCAACTGTTGTTTTGAATTTCTTAAGCTCGTCTAACAGCTCAATTGACCCAATATCTCCTGCATGCCAAATTTCATCTACTTCAGAAAAATAATGTTTGATTCGATCATCTAAATAGCCGTGTGTATCAGATAAAAGGCCAATTCGCTTCATTTATTGAACGCTTTTTGAAAATTTTCACAAAGTATACGAATATCATTTTGAATAGCAAATGAATGCAAATAAATTTGTTCGAAAGAAAAAGTAAGCTTGAAAGTGATGTTTTTATCGAGTTACTGACTTACGATTTGTTTGGCTCTGTCTTTTTCAACCATGTAAACTCAGTGAAAGGGGGATTTATTTCTAAATTAAAACAAATCTTGTTTTTACTAATTACAGTTGTATTTTTGAGTGTATCATTAGTGATTGTTTATCCTTATATTGTGATTTAAAATAATTAATACCGAAGTCAAAAATTATTTTAATTCCTATCTAAATTGATTTATAATTTCATATTAATTCGTATTTTTGAAGCAGAAAATCAATGAAAAAACTAAAATATCTTACGGTTTTTTTACTCCCCCTTTCTGTTTGGATTAGCTTCGAATTTAAAGGATTGTTAACTTTTCTCCCTATGATTGTTTTTTTTGGTTTTGTTCCATTAATTGAATTATTTCTTAAGCCGAATGCAAAGAATATAGAAATCCAGGAAAAAGAATTACTTGAAAAAGATCGCTTTTATGATTGGATTCTTTACCTGATGCTTCCCCTCCAATGGTTCTTTATTTTTTACTTTCTAACAACTATTTCTAATTCAGAAAACACTACCGATTTAACTGGACGTATTATTTCAATGGGACTAATGTGTGGGATTATTGGGATAAATGTAGGGCATGAACTTGGGCATCGCATGAAGAGTTGGGAGAGATTAATTGGTGAGGCGCTTTTATTTACATCCTTGGAAAATCATTTTCTACCCTATCACAATCGAGGTCATCACACGAATGTTGGAACTCCCTCTGACGCAGCAACAGCACGAAAAAATGAACCACTTTACATTTTCTGGTTTCGTTCCCAATTTGGAAGTTATTTTCAAGCGTGGCAAATTGAAAATACTCGAATGTTAATTATGAAAAAACCTTGGTTTCATTGGTCAAACAAAATGATTCAATACTCAATTCTATCTATTTTTTGGTTAACTGCAGTATTAAGTTTCTTTGGTACCAATGTGTTTTTATACTATATCGGAGCATGCGCAACAGGTATTATTTTACTTGAATCAGTTAACTATATTGAACATTATGGACTCATGCGAAAGCAGCGAGAAAACGGAACGTATGAAACGGTAAAACTATGGCATTCATGGAATTCGAATCATATCATTGGTCGGGTTGTATTATTTGAATTAAGCAGGCATTCGGATCATCATTTCAAAGCGGATAAACCCTACCAGATTTTAGAATCCTACGAACAATCTCCAATTATGCCAACGGGTTATCCGGGAATGATAATTCTCTCACTCATTCCTCCACTTTTTTTTAAGGTGATGAATAAACATGTGGAAAATGCTCTTTAAAAACCACACTAATTTCTAATTCAATAGTGGGGTTTGATTTAAGCCCATGATGCATTTTCATCATTGTAAATTAGAAATTCACACGTATAAATAATTTCCCACCCAATTTTATGGAATTTTGAACGTTTCTACATCTGAGTTGTATACAAGCCGTCTTTTGGTCAAAATAACTTGACTAATCGAATATAAATTTTACTTTCACCGCATGAAAAATTATTTAATCGCCTCTATTTTATTGCTTTCAAGCACTTTGTTTGCTCAAAAAGAAAAAGAAGTACCGCTGTCTTCAGATTTGAAAAAAGTAACCGTATTTTTCCTTGGAGCTCAGGTCGAACATCAGGCTAACACCCAACTCAAAAAAGGAAAACAAGAAGTAGTTTTTACCAAATTGACAGACTTCTTAGACCCTAATACCGTTCAAGTGAAAGCCAACGGAGACCTAACCATACTTTCAGTTCGTACACGAAAAAACTTCGAAGACATTCGCATTTCAAACGATAAAATGGATGCCTTGAATGCCCAACGGTTGGTGCTAGAGAAAAAAGAAATTGCCTTGCGTGACGAATACGAAATCCTTGAGCTAGACAAAGAACTTTTGATGCGTAACCGCGATTTAAAAGGCCAAGATAAGGGAATCAGTATGATTGAACTGAAGGAAGCCTATGCATTCATGCACCAAAAAATGAATGAAATCACCGTGCGTGAAAGTGCCATCTATGATGAATTGGAAAAGCTAACTAAAGAAATGAATAAGTTGGAGCAAGAAATTTTGTCTCAACGCAGCAAACCCGTGATAAATTATACGGAAATCGTGGTGGAAATAGACGTGGAAAAAGAAACTGACGCTTCATTCTTCTTCAATTACATCTCGCCCAAAGCTTCTTGGAAACCTTATTACGACATGCGTAGTGATGGAATTGGCAAACCGATCAAATTGGAGGCAAAAGCACTGGTTTCTCAAAATACCGGAATTGAATGGAAGGATGTGGACATGGTTTTATCAACCAATGACCCTTATGAAAATTCTAAAGAACCAGTAATCGCGCCATGGTACATCAATTACAACAATTATCCGCAGCAGAAATACCAAACACAGCGCAATTTACCAACAGTTGACTATTCAGGAGAAAGAATACAAGGAGAAGTAATTGACGCCAATACAGGTGAACCGATGCCCTTTACTAAAATATCCTTTCCTTCCAATCCAAGTATTGGAGTAGTTACGGATGTGGACGGAAAATTCTCCGTAACTGTTCCACGAAATGAACGACAAATCATTGCTTCGTTTGTAGGATATCAGTCTTCTACCCAACCTATCAATGCACCTTACATCAAGTTTTTCCTTGTGGCGGATGAGGTGAATTTAGAAGAAGTGAATGTAATGAGTGATGATGTTTATTCTGACTCAACGATTACCAGAGAGGATATTTCAAGAATGCCAGTAAGAGATGTGAGAGTATCAAATAAAAAACGAGGAAGAAAGATTAAAGCTTTTGCAACTGCTTATGATGATGAAAGTCGAAAAGCTGAGGATAAAAAAGCGAATTATGCGCAAACAAATGTTGTGAAAAAAGATTTGAGAATGGAATACCAAATTCAATCCAAAATGACTATTCCAACAGATGGAATGGATCATCGTGTTCAGATTGATAATTTTGATTTAAACGCATCGTACGAATACCACACAGCTCCTAAAATTGATCCTGCAGTGTTTTTAGCCGCTCAAGTTACCGGATGGGAAAAACTGAATCTATTGAGTGGTGAGTCCAATATTTACTTTGACGGAACATACATTGGAAAATCCTACATTGATGTAAATTCAACGAAAGACACGCTTTCCTTCTCGTTCGGAAAAGATTCAAAAATCAATGTAGAACGCACAAAAGTGAAGGATAAGAGCAGTAATAAAATTTTAGGTTCGCGTCAAAAACATGAAGCTATGTGGGAAATCAAAATCCGAAACAATGGTGGAGCGCTAATTCCACTTATCGTGAAAGATCAATTTCCAATCAGTACAAATAACGAGATCAAAGTGAAGCGCAATGAATTGGAAAACGGAGAATTAAACGAGGAAACGGGAATCATTACGTGGAAACTTTCACTGCCAGTTGGTAATTCACAAATATATCAATTCGGATATTCCGTTGATTACGAAAAAGGAAGAGTCTTGTATTTAGAATAAACAATTTCCATTAATCGTATGTTTCCAAACCTTTAAGGTCGAATTTGATATATTTTTTAGGATCTATACGCTCGCCGTCTTTTTCAATTTCATAATGTAAATGCGGTCCTGTTGATCTGCCGGTACTTCCAACTAATCCTATGAGATCACCTTTTTTAACCTCATTGCCTTCTTTGATTTTGAAACCACTTAAATGGGCATAGCGAGTAACGAATCCATAGCCGTGTTCAATGACAATGCAATTTCCATAACCGTCATCAGAACTCGTTATTTTAAGTACTTTACCCGAACCTGCTGCATACACTTTCGTGCCGGTTGGAGCAGCAATATCAATCCCTTTGTGCATTTTCATTGTGGAATCAATTGGGTCTTTTCGCATTCCAAAACCAGAACCAACACGATCTAAATCAGAAACATATATTGGACAAACCGCAGGAATTGCTGCCATCATCGTTTCTTTATCACGAGCAACCGATAAAAATGTCTTTAAAAAATTGTTTTGAAGTGTCAGCTTTTTACTTAAATACTTTGACCTATGTTCAAGCTCGCCGTATATTGAAGCTCCTTTGTATGTTGGAACGACGAATGGTTTAATCAGAAAAGCCTCATTTTGTGGAGTATCTTCAATATCAATAACTGCATTGAACAAGGACGTATGAGAACTATCAAAGTCGGATAGTTGTCCTTCAATTAATGAAAGTGCTTCGTCCATTGTATTCGCTGCACTTAATTGTCTTTCAACTTGTTTTTTCAATTCTGTTTCTACGGTTTTTAATTCGCGAAGTTTAGCCGAATAATACATTTGAGTAATAAAAAAAGTCAAACTCAATGAAAGAGGAAAAACGGCTATTTTAAGAAACTTTTTTGGGAATTTTATTCTTCTAGTGGAGGATTGTTCGATTTGATTTTCCATATAAAATTTTGTGCGGAGAATCTTACGAACATTTTATGTGTAGGTTTCGTTTGTTAACGTTTCATGGCACGTTCCATCTCTCTTCGATCGTCTTTTTCTTTCAAATCCTCTCGTTTGTCATGAATTTTTTTACCGCGGGCGCAAGCAATATGAACTTTTAACCACCCTTTTTCAGAAAGAAATAATTTTAATGGAACAATGGTATTACCTTTAACTTTTAGGAATTTTTCAATACGATTTAACTCTTTTTTAGTCAAAAGGAGTTTTCGGTCGCCACGCGTCTTATGTCCGTAAAACGACGCATTTGCATAAGGTGCA
>Ga0194122_10003817_pt1 | contig 15120 bp, 12 predicted proteins | sample TA2MahCa10mmetaG_FD_155487 | JGI IMG/M metagenome (GOLD analysis project Ga0194122, IMG submission 155487) | Freshwater microbial communities from Lake Tanganyika, Tanzania - TA2015021 Mahale Deep Cast 10m | ecosystem: Environmental > Aquatic > Freshwater > Lake | place: Tanzania: Lake... | reverse complement strand
AACTCCAACACCAACTCCAACTCCTACACCAACTCCTACACCAACACCAACACCAACTCCAACTCCTACACCAACTCCTACACCAACACCAACACCAACTCCAACTCCTACACCAACTCCTACACCAACACCAACACCAACTCCAACACCAACTCCAACACCAACACCAACTCCTACACCAACTCCTACACCAACACCAACACCAACTCCTGGGGGACCTGGTGGTCCTGGGGGACCTGGTGGTCCTGGGGGACCTGGTGGTCCTGGTGGTCCTGCTCCTGGAACTCCTGGTGGACCTGGCGGTCCTGGTGGACCTGGTGGACCTGGTGGACCTGGTGGACCTGGCACTGGTGGTGGTGGAATTATTGGAGTGGATATTGTAAATCCAGGATCTGGATATCAAAGCACTCCCACTTTAATTGTTGCAAATAGCCCTGGAAATGGAAATCCTGGGAGCGGTGCGGTATTACAACCAATTATTCAGAACGGACAAATTACAGGAGTTGTTGTTGTTGATCCTGGCACTGGATATTTAACAGGATCTAACGGATCTACAACTGGACCAAATGGAGCAATATTCAGTAACCCAGGAGATACTATCGTTAACACTCCATATCCTGGTCCAAACATTCCAGCAGGGACTATTTTTCAACAACCATACGTTGTTCCAGCAGGGACAATAATTCCAGTTGGAACGGTAATACCATCTGGAACACAATTAATCACTAATACTATTGTTAATGGAAATACTTTACCAAACGGAACAATTTTAACAAATAATCTCACTGTCCCATATGGAACAACAATTCCAGTTGGGTCCACCATACCAAACTTAAATCCAACTCCATATGACATACAAGTTCCAAGTGTTTTAGATCTTCCACAACAACTTATTGACGAGCTACCCGATCCAGGTTTTTCCAATTCCCTAGAACCAGGAGACGGAACAGGATTGTTAGTTGCTGGATATAATTCTTATCCACCAGGGACTCTTGTTTGTGTTACTCCTGGAACTCAAATATCATTACCAGTTGGAACAACAGCAAATATCATAGACGTTATTAAAGTCGTTAATTGTATTGGTGATCCACCTGCTACCATTATTCCTACCAATTTAAAATCAAATTCCACGCTGACAGATGAGGATGGAAATATTCTTCAAGTCCTAGTTGGTAGAGGACCAAATTCACCAATCACCGTCACAGTTGCTGGATGTTTCACCACTCCAACAATTAATTTAAACACCATTATACCAGATAATCCAACTGATAGCTTCGGTAGATATCCAATTGCTTTGTCTATCAAAGACATAATTGTCTCAAATCGAGGAATTAACTATCAACCAGATGATGAGATTGTGATACAACCAAACTTTGGTGCTAAATTAAAACCAAAGTTTGACTCTTTTGGAAGACTCATGGATGTGGAGGTTCTTAATGAAGGAATTGGATTTACTGGAATACCAAATGTTTTTATTAGATCACGAACTGGTATTAATGCATTAATGAGAGTTTTGTTTAAAGTTAGTAGAATTGGAGAGGATATTGAAGAGGGCATATCCGTTCCAGAGGGGACACCAATTATCAAAGTTGTTGATTGTGTGGGCATTCCTCCTGTTACCACTTCTTCCTCCACCATTACAGCAACAACAATCTCAACTCCAACTCGAAGGTCAACCACGACAACGAGATCGACAGCAACCGCAAGAACATCTAGAGTATCAAGATCGAGATCAACAACTACAACTACAACATCAACGACATCAACAACATCAACAACATCAACCACAACCTCTACACCTACCTTAACGCCAACCACACCAACACTTACACCCACACCAACTCCCACACCGACTCCTACGCCAACACCGACACCGACACCAACTCCGACTCCTACACCAACTCCGACTCCTACACCAACACCAACACCGACTCCTACACCAACACCGACACCGACTCCGACTCCTACACCAACACCATCTCCTTCACCACCTAGTTATGGTTACTAAATACTGTTAATATAAACTCTATAATTTGCTAATATGAGCGGCGAAAAGGAAAATTATTACACGACAGAATTGGGAGGCAGTGACGGTAGTATTAGATTTGGTAGCCTTGAATGTGCTCTGAATGGTGTGAAAGGAGAGGTAATTTCTGATGTAAAACTTCAAGGATCATATGAAGGACATTATATTACTTTGGATAAAGATGGACCAAGAGAGGGGTGGACATTAATGCGTTGTCCAGGGTCTCTTGACATCACTGCTGGGGAGTATATAGAGGGACCAGGAAAATCACATGCGGTTACCATAACTGCAAAAGGTGGAGATATTGTTGTAAAATGTGAGAACGGAGATATGAGATTTGAGGCAAGAAACATTGAGTTTGTTGCTAATGGTCCAGATGGTAAAAATGGTAATTTTAAAGTTAAAGCAAATGAAACCATTAATTTTAATGCAAAAAATGTAAATATTGATGCGGAAGTTGCCTGGAGTTTTTTATCTGCTGGGGCAGGTAAAATAACTTGTCGGACATCAATGCAAATGTATGCAGGTTTTTCAAAATGCATGACAGCATCTTCATCCAAAAAGTCTAATAAATTTGGAGGAAAAGATGGAACAAGTGTTGTTAAAGACTCTTTCCCAAAATAGGAGAAAATAAATTATGGAATTTGATGATCTTACCGCAGGAAGACAATTTTTTGTTGGCGAAGGAAAACCTGAACTTTTTGGTAGAGGTACAAAAACAGTTCGAGGATCTGCATATGTGCAAGGACCCGAAATCATTGGAGATCCTGAACAATTTTCAACTCCATCTGCAACAGACACAGCCACGGTGATGTGTGCGGAAACTCAAAATGAGGAAATGAAACCAACACCATTTTATTCTTTAATGGTGCGAACATATGCAAGAATCAAGAGTTATTTAAAAGTAGATCAGTTATTATCTGTAAAACATATCAAGGCTAAAATTATATTTTGTGAAGTCTTGATGGCACAAACAAAAAACTTTTTAATTGATCATCCAAGCAAGGAAGGTAAAAAATTAGTTCATGCATGTTTGGAGGGTCCAGAAAATGCGGTATACATAAGAGGTAGATTATCTAATAGAACTGTTATTGATCTTCCTGATTACTGGGAAAACCTTGTTAATGAAAGAACGATAACTGTCTCTCTAACTGCAATTGGATCTCATCAGGATATTATTATAAAAAGAATTGGGCAAAATCAAATACACTTGCAAGCAAAAGGTGGTATGCCCATTGATTGTTTCTATCATATTTTTGCTGAAAGAAAAGACGTTAAAAAACTAGAAATTGAGATTGAAGAGGATTAATTTTTATGGCAGATCTATTTAAGTTTAAAAACTATGGAACCTTCACAGGGCCAAGTGATGGTAATTTTAAATTTGACGATTCAGAACCAAACTGGAATAAACAAGATATATCGGATTTATCCTTCAATCTTAAAGATATTGGAGTTTTATTTTATCAAAGTAGTTCTAATTATAGTTACTTTCATGCAAAAGGAACTGATGTTAAAAACATTATATTAGAGTCCAATGCTGGTAATTTATCATCACTAACTTGTAGAGTCTCTCAATCTGCTTTTCAAGGCGATGTTAGAATTCAAGGGAATATTTTATGCACGGGAACTGCAACAATCAGTGGAGGAGTAAGAGTTGGTGCCATAACATCTCCTACGATTTCTCAACTACAAGCTCAAATAGGATCTAAAAAATCATTTGATATTCCTCATCCGTCCAAAGATGGATATCGTTTAAGATATATTTGTGTTGAAGGTCCTGAGGCAGAAGTTTATCTAAGAGGGAAACTAAGTAATAACAACATTATTGAACTTCCTGATTATTGGAAAGATTTAGTGGACGCTGAGACAATTGGTGCAACGCTGACCCCGATTGGATCTTATCAAGAACTTTTTATTGAAAAAATTGAATGGGGAACAAAAATTATTATAAAGAATAATTTAGGAGGACCAGTAAATTGTAGTTATGTAGTTTTTGGAGAACGAAAGGATGTTCAAAAAAACATTGCAGAATATCCTGGATTATCACCAACAGACTATCCAGGTGATAATAATGAATATAGTATTAATCAAATTAGTTAGTGATCAATCAATACCATAAATATTTGAAGAATTTTTTAATTAATAGTTATGTCTGCATCTGACAATGCATTTGTTGTTAATAATCTCACAGAGCGAAAAATTGGTTTAACAACCACCAATCAACAATTAAATGAAAATGTAGGTATTGCATCAACAGAAATATCTGCATTTAAAACACCATGCACTTTAATTGATGATGAAATTTTAGATCGAATCAATTCAATTAATCAATTAAAATTAGAAATTATTATTATTTCGAATAATGCTTTTGCAGCAAGTAGTGGAAATAATGTTTTAGGACATCCAATTCGAACATGTTCGATAAGCGCAAATAATTCTGCTGTTGAATCAAGAAATTTTATTCTGGCAGGGTCAGCATCAACTAGTTTAGTGAATAGAGGATTAACACAACTAGTTATAAACCCACTTACTGGTCTTCCAAACATAAACCCAATTACTGGTCTTCCTGTTGTTGGCATTTTAACATCAGTAGTATCCTCTGCACCAGTTTATCCAGACAGACTGAGAGCATGGGTGTTTCCTCAACTTGAAAATACTTCCGTGTTAAATGATGATGCATTTCAAGGAGAAAGTCATCAGACTGTGACCTCTGCAAATACAGGAGTTGGTGCAACTTCCGTAATCTTTGTGAATGGAATTTATAACGGTGAATTTTCTGCTACAAGTCTAGGAACTTATTATGAAATCACTGGAAGTGGTGGGTCTGTGTGTAGTTCTGCACTTTCTCAGATTAATGCGAAAGAAAGTCAAATTGCTACAATTAGAGCAGGACTTAGCACTCTCACAAATGGAGTGAATTCAATCAAGTCACAAAAAACAAGACTTCAATTTGGAAATTGGGGATCAAGAATTAGTATTAGGGAAAATAATCGAGAGCTTGATGGTATTAATGCTGCTCTTAATGTTATGGCAAATATAGATACTTTTGCATGATGTAAAGATAAATGCCTCAACAACCAACTATTTCTATTCTTCCAAGTTTTGGTGATGTATTATCAATATCAGAAAAACTTTCAAATCAAACACTTCAAATTATAACAACGAATGTTGAGAACACTCAGTTTGTCTCTGTGGCACTTACATCAAACTTGACTTATAATCAACAGATGGCAAATAACTTTGCTACAATTACATTTCCATCTGCTGATTTACAGACACTAACAAATAAAACAAACTATACAATCACAGCATCAGTATCAAACATTCTTGGAGATACTGCTCAAACATCTTTTAATTTCTCATTAGAGTCAATATCACCTACTGGAACTGGAACCACTCTTGGAATTAGATCAGATGGACTTTTGGTTGGAGCTGCCACAACTCTCAATTTTTCTGGATCTGGAATCAGCTCAGTCTTTGTTGTCGATAATATCGCAACGATTGTTGTTTCTGGTGATTACGGAGAGTTTGGAGCCACCTGAGAAACTGGCACACACCTGCTTGTAGAACTTTTAGAATCATGCTATGATACATATGTTAGACATCAATCCATGACTGAACGCAACCGAGAAAATCTTTATATCAAGTCCGATGAGGAAGAGTATCTGACTCGATGTGTGGTTGACACCAACTCTCGTCGTTTTTACCTCTATTCTAGTGAGGGAGAAACACAAATTGTAAATTGTGAGACTCCCGATCAATTTATGGAAATTCTTGAAGTTTGTAGAGAATTTCTTACAGATGAACTAGTTTACACAGAACCCAAATTTTCCTAAAATGAAAACACTTCTAGCACTTGTCCTCACATTCACTCCGACAGCAGTTTTTGCATATCCAAATAATTACGATAATTATCGCCCAGGTTGGTCTGCTTCACAAACCTGTGTAAAAAAGGTTTATCGTGAGGAGTATGTTCCTGGAACACAATCCAACCCTGGATATGTAAAAACCTATTATGATGAAGTTAAGGTATCATGTGACAATGCTCCTGTCTCTCACTACTATGAGCAAAGACCTCCTGCAACTTATTCTCCTCGTCCTGTTTCAAATCGTAACTGTGTGCGAGGATCAATTCTTGGAGGTATTTTAGGTGGTGGTATTGCTGCTGGAATTTCAAAACCAGATGCAATGCCGTGGTCTATTCCAGTTGGAATTGTGACTGGTGCCATTGCTGGATGTGAAGTTGAACGCGATTGATTTTTTTAATCCAGCAGATTTGAATCGGAGTATAGTGGAATCTTTCTAAAACAGCAAAATATTGCTGGATGTCACAAAAAGAAATTAAGTTGACACTCTGAAAGTTTTTCAAGTATAATTCAATCACCTATTCTGGGTGATTTCTTGGGCGTGTATTCCAACAGGCAGAGAAAATCGACTTAAAATCGATCCAGTGTCGGTTCGAATCCGACCACGCCTACCTAAATAATCAAAAATCGGTTGTCTATGAAATATCACATAGATGCTGCTTATTGTTGGTATAACAGAAGAACAGTTATTGCTCTTATGTATTTTATCAATGGAATTCCTTTTACATTTGATGAACTTCCACACACTGGTTTTCACACCACCGAAATTGTAGAGGAGGCAAATCAAAATCTCTCTTATGAACCAGAAGACTTATATCAGTCATCTTACTACTTAATAATGGAAGAGTGTCATCCTCTTATGTTTGAGGTAGATTTAGAAAATCCAGAAATGTTGCCTGTTGATTAGATACAGAACCATCGTAAATAAGCCCTTGTAGCATAACGGTTACTGCATCCGCCTTGTAAGCGGAAGATTCTCGGTTCGATTCCGAGCGGGGGCTTTGAGTTCGCAAAAACTCCAAATGTCATTACTATCACAACGGGATCGGCAACTTGCCATCACTGCTTTTAATCACTATATTGATTTTCTTTCCAGTGAGTTAGAATTTCTTGAAAAAGAAAATATGCTAGATGATGTTAACTATCAAGAATATAAATCAGAACTAACTGAATCATATGCTCTGATAAATTGGGTCAAACTAGAATATCAAAAAAATGAAAATTAATCTCTGGTATTGTAATGAGATGAAACAGTGGCGGTGGACTCTTGTGGATGATCATCGCCCGATTATCAAACAAGAATCGGGACAGCAAACAAACTTGAGAGATGCGATGAATGATGTCGCAAATACAGTAGAACATATGATGAATGAAAAGTGAGTTTTATATTGATAAAGTCAGTAAAAGAGAGGCAGAGGAACTTTTACTTGAATACCACTATCTAAAAGATGTTTCTAAATCTTTTAGGAGTGGTTATAATTATGGTTTGTTTTTAAAAAATGACTTCTGTCCTCTTAAAATTGGTGGATTACTAGGAGTTTGTATCTTTACTGGGCTTCCAGTCCCAGAGATAGCGCAAGGGGCATTTGGATTGGAGAGACACGAACAAGAGGGACTTTATGAACTCTCACGACTTTGTGTTCATCCTGATATACAATTAGAAGAATACAATATCACCTCTTGGTTTGTATCAAGAGCAATTAAACAATTTCGAAAAGATACTAATGTAAAAGCAATCATCTCTTATGCTGATAGTGATTTTCATAGTGGCACAATTTATCGTGCTTGTAACTTTGTTTATGCTGGTTTATCAGATTCAAAAAAAGATTTCTACTTTGCAGATGGGACAAAACATTCTCGTGGAAAAGTGAAAGGTGCCGAAGGAGAATGGAGAGAACGCTCCCGCAAACACCGATATGTGATGGTGTTTGATAAGTCTCTAAAATTATTTTGGAAAAAATAGATTTATTTTATTCACGATTTGTTGAGAACATAAATAATCCAACGGAATATAGTGTTTAAATACCATGGGTCTTAGCAGACTGGATAATTTTCTTAAAAATAACAGTGGCGTAATACTTTATGTCAATCCCAGTGATCGTGATGCCACAGATAGTATTGAAAATCAAGGCAATTCTCTTGCGAGACCATTTAAAACCATTCAGAGAGCTCTTTTAGAATCAGCAAGATTTTCGTATCAAGCAGGAAAAGATAACGATAGATTTAGTAAAACTACAATTTTTTTATATCCAGGTGATCATTATATTGATAATCGTCCAGGTTACATTCCAATTGGATCTGATCAGTATCACAACAGATCTGGTGACACTCTTACAGAGTCATTAGAGATCACACTTTCAAGTAATTTAAATTTAGAATCAAAAAATAATATCTTACATAAATTTAACAGTGTTTTTGGTGGTGTTATTATTCCAAGAGGAACATCAATCGTTGGTTTTGATTTGAGAAAAACTAGACTTAGACCTCTTTATGTTCCTAATTCTTTAAATGATAACATTGAAAAAAGTGCATTATTGAGAGTCACAGGGACTACGTATATTTGGCAGTTTTCAATTTTTGATGCTGATCCAAATAAATCAGTTTACATTGATTATGCATCAAATTTATCCGTGCCAAATTTTTCTCATCACAAACTCACTGTTTTTGAATACGCAGATGGTGTTAATGATGTTGACATTAAAGATGCCTTTCTGACTCATAATGCAGGAAGAACTGATCTTGAAATGTATTATGAAAAAGTTGGTCTTGCTTATGGTCCCTCAAGTGGTCGTCAAATTTCACCAGACTACCCACCATCGTCTCAGGTTGACATTCAACCAAAGATTGATGAATATAGAATTGTAGGATCAACCGGTGAACAGGTTGGTATTTCAAGTATCAAATCTGGCAATGGTGTCGTCACTAGCACAGATATTACAGTAACTCTTAATTCACCAGTTGAGGGTCTTGATGTAGACACTCCAATTCAAATTGATGGAGTTGGATCAGCTGGGTATGATGGGCAATATGTTGTTAAAGAAGTTATTAGCAACACGCAAATTAAATACAGTGTGCCCATATCACCAATCAACCCTCTACCAACAGTATCCAGTGCAACTCTGAATATTTCAGTTGATACTGTTACATCAGCATCACCATATATTTTTAATATATCTTTACGTTCTGTTTATGGAATGTGTGGTCTCTTCGCTGATGGCAATAAAGCAACTGGATTTAAATCCATGGTTGTTGCTCAATACACTGGAATTGGTCTGCAAAAAGATAATAATGCATTTGTAAAATATAATCAAACAACTGGATTGTATGAAGATTCCTCTGTTGTAGGAAATGAGAATCTTCACACAGATTCAAACGCAGTTTATAAACCATCATATTCAAATTTTCACATTAAATGCACCAATAACTCTGTTTTGCAATTAGTTTCAATTTTTGCAATTGGTTTTACAGAGCACTTTGTTGCGGAAAGTGGCGGAGATCAAAGCGTTACAAACTCTAACTCAAACTTTGGTGCAAAAGCACTTGTTGCAAGAGGATTTAGAGATACTGCTTTCCCACAAGACGATCATGGATATATTAGCCACATTATTCCACCAAAATATATTGATGAAAAAAATCCAATTAGTATTGAGTATCTTTCAATTGATATATCAAGAACAGTTGGTGTAGCATCAACAGGACATCTATATCTTTTTGGAGAAACTAATTTTGATTCACCACCCGAAAATGTTCTTCAAGGATTTTCAATTGGGGCAAATAGAAATGATTCACTTAAAGTAGATCTTTCTGTTAGTGGAATCACCAGCGAATTTTTTGCTAACATTGTGATGCCAAGCACACAGCAAAGCACGAATAAAGCAATCGGTTCAAAAACCTCAATTGTTAACAAGAGTTCTGTCGGAGTAAATAGCATTACAAGTAATGTAATTACATTCAAAGATCCTCATCAATTTGTCAATGGTGAAACTGTTAGAGTTTATTCCAACACTGGTCAAATTCCTGATGGATTAAAAAATAACAGAATTTATCATGTCATCACGAGTGGATCTGGAATTTCTACTAATAATCAAGTCAAACTTGCGACAAGTTTAAATGATGCGAACAATGATAATAATTTAATTTTTAATAGTAAAGGGGGGACTCTTCAGGTTGTTAGTAGAGTTGTTGATAAAAAACCAGGTGATATTGGACATCCAATACAATTTGATAGTAATGTAAATCAGTGGTATATTAATGTTTCAACTGCATCAACACAAAATACTCTATATTCTAGAATACAAAGTGCTGGTGTTGCAGGACTAGGAGCAGCAACTCCAAGAACATTTTTCAATAGAATTCAAGATAAAAGAACATCTATTGATACTGTTTATAGAATCCGTTTTGTAATTCCAAAAGAATCGGTAAATGCAAGACCACCAATTGATGGATACATTGTTCAAAGTTCTAGTAATACATCTGGGTTCACAACGTCGAGCATTCAGAAATATTTTTCAAATACAACTGCAACACTATCAGATCAAACAGAGATCAGAAACTTTAACTTTATCTCCAATGCACATTGGTCGAGCAATATTGCTAGAATTGAAACTGAACTTCCACATTATCTACAAATAGGTGCAGTTGTAGAGACAAGAAAAATCAAAAGCACCAACAATACAACGGGTGCAGGCAGCTCTGGATTTAATGGATTGTATACAGTTGTTGGAGTATCAAGTGCAAAACAATTTTCTATTGGTATCTCAACAAATCCAGGGACATTTAGTAGTGATACTTCCGTAAGAGATACAAATCTCCCACGATTCATACAAAAAAATTTCAGAGACTCTTATTCAATTTATCGTTCAACCTTATATAAAGAATATGTTGCAAATCAACAAGATGGTATCTATCATGTTTTATTAGTTAACAATTCAAACACGCCAAGTGTCACACCATTTACAGGATATAAATTTACACAACCAATTACAAATTTTTATCCTCAAACAGATCGAGATAATCCTAATATTGATCCAAGAGGGACAGTTACATTTGCTCTACCAAATCCAATTGGTGAAGTTGTAGTTGATGATCCCCTGAAAAGTCTTACGAGGGAAACTCTTGATAGAGGATTATCTGCAATTGGAATTGGAATTGGTTTAACTGATATCGTATCAACTTCAACGACATCACACACGCTTCATTTTAAAACTGAACACAGACTTAATCCAATCACCTCCGTTAGCATTGTAAATGCTGGTGCAGGATATGGATCTGGTAGTGGAACCATTGAAAGATATTACAATGCTAATTTAGTTGGAATTGGAACTTCAGTCACCGGTAAATTTGCAACAGCAAAGATCACTGTGAGTGCAGCAGGATCAATATCATCAGTTGAGATCATGGATGGTGGCAGTGCTTATGGGATTGGAAACACTCTCGCTGTCATTGGAATTACAACTTCATCTGGGCATACAGTTGGAGTTGTGAGTGTAACTTCAATCTATAATAACTTTAATAGTCTTATTAGTGTTGCTGGCATCACATCCGCAGCATATGATGAGTATAATAATAATTATAGAATTGTTGGAATTACAACTGGTAATGTTAATCGTGTGGATGTTAGATCCTTTGAGGGAATTGCGTATGGACCTTCAAATACTGCTGGACTTGGAATTACTGAGACTATTTTTTCAAGTGCCTATGTAAATGATCAAGTTGTTCCAGTGAGTGCTATTAACTATACCATAGCGACTGGAATTGCAACTGTCACAACATCAATTGCACATGGTTTTAGACCAGGAAATGGTATTGAAATTGTTGGAGCAAATCAATCAGTTTATAATCAAAGAGCCCCAGTCATTGAAGTCGTTGGACTTACATCTTTTACTGTAAATCTTGGAATTGGAACAACAGCACCAGCGTTCAGTGGTGATTCATTTGTTGTAACTGATATTTTGAACTTCCGTGCAAATGATGGCAATATCACAATTGCAAACGAAAACATCGGTGGAAGACTCATTCCTCCATATGGTGGTATCCGTTCAACTTTATCAGCAGCAATCACAAGTTTAACTGATGAAAATGTGAGTGTCACTAATTCTGATAATCTTAATTTTAAGATTGGAGATTACTTATTAATTGATGATGAAATTGTAAGAATTAAAAGATCTATTATTGCACTTGACTCATTACGTGTTTTCCGTGGAGTTCTTGGAACTCGCAGACAAACTCACTTAAATGGTTCTGTGATTAGAAAAATTAGAGTTATTCCGATTGAATTTAGAAGAAACTCATTTATTCGTGCATCTGGTCATACTTTTGAATACGTTGGATATGGACCAGGAAATTACTCAACTTCAATTCCACAAAAACAAAATAGAGTTCTTTCTGTGAAGGAAAAGTTCTTGTCTCAGGCATCTAAGGAGGATGGTGGAATTGTCGTTTACACCGGTATGAATGATGCGGGTGAGTTTTACATTGGCAATAAGAGAGTTAGCTCAGCAACAGGAAAGGAAGAGGTTGTTGATGCACCAATTCCAACCGTCACCGGTCAAGATGCATCTCAGGATGACGTAAGTATTGGATTTGATGTTCTTACTCCATTGGAGGCTAATATTAGTCGATCAATTCGTGTTGAGGGTGGTCCAGATAATACTATTGTTTCTGAATTTGATGGTCCAGTTGTATTTAATGAGAAGATCGTTGCAACATCATCAAAGGGTGTAGAAGTTTCATCTCTGTTTATTCAAGGTAATGCAACTGTATCTAGAAAACACACAGTCGGAATTGCAACTCCAACCACTGCTGGATCTGTTGGTGATATTGTTTATAGTGCAAACCCAGTAAAGGGAGGTTTTATTGGTTATGTATATACTACGACAAATGAGTGGAAACCTTTCGGTCAAATTTCAAACTAATAGTCGATTGTAACAACAAAACATATAAATAAACGAAGGGGGGACAGTGAACCTCAGGAGCACTAATGGCTATTAATAAAAATTTTACAGTCAAGAATGGAATAGAGGTCAATACAAGTCTGATCTTTGCGGACGCTGATACCCGCAGGGTTGGAATTGCAACGACAAATCCAAAACATATCTTACATGTAAATGGTGGAATTGGAGTTACAGACTTAGTAGTCACTGGAATATCTACTTTTTCTGGTATATCCACCTTTAAAAATAATGTTTATATTACTGGTATATCCACCGTTGATGGTGGTGTTAGCACCGGTGTTACTGCACTTACTGTCATTGGAGACCTAAGAGTTACTGGTGACATTAATTTAGATGATCTTACTTTTGATACTGCAAATTTAAATGAATTAAATGTAACTGGTATTACCACCACCAAAAATTTAAATGTAACAGGTATTGGAACAATCCAAAATCTGGTGGTAAACGGTGGAACTGTTCTCTCAGGATTGACAACTCTTGGTCCATTAGCACCAGGATTTACAACAACCTTCCATGCAGCAGTTGGAATTCAATCTCGTGGGGTTGTTGTTGGGACTGGTGTCACAACTCTCAACTTTGCAGGAGTCGGTGCAACTCTTGTCACAGTAAGTGGATCAACAGCTAATATTTTTATCAGTGGCACCACTGGAATATCATCAGTTGGAATTCAATCTGGTGGAGTTCTTATTGGAACTGGAACAACACTTAATTTTTATGGAGTCGGTATTTCCAGTGTTAATGTTGATTCTACGGGCATTGCACATATTAAAGTTGGAGTAACAACTCTTGGATTTAAAAATCAAGCATATAATGTTGGAGTTACTACAAACAAATTTGCATTTACATCTGGATATTCAACTTCTACTGGTGCAATCGTTGAGTGTTATTACAATGGTGTTAGACAATTAAACGGAACTGACTTCACTGCCACCGATGGCACAAACGTAATTCTTGCATTTAACGCAATTAATGGTGATGTTGTAGAAATTCTTACATATTCTACACCAATTGGTGAAATATTAGGTGGTTATATCGTTAGAAGAAATTTCATTGCTAACCCAGATCAAACACTTTTCCCATTCAGTGGAGGATATTTGGTTGGTGATCTTGATGTTTATTTAAATGGAACTAGACTATTATATAATAATGACTTTACTGCGTCTGATGGAACAACATTTACTCTTACTGAGGGTGCGAAAGAGGGAGATTTAGTAGAGGCAGTTACACATCAACAACCATTTGTTGGAGCAGCAGGAAGTTATATTCAACTCCAAGATGATAATTCTGTAATTGGTCTTGCAAATAATTTAAATTTTGGATCTAATATTATTGTAAGTGCTTATAATTCAACGACTGGTGTTGCAACCATTACTTTGAATAATAATCTTTCCGTATCTGGTGTTATCACTGCAACCTCTTTTGTCGGTGATGGCTCTGGACTCACTGGTATTGTTGGATCCTCTCAATTTGTAACTACTGCTGCTGGCATTCATACACTTTCTAATGTCGGTATAGGAACCACAAATCCAAGATTTAAATTAGAAGTCGGAGCAGTTGGTGCATCAGGGACTTCATTACATGTTAATGGGGATGCAAGAATCACTGGAATTTTAACAATTGGCACAGGGTCAATTACTCTCAATGGAATCTCTGATACTATTCAAATTGGCACTGGATTAACAATCACAAGCACTGGTAATGCAAATTATTCTGGAATTATTACCGCAACTAAGTTTGTTGGAGATGGTTCTGGACTCACTGGTGTTGTCGGTTCTGGTTCTGGTGTCATAATCAAAGACAGTGGAACATTAGTTGGAACCGCAGGAACCATAGACTTTGGAGACAACTTAACAGTATCTGCTATTTCTGCTGGTATTGTAACCGTAACAGCATCTGCTAGTAGTGGTAGTATTGTTGGTATTGATACGACAGGGACTTCCACATTTACTAATCTAAATGTAACTGGTGTTTCTACTTTTGCTGGCATTACAACGGTCACTGGATCGACACTATTTGCCAAACAGTTAAATGTTTCTGGTCTTACAACCTCTGGTGGAATCAACTTAACATCAGGGAATGATTATAAGATCAATGGGACTTCGGTTTTAACATCAACAACTCTAGGATCTGGTGTTGTTAATTCATCACTGACTTCATTAGGAACACTAGGTCAGTTGAATGTTTCTGGTGTTTCTACTGTCGGTGTCGTAACTGGTGCCACATATTATGGTGATGCCTCTTATGTGGTAAGTGGTAAATGGACTCTTGGAGCAAC
>Ga0194122_10003815_pt1 | contig 15128 bp, 10 predicted proteins | sample TA2MahCa10mmetaG_FD_155487 | JGI IMG/M metagenome (GOLD analysis project Ga0194122, IMG submission 155487) | Freshwater microbial communities from Lake Tanganyika, Tanzania - TA2015021 Mahale Deep Cast 10m | ecosystem: Environmental > Aquatic > Freshwater > Lake | place: Tanzania: Lake... | reverse complement strand
ACCGGAGCGCCCGCGTAAAACTGCGTGAAGCGCATCCCTTCCGCCGCCATCGCATCCAGCCGCGGTGTCTTCAGTTGCTTCTGCCCGAAGCAGCCGAGGTCCCCGTAGCCGAGATCATCCGCGAGGATGACGATGATATTCGGCGGCCTGCGCTCCGCGCCCTGCGCCTCGGGCCAACACAAGCCAAGCCACACGATCCATGCCGCAACAAAAGCCCGCAGGCTCACCGATGACCGGATGGTGGACTTCAAGAATTGCATGCGGTTGATGTGTTTCGGAATTCAATCGACGAGTTCGGACAGTCTAGTTGCGTGGAAAGCGTTCTACCATCTTTCGGAAACAACCGGACGATCTGGCAACGATTGATGCGCGTCTCCCGGGACAGATCGAACGCCGAGAGAGGTTGCCAGCAAAAGCAATCACGCGAGCAGTTCCGGCAGAGGCATGCCTTGCTTGATGTCCTTCAAGGCAATGTCGTCGATGCCGAACTTCGGGCGCGGTTTGCCGGCGGCTTGGAGGAGCGTGGAATACATGCTGCCGATCGTGCGGTGATTGCTTTGGCCGTAGCCGGGGAACTCGACGTAGCGGCCGGCGGTCTTGAGGCGGCCGCCGAGGTTGCCGATGAGCACCATCGGCCAGTTGCGCAGACCGGGGTGATGGCTGTCGCCGGAGTCGCTGAGGAAAAGGATCGTGGTGTTGTCGAGCATGGTGCCGTTGCCTTCGGGGATGGCGGCGAGCTTGCGCGCCATCTCGGCGATGAGGCGCGTGTGCAATTGGTGGATGATGATGAAGCTCTCCTCGTTCGTCTTGCCGGCGATGGAGCCGCCGTGGCCGAGGCCGTGCAGGTCATGGGCGCCGAGTTCCGGGTATTTTCCGAAACGCTGACCGCCGCTGCCGGACTTGAGCGTGACGACGTTGGTGAGCCCGGCGATGAGCGCCGCGGTCCCGATCTCGAACTGCGCCTCGAGGATGAGGCTCGAGATGGTCGTGTCGCGTTTCTCGCCGAGTTGCGGTGCATTTTTCCGGATGATCTCCTGCATGGCGGCAATCTGCTCCTGCCGCCTGTGCAGCGACTCGAAGGCTTCCACGTAGCGGTCGAGCTTCAGCCGTTCGTCGGGAGCGAGCGCGGTGCGGGTGCGTGTCACGTCGTCGGCCATGAAATCGAGCAGGTGCGTCTGGCGGTTGAATTGCGCCTTGCTGCTCCCGCCATCCACGCTTCCGAAGAGCGAGCGAAACGCGAGGTCGGGCGACGTGATGGTCGGCAGCGGCTTGTTCGGTCCGAGCGCGGAATGGGCGTAGTTCATCACATCGCTGCCGCCATCGAGACCGAGGAGCACGTGCGGGAAGACGGCGGGCAGCGCATCGGCCAGCGCGGAGTCAATCGTCTGGCCCAGCACCTTGTTTGCGGGGTAACAGCCGAGCGCGCCGTGATTCGCGGAATGATCGCTCAAGGCGACGCGGCCGGAGAGCCCCTGGATGAGCGCCATGCGATCCTTGAACGGCGTGAGCGGTTCGAGCGCGGCGGGGAGCTGCCGGTCGGCCAGTGAAAGCTCGAAGACCTCGCGCGTGTTGGTGCCGCCTTTGCCGTCGTCTTTCCACTTATGGCCGGACGGCGTGATGAAGCTCGGGCGCAGGCCGTTGCTTTGCATCACGACGACAATGCGGCGGCGGATGGCCTTGTCGCTGCCCGCGGCATGCGCGGCGAGTCCTGCGAGGAAGGGGCTGAGGATCGTCGCGCCTGCGCCGAGAGTGAGGCCTTTGATGGCGCCCCGCCGGGTGAGGTGCGGATGGAATTGGAGCGGATTGGCTTTCATAGGTGGAAGGGCAGGATGGATCGAATGATGTGCGCCGGTGTGCGTTTTGTGATTCCGGGTTTCATTTGTGAATGGGCTTCGAGCGGTAGAGGAAGGAGTCCGACGTGAGCAGCGAGACGACGAGCGCCTTGAAGCTGCCGCCGCTGGCGACGTAATCGCGATCGGCCTCCTGCAAGGTGCGCGCGTCGGCGAGGGATTCGTTGCGGCCCATGAAAAACCGGAAGGCGTGGCGCACGAAGACCTGCCGCACGCGCTCGGAGTCGGCGAGGCGGCGGACGAGTTCGTAGGGGTCGTTGACGGGGCCGTCGAGCTTGGCATCACCGGTGTGGGCTATCTCGCCCGAGGTGTTCAACGGAACGGTGGTGAAGACTTTGCTGATGGGCTGGCCTTTTTTGTCCACGTGCTTCGCGGTGGCGTCGGCGTCCACGACGAGTTCAGCCTTCTGAAAAACGCCGTAGTGAGTGAACTGCTCGAAGGGCAGACCGAGATCGTCCATCCATTGGTGGCACTTCCAGCATTTGGCTTCGCGGGTGACCTGCAGGCGGTCGCGGAAGGGGCGGTGCGGTTCGTCCGGGACCTGCGCGACGACGCCAATGGGCAGGTCGGGTACGGTCTGACCGAGGAGGCGTTCGCGAATCCAGCGGCCGCGGCGGACGGGGTCGTTCTCGAAGTTAGTCGAGTGCGCGGTGAGCCAGGCGGGTTGCATGAGGATGCCAAGACGCGGTTTGTCGGCTGGGGCTTTGACGGGCTGCGCGGCAGGCCAGGTGTCAAAGCCGTAGACATAATGCGGGCCAACGATGCCGCGGTCGTTCACCTCGGATGCGGGGACGGGAACGTTTTTCTGTCGGGTCTTTTTGTCCTCCTTGAGGCGCAGGTTCACGAAAGAAAGGTCGGTCGTCAGCAGCGTGCGCAGCACGTCCTTGTCGTCATCGAGCACATGCTGGATCAGGCGGTCCGTATCCGTGACGAGCAGCGAAGGAAAATGGACGGACCCGCGTTTTGTCTCGTCGCCCTGTGGCCACCTGCCCTTGCGCTGCTCCCACTCGGTGGCCGCCTCTGGGAAGGGAAACTTCGGCGCTTTGAAAATCTCCGTCGCAGTCGTGTAACCGAAATATTGCTGGAAGAATTCGAGCACGCGCGGTTTGGCGAGGCGCTTGTCCGTGCTTTCCAAAACGCTGCGGACGACGGCGGCGATTTGTTCCCTGGTGGCGAGTTGGCCCTTGGCGGCGGCGGCGGTGAAAGGTTCGAGCCGCTTGTTGCCAAGCGCGAGGCTGAGGGCGGCGGCGAGTTCGGCAGGAGCGAGCGGCGCGCGGCCACGCTCGTCGGGCAGGCCGCCGAGTTCGGAACGGAAGATCGCGTCGGCGCGCAGGAGAACGGCCTGGAGCGTGGTCTTCAGCGCACCGGGAAGATCGCCATCGCGCGCGCACTTCTCATAGAGCGCCTGGTAGCGGGCGACTTCCTCCGGGGACGGCGCGCGCCCGATGGCCATCGTGAACTGAAGTTTCACCGCCGCCGCGATCTGCTCCGGCGCCGCACGCTTCGCGGGATCCATGAGCGCGACAAACTCGCGCACGGTGTCCTGCTTTCCGCTGGGTTTGCCGTCCTTGATTTCATGCGCGGTCTGGCGCTCGACGATGGCGGCGGCGTTGCGCAGGAGGATCTCCGTCGTCGGCTCGTCCATCGAGTAAAGGGCGGCGTAGTCTTTCAATCCGCGCTCGGGAATGAGCGTGAAGGGCCTCACCAGTCCATCCATCCGGCCCCGATAAACGCCGCCGAGCATCCCGAAGTAGGAATCGGAATTCAGCCGCCAAAGCCGGCCTGCGGGCGGCTTCACCTCGCCGCCGGGTTTACCGAAGAGAAGCTCGTGCGCGATGAGGTTGCCCCGGTTCGGCAATTGCTCGGAGGCGAATTGCTCGGCGGTCTGCCCTTTCGGCAAAGCATGGGTCAGCAGCGTGACGACGCGATGCGCGAGCGCGGCATCCGGCTGCTTCTCCTTTCTCGGCGGCATCTGCCCGTCGCGGATCTGGTCGCGCACGAGTTCGAGAAGTTCGCGTTCCTTCGCGAGATCGCCGGTGAGCTTGAGCCCGTCGAGCCGGATGTCGCCCTTCTGCTTTTCGGCCCCATGGCAGCTCACGCAATAGTCGGCGAGGAATGGGCGGAGGGTGGCCGCAAGCGGTGCGGGCGCGGCATCGGCGAGTGAAAAAGCGGACATCGCAGCCGGGAGGATCAGGGCGAGTGTCGCGCACGCCAAGGCGCCGCTGGGAGATGCGGGAATGCTTTTCACGGGTGACTGGGGTGGGGCGAAAAAAGACATTGCGAGCCTACCTGTCAATGGATTATGCATAATCCATTATGCCTGCGCCAGCCAATGCGATCGTCCCCGCCACGGTGACTCGCGCCGCCCCTGACTCGTTGGGAGGAGTTGCCCGCCCGAAGGCTCCACCAGTTCAATCCCTCCGGGAATTCATTCGCGATACCCTGCTCGATCGCATTGCCCGGGGGGAATTGCCTCCGGGGCAGAGGGTGGTCGAGTTCACGCTCGTGAAGGAGTTTTCCATCAGCGCGACACCGGTGCGCGAGGCAATCCGTGAGTTGGTCGCGATGGGCGTGCTCGAGGCGCAGAATAACAAAGGCGCGTCGGTCCGGGAGGTGCGGCTCGATGAGACCACGGAGGCATTTGAAGTGCGTGCGGCACTCGAGACGCTCGCCGCGCGTCAGGCCGCGCCGAAGTTGGAAGGGTGCTGCGCCAATCTCCGCCGGACAGCGGAAGCAATTGTCGAGGCGGCGGAGCGGCGTGACCTCGCAGCCTTCCAGGAACACAATCAGATTTTCCACCGCACCATCGTGGAAGCAGCCGGCAATACGGTGCTGCTCAAGACATGGGACTCGCTCTTCTTCCAAGTGCGCACGCGCTGGACGATGGAGTATTTGAAAACGTTCGACCCCGTGGCAATCGCCCGCGAACATCTCCCAATCGCGGACGCGCTGGGAAGCGGCGAAGCTGAATTGGCCGCAACGCTCATGGCGTCGCATTCCTGCCACGTCGTCGAGTTCCTGAAGACGGAAGCAGCGCGTCGCAAAGCGGCAACGGTTCCTTCCGCGAAGCCATGAAGCGCTTTTCATGGCACCTGGCGGGGACTTTCCTCCTCCTGCTTCTTTCCGCATCCTTCGTCCTGGCCGGCCATACCCGGATTGCCTATGTTGATGGGTGCCAGTCGATGGATGGCCGCTACGTGGTCACGGCCGATTACATCGCACCCGTGGAAAAAGGGGCCGTCGGCGAATGGAGATACACTTGGAAGGACAGCAAAGAAGGCAAGACCCTGAGCGGCAAGCTGCACGGCATCATGGGAGTCGGGCATTTCGACACCACCTACGCCCATGTCTTCGTCGCACCCGGCGGCGAGACATTTGCCGTGTGGAATGGTGGCAGTTTCGCCTGCCCGCCCACGAAGCAGAAGGACGTCGATGCCGAAGCGCTTCGGAATCATCCGTCATTTGCCGACCGCCTTATTGTTTACCGGAAGACAGGTGAGATTGTCTCGCGCATGGGTCTGAAGGAGATTCTCGATTCGAAGGAATGGGTCTATGTGAATTGGGTTCACGGCAACCTCTACTGGTCGGTCGAGTACCCCGACGCGGTAACCAATGGCGGTGAGGCGCCGCGGGCTGGGATGCGCTATTTTCGCGTGAGTCCCGATTACACCGTGCTCGAAGTGGTGATAGGCGCCAACGGCGACACCCGGCACAAGCTAAAGGACGCGGGCCCCGAAGTCCTCGGCCATCGGCGGGTGGTCCGTTTTGATTTGGTAACTGGCAAGATACTCCCGCCCGAGGTCAGCATCACCGATAGGAACAAGATTCCCAGCCGCCCATTCGTCGGAAGATTGGCGCCTCGCGGCGAATTGCGCGGATATGTGCCGTCTCTGGACCCGGTGCGGGTCGAGGGGAGATTCGAAGATAACCCAAAACGCAAGTAGCCCGTGAAAAAGACAGCCACCCTTCCAGCAACCGGCAGCCGACGAGGTATCTCCGTGCTTCGTTTACAGCTATCAGCCTGCGTCCTTGTTCTCTTTTCGTCAGGGCACGTCCTATCCCAGGAGACATCAGGCAGCGAACGCGTCCCCGATTTTGGCAGGGATCTACTGCCCATCCTGACTAACAAGTGTCTTCAATGCCACGGCGGCGTTCACCGGAAGAACGAACTCGACTTGCGGACTCACGCCTCGCTGCTGAAGGGCGGCAAGACGGGGCCCGCCGTCAAGCCGGGCGATGTCAAGGCGAGCCTGATCTGGGAGAAGGTTTCCACGGATAAGATGCCGAAAACGGATCTCAAACTGACCGCCGAGGAACGAGCCATCCTGCAAGGATGGATCGCGGCGGGCGCCAGGCCGCCGGCGTCTGCCGATACGCCGCCGCATCACGAGCAGTCAGTTCCGCGAAAGCCTGCCGAGGTCGCGGCCGCCATCGACCGCGGGATCGAGGAACAGCTAAAGCGGGCGATGATTCCACCCTCTCCAATCGCGGCAGACAGCGAGTTTCTGCGGCGTGTCTATCTCGACATCATTGGCCGGATTCCCCGGTTGGACGAGGCCCGGCAGTTTCTCGAGAGCAAGGAACCCGACAAGCGCTCCCGGTTAATCGACGACCTGCTGTCCCGGCCCGACTACGGCCGCCACTTCGCGGAGATATGGATCAACATTTTCAACGTCTTTCGCGTCAACGATAAACGCGAACCGAACGCAGCCGGCTTTCGCGACTGGATGGGGAACAAGCTCAACGATGGCGTCGGTTGGGGCGAGATCGTGCATGAAATGCTCGCGGTGAACGTGCCTTCATTTAAGGAGAAAGGTAATAACAAGGTCATACCGGTCGAGGCCCAGTACTTCGTGTACACAGCCCAGAACATGGGCCAGTTGGACCCCGTCACGACCACGAGCGTGACGGCGCAGGTATTCATGGGAATCGGCCTGCATTGCGCCGAGTGCCACGACCACCCCTTCCAGGATTTCGAGCAGACTGATTACTGGGGAATGGCGGCGTTCTTTGGCGGCCTCGGCGGCAACGGCGTCCCTAACACCACCGGCCTGAGCGATGAGCCGATTGTGATCAAGTCAGGGAAGCCACCGACAATGGTTACCCTGAATATCTACAGCGAGGAGGCCCGCCATCGAAACACCCGGGTTCAGGCCAGATTCCCGGGTGGACCGCCACCGACATTGGATCCCCTGAAGGACAGGCGGCGGGCGGCCTTTGCAGACTGGCTGCTCGCCCCCGAAAATCCGTACTTTGCCCGGACCTACGTGAATCGCATCTGGGGGCAGTTCTTCGGTCACGGTTTTGTCGCGGACTTTGCAGACTTTAATGAAACCAGCCCGCCCACGCATCCGGGAATCCTGCGACTGCTCGCCAGTGAAGCGATTGCGTCGAAGTTCGATCAAAGGCACCTGATACGCTGCATTTGCAACAGCCAGACCTACCAACGCACAGGCAAGCCGCTCCCTGGGAACAAAAACGATGGCAAGCTCTTCAGCCACATGACCGGCAAGGTACTAAGCCCGGAAGCGCTGTACGACTCCCTGTGCACTGTGCTCGAGGTGCCGGAAATCCCGGTGCCCAAGCCCGAGACCGGGAAGGGAAAAAAGGCGCCGCCCACGCAGCCCGATCCGCGGGAGCAATTCGCGAAGTTCTTTCGCGGAATGTCGGCCGTGCAGGATCCGACCGAGTTCGTCACAGGCGTGCCGCAGTCGCTTCGGGTCCTCAACCAGCCGGTTTTTAACAAAGGCGGCGCGCTGGTCGAACGGCTCATGAAGCTCGACGCCCGGCCCGAGGCGATGATTGAGAACCTGTTCATCGCCGCATACGCCCGGCTTCCGCTCGCCGAGGAACGGGCTGATTTCGTCGCCTTTGCCAGGAGCCACCCGGAACCCCGGGAGATGTACAACCGCCTGCTATGGGCCTTGGTCAACTCGAGCGAGTTTTCACTGAACCACTAACCCTCCCGCCATGCCCCAATCTAACGAGACCCTTTCCCGTCGCGACTGGCTGCGTTTCGCCGCCGCCCCGGCCCTCCTCCCTCTGTCGTCGTGGATATTGCCGCGACTCGCCCTCGCGGCACCGCGGAACGATTCGCAGCGCTCCCTCGCCAAGGGCAAAGGCTGCATCATGATTTTCATGAAAGGCGGGCTCAGCCAGCATCACACATTCAACGTCCCGGAGCGTGATCAGCCGGTGCCCACCATCGAGACGTCCGTTCCCGGCATCCGCATCGCCGAATCGTTCCCGAGCTTCGCCAAACAGATGCATCACGTCGCGCTGTTGCGCGGCATGTCCACGGGAAACTCCAATCACGAGGCGGCCGACCACCTGATGCACACCGGCTACCTGCCAAACCCGTCCGTGCGGCGGCCCTCGACCGGCAACGTTGCCTCCGAGCAACTCGGCCGGCTGGATGCGGACCTTCCCAACTTCGTCTATATCGTCGGCGGTTCAGTCGATGGCCTCGGTGTCCGGCCGCATCGGCCGCATCCCGGCTATGTCGGCGCCCGCCATGCACCAGTCACGGTCGAGGACCCGGGCCGCGGCTTGGAATTCATGCAGCCCGGCGTCGGAATGGCTGAATTTGATGCCAGCGCGAATCTTATCAACCAGCTGAATCGCCGGTACCTCGACACCTATCAATCTCCGGGGGCGGGCTCCCAGCACGCGGCGACACAGAAAGCCCTGCAATTGTTGCACTCGAACAAGGCCGGCGCCTTCGACCTCGGGAAGGAAAGCCCGGCAACCATCGAGGCATACGGAACCGCCCATTCCTTTGGCAAGGCGTGTCTCCTCGCACGGCGGCTCGTCGAGTTCGGCGTCCCGTTCGTCGAGATCATGGTCAATGGATGGGACGATCACGGCGGAGCCCAAAAGAAGATTCCGGGGCGCACCTACATCGATCAAGGCATGGCATCCCTTCTCGCCGATTTGCACGACCGCGGCATGTTGGAATCCACACTGGTCATGTGCCTGAGCGAATTCGGCCGGACACCCAACCTCGGCACGGGCTACAATCAATCGCTCGGCAGCGGCCACTACGCCAAGGCTTGGACCGCATGGATGGCGGGTGGCGGCATCAAGGGAGGCCAGGTGATTGGCAAGACTGACGATGGTGGAGCGGAAGTCATCGAACGCCCCATCAGTGCGCAGGAATTCCACGCCACCGTCTGCCAGTCCCTCGGCCTCGACCCCCGCAAGCAATACGAAACTCCCGACGGCCGGCCGATGCAGTATCTCGAGAATTCCGCCAAGCCGATTGCGGAGTTGTTTTAATTGCCAGGGGGCGCTCTCAAAGCGCCCCGCCTTGGCCAATCCCTCGGCGCATGGCAGTTTGCCCGCACCCTCGCGAGGGCGGCTAATTCGGTGATTGGATCAAAATGGTCGCCGGTCGCGATAGCTCCATGCGGTCGTCCGCCCCGATGGCCTGCGCGATGAGCGTGTGAAAACCCGGCGCTAGTTTGCCCGCTTGCAGTTCCGCCTTGCCGGAGACTACGGGCGCCTCGCCGAGACGCGTGGCGCGGTCGAAAAGGACGATCTTCCGGGCGACAAAAGCGCCGCTGACCGCGACTTTCACCAGCACGTCCGCGCCCGGCGGGAAGATGGCGAGCGGCTTCTTGTCGCCTTGCGGGGAGGGCTCGGTGATTTGCACGAGCGGCTTGTCCACGACGAACGCCTGCCACACCCGCGCCACATCCTCACTGGGAAACCAGCAGGCGGCGGTTTTGTCCGCCATGTAATTCGACGCGGATGCGATGGTGGGCGCGCGATTTTTCCAGCTCGCGGGATCGGCGAGCCACGCGCGCGCCGGGTCGCAGCGGAGGAGCTTCACGGGGCCGTTCGCGGGCGAGACATCCGCCGGGTAACGCTGCCGGATGACGGCGTCGAAGAACGGCCAGAGGAGATTGTTCGATTGTCCCCATTCGTGGCCGCGGCCCCATTGCACGGCGATGGACCAGCTCGCGTCGAATTCCGCGCGCCGCTGCGGCAACAGGGCTTCGAGCTTCGGCAACTGCTGGCCATCCTTGGACCCGAAGATCGTGATCATCGGAACATCACGGACGGCGGGGGTATCGGGGCCGACTTCGAGGGCGACGAGCCCGCAGGCGAGGGTGCGCCCGGGCAGGTGCTCGGCGAGCGCGAGGCACATGCCGGTGCCGGCGGACATGCTGGAGAAGAGAAGCGGGACGTGGGCGAGCTCGGCGTGGCCGCTGCGGCTGGCGAGGTCCGCAAGGCCGGCGACAAATGCGGGCCCCATCTCCGCCCGGTTCACGCGCATGAAGTTGCCGCCCACCAGCGCAAAGCCCCAATTGCGCGCCATGGCCCGGGACTGTTCCTTCTCGACAGTGTCGAGATTGAAAGGCGTGTGGTAGATGCCGCGGACGGTCTTGAGTCCCTCGGGAATCCACAGCGTGAACATCACGTGGTTCGGCCCGCCCTCCGCGCGGTCGGCGGATTTCTTCGGCTGCTTCAACCGGATCGCCGTCTGATGTATCACTCCCGGTTTGCCCAGCACCAGCGGCGCGGGAGCACCGCCCCCGGCTGGCGTGGCTTCGTCGCCGGGCAGGGCGCAGACATTCTCCAATGGCGCAACGCAGCTCTCCGCGCCAGCCGCGAGACCGGCGGAAAAGACACACGCGGCAAGGACGACCAGCCACTTCCGCGGTGTCATTTCTTCGCCTCCGTGGTTCGCCGCAAAATCCACATGTTGCGGTTGCTGTCGGATCCGAAGTAGGCGGGTGGTTGTCGCAGTTCCTGCTGATCGACCGCGTCCTTCGCCCACCCGCCTTCCGGGTAAACGATCATCAGCAAGTCGTCACTGTGGAAGGTGTACAAGCTCGGGGAGCGGCCCTGGTTCCCCTCGATGCCTCTGCGGAAGGCCAGATCGATCCGCCCTCGCTCCGCCGTCGGCTCAGCCAGCTTCCAGGTGCCGTCCATGCCCGGCTTGGCGTCCGACTTGTAGGTTCCGCGTTTGACGAAGTCCGTCGCAGTGAACTCGACGTTACCGCCGGGGCGTGTGCGGGAGCAGTTCGCGTCGTCGAGTTCGCCCAGCACGGCCCACTTGCCGACGAACCGCTTCGCGTCGGCCGCCGGATCGGGTTTCTGGGCTGCCGGCACCGCCTTCCGCTGGCAGATGAAGATCACGTCCGACGGAGCGGCCCCGCTGTAGGTCCCGTTGCGGTTGCCCTTGTACTCGGCGACCTCGACGAGCAGCAGCAGCACGTCGTTGTCGGTGATGCGCCAGCGGGCCGCGAGTTTCGCGTCTGGCTTCGGGCACAGGCTGCCGGTCACGATGCTGGTCAACTCGTTGGGGTCGGCCTGTTTTTTCGTCGGGTCGGCTGCGGCGCGGGTACACTTCGCACTCACGAGCGGCGTGTCGGCCTTCTCCGGGTCGTGCCAGGCCACGCCGTCGGCCGCGACCGCGAGCCGCGAGCCGACCCGCTTCCCTTGGGCAATGTTCTTGTTGTTCTGATGCGCGGCGAGGACGTGCCAGTCGCCTTGCGCCTCCTTCGTGAAGGCGGGTGCGGGATCGCCGGCGGGAGTCTCGCCCGGCGCAAACCCGGTAAGAGCCAGGGACGCGCCCAAAGCGAGGAGCCAGCAGCGCAGAGTTGTCGAGTAGTTTGTCATGGATGCGGCTTCTTTCACGGTTTTCGGTGTCACGCGGCTGGCCCCAGGCACAAACATCAAGCCATTAACTCATCCAGCGTGCGTCGGCTCTCGCCGAATCCGGGAGCTGGCACGTCCATTCGTTCGGCGATGGTGCGAAGCAGGTCCGAGACGCACGCCGGGTTCTTGCCGAAGTCTTTGTTCACGGGTGGCGCCTTGCCGACGGCGGCGTTCACCGGCGCTTGGTTGTTGAACGCGACGTGCCGGCCTTGCGCGAATCGCAGTCCCTCGCCGCCCGCGAGCAGCAGCGGCAAGTTGTCGCTCCGGTGGGCCGCCGGCCACGACATTCCGCTGCCGTAGAGGACTGCGGTGTGGTGCAGCATGTCGTGCCCGCCCTCGGTTGTCCCTTGCAGCCGGGCGAGGAATTTCGCCAGGCGGGCGGTCCACCAGGCGTCGTACTCGCTGAGAGTCGCGTAATCTTTCGGCTTTTGCTCGGGCGGTGCGTCACCCGTGTTGTGGCCTGCATTGTGCCAGTTGCCGCACGGCAGGTTCTTGATCGGGCCGCCCCCTTCGGATTCGGTCGTCGCGAAGGAGACCACCCGCGTGCTGTCGGTCCGCAGTGCCAGATAGATTAGCTCGAACATCGTGTCGATATACTCCGCGTAATTGGCCGGTGCGTAGGGGTCGGACTGGAGTCGCAGCCGGTCCTTGTCGATGACCTCGGCTCTGGCTGTCGCCTGCCAGGCGATGTCGGCCTGCACCCGCTTCTCGACGGTGCGGACCGAGTCGAGATACTCCTCGAGCTTTCGCTCGTCGCTTTTACCCAACTCACGCCGCAGGGCGGCCGCCTGCGACGAAACGAGATCCAGAATGCTCGCCCGGCGCGGAAGTTTCTCGCGCCCGTGGGCGCCGACAAGTTCCGCGAAGATCGCGGACAGATCCTGGTCGGCCAGTACCGGCTCGCCCTGGCGGTCGAAGGAGATTGTCCGCCGACCGCCCGTGGCGCCGACTACCATGCTGGGCCAGCGGGTCTGCCGGCCGACGGCTTCGGCGATGTGCTGGTCGATCGAGATCGTGCTCTTCGTCACAGCACCCTTGCCAGCCGTGTAATTCGCGTTGGCTGTCAGCCACACGGCGAGTTCGCCGTGCCCCGGGATGGCCTTGTGTTGCAGGCCGGAGAACACGGTGAAGCGCTTGCGACAATCGGCCAGATTCTTCAGCGGCGGAGTGAGTTCATAGTCCTTGCCGGTCGTCGCTGGATGCCACTCCCACATATTCACACCGTTGGGCACGAACACGAACACGGCCCGCTTCGGGGCCTGTGCGGCTGGCGCGGCGTCCGCGAACGCTTCGAGCCACGGCAGTGCGAGGCAGACCCCACTCGCGGATAGGAACTGTCGCCGTGTTGTTCGTAGATGATTCATTTCGATTTATCGTTTCAGTGGGCAAGTAGCGGAGCAGCGCGAGCCGCTCGGTTTTGCGGTGTTATGAATAAGATGGAGACGGCGATCTGTTTGTTTGCCGGATTAGTGATCATGCTCCCGGTCACTCAGGCGAGCAACTCTGCCAAAACGCGGCGACTCTCGCCAAAGCCTTCCGCGGGCACGCCGATTCGTTCGGAGATGGTGCGCAGCAGGTCGGACATGCTCACGGCGTCGGGGCCGAGTTTGGGGCTGTCGAGGTGCTCGCGTTTGTCGTTCGGAACGTCCTTTCGCTGGCCGTTGAAGGCGATGTGCCGGCCGTGCGCAAAGCCCAGTCCCTCGCCGCCGGCCAACAGGATCGGCAGGTTGTGGTTGCGATGGGTCGCCGGCCACGACATCCCGCTGCCGTACAGGACGGTAGTGTGCCGAAGCATGTCATGCTCGCCTTCGCGAGTCGTCCGCAGTCGATCGAGGAAGCGGGCCAGGCGCTGGGTCCACCAGGCGTCGGCCTTGCTGATGTTCGCGAACTGCTTTGGCTTATCCTCGGGCCGGGCGTCGCCGCTACTGTGACCTTCGTTGTGGACGTCAAAACCGAGATGCTTGAGCACACAGGACTGGCTCGAACGGTACGCGGAGAAAGCCACGACACGCGTGCAGTCGATGCGGAGGGCCAGGTAAATCAGTTCCAGCATCGTATCCACAAAGTCCACGCCGTCGGGCGTGTTGTGCGGATCGGCCCGCAGGTTCAAGCGATCTTCCTGGATCGAATCCCGCCGGAGCAACGACTTCCAGGCGATGTCCGCTTGCACGCGTTTTTCCACCGCGCGAATCGACTCGACGTATTCGTCGAGTTTCCGCTCGTCACTCTTGCCCAGTTCGCGACGCAGCCTGGTTGCCTGATCCGCGACCAGGTCGAGGATGCTGCCCCGCTGCGGCAACCGACCTTTCGGATCGGCGCCGACCAGTTCCGCGAAAATGGAAGCGAGGTCGAAATCGGCCAGCACCGGTCGGCCGTCGGCATTGAACGAGCAGGTGTACTGGCCGCCGTCGGCGCCAACGACCATGCTCGGCCAGCGCGTTTGCCGGCCCATCGCGCGCGCGATGTGCTGATCGATGGAGATCGTGTTCGGCGTGACGTAAATCTCTTTCTTGCTGGCGTAGTTCGGATTCCCCGTCAGCCACAGTGCGGCTTCCTGGTGACCGCCTCCGGCCTTGATGTGTTGCAGGCCGGAGAGCGCCGTGAAGCGATCGCGCAGCCCGGCCAGATTCCGCATCGGCGGTGTCAGTTCGTAGTCCTTGCCGGTGGTCGCGGGATGCCACTCCCACATGTTCACGCCATTGGGAACGAACAGAAAAACGGCGCGGTTGGGCGGCTTCACAGCGTCATTCGCCGAGGCGAAACGTTCGAGCCATGGTAGTGCGAGGCAGACCCCACTCGCGGATAGGAACTGTCGCCGTGTTGTTCGTAGATGATTCATTTTATTTTTTCCCTTCGGTTGGCTGGCGTACCAGGATGAACAGGTTGTGGTTGCCGTCGGAACGAAGGCGCTCGCAGCGGGTTCGCTTGTCCTCGGTGCGGCGATCCGTTTCGTTGTAGGCGATGTAGAGCAGGTCATCGCCGTAGAAGGCCAGGAGGCTCGGGGTGCGGCCCATCAGGCCAGCGCCGCCACCGGCCCAGCTTTCCAACTGGAGGTCAATCGCACCGAGCGCCCCGACAGGTTCGGCAATTTGGTAAGTCCCCCAGAAACCGACCGGCGGCCGAACGAACTGACCTTTGGCGTCCAGTTCGTTGATTCGCTCCGCAGTGATTGAAAACGTTCGCTTCCCGGCGAGGCCCGGTCCCTTCAGGAAAGCGTCGTCGTAATGGGCGACCGCCTTCCAATCGCCCAGAATCCGTTTGGCATCGGCCGCCTTTTCGTGTTTTGATCGCGCTGGAACTGCTTGTCGGCGCAGCACCAGGTAGAGCGTTTCGGGGCCGCCGCCAAACTGGTTTGACAGATAGAAACCTTTGAAAGGCCCCGTCGTTTTCGGCGGGTCTGAAGTCAGAATCTTTACGTGTAAGAGCCCCGCCTCAGAAGCTGCCCAGAGGAGCCGCCGGTCGCCGGTCACCTTGCCCGACAACTTGGCGTCCGCTTCTCGACCGGGCAGCGGTCGTTTCTTTTCATCGACTCGCTGGTCGTTGAGTAATTTGCAGTCGGCCGTCAGGAGGAGTTCCGACGTTCCGCCCGGCGACTCCAAAGTCAGGCGA